>ENA-UEPJ01001409-UEPJ01001409.1-human-gut-metagenome-genome-assembly--contig:-NODE-1409-length-29016-cov-32.538788_pt1 | contig 29016 bp, 27 predicted proteins | sample MGYA00242890_ERZ507896 | MGnify/ENA primary metagenome ERZ507896 (study PRJEB26167, sample SAMN06115508) | human gut metagenome | host: Homo sapiens | place: China:Qinghai | collected 2015-08-20... | reverse complement strand
CAGAATTGTCAAAACGCAAGCTATCGATGAAGAAAAAACGGTTTGCAATCAGTCTGCGCCCCACTATGCTCCTTGAAGTAGTTCTCAATGCTTAAAAAATTAAGCACCTGGGGAAATGGCACGAGAGGGAGCATTCATGCAATCGTCGTGGCCCTAAATATGAAATGGTAGACACCAGGAAGAATCGGTGATAGAATATAACTTATTGAAAGAAAACGTAATTATCGTAATTATACACATTTTCAGCAGAACATACCGCTGCAGGAAGGAAGGCAAACCGGCCTGGAGGCGGCATAATTGCGGCGTTTGGAAGCCTCCCAAAATCACTGGAACCAGCTGCAAACGTTTGCCTTCTTGCGCCAATCGGTATTCCCCTTTGCTGCCGGCACAGTCACAAGGGCGAGGATGAATTTTGATATCCGATGAAATCCATGATATGATAAATTCGTTGCGGGTTTCAGTGAAAGATGAGATAGCGTTATTACTTTGGAGGTAACTTGTGGATACGAAAGGGTCACAAAGCTGGAAACCATTTTTCTTTCTGATCATTGCGATACTCTTCCTCTTCACCGCGACAGCGGGCGTACTGTCCTATATACGGTACCTCGCAAATGCTTCTGTGTCTGCGAAAGAGGAGCCGTTCCGGGAATGCAGCCGGCACTACGCCTTTGTCACATCCTCAAGGGACGATATTTTCTGGGAGGAAATCTTCAATCAGGCCAGGCGTTACGGGAGCACAGGGGGCGTTTTCGTGGAGTGGATGGGAAAAGATCTCACTGTGGACTACACCAAGAAGGAGCTTTTGGAGATTGCTATTGCTTCCGGCGTGGATGGCATTATTTTGGAGGGGGATGGAAGCGAAGACACCCGGGAGCTGATCGCGGAGGCCGGCAAGGCGTCCATCCCGGTCGTCACTGTCCTCTCCGACTGCAGCGGAAGCCAGCGGAAGAGCTTTGTAGGAATTGACAGCTATGATGTGGGACGTGAATATGGACGGCAGATCATCCGCGAGGCCAACAGTAACACGAAAGAAGCCCTGATTCTGATGAACGCGGCAGCAGAGGACACGGGGCAGAATATCATTTTCAACGGGATTCAGGAGACGCTGGCCAACGAGGGAAACCATTTGAATCTGACCCTGACCGCCCGGGCGGTTATGGCGGACTCCCAGTTTGGGGGAGCAGAGGAAATACGCAGCATTTTTCAGGAGTATTACCTGCACCCGGAGACCATGCCGGAAATCATCGTCTGCCTCAACGAGCAGAACACTGTCAGCGTATGTCAGGCGGTAGTGGACTTCAACCTGGTTGGACAGGTGGATATTCTGGGCTATTTTGCCACTGAGACCATTCTGAATGCAATCGACCGGAATGTAATTGCGGCATCTATCGCTGTGGATACACAGCAGTTGGGCATCAGAAGCGTGGAGGCGCTGGATGAATACCTGGAGACCGGCTATGTGAGCGATTTCGTGGCGATGGATGTAAACACAGTAACGAAGGACAACGTGAAGGGGTATCAGCGCAATGCGAGTCCAGACAAAGGGTAACCACGGCATGCCGTTTATAAGCATCCGAAATAAGCTGCTTTTCATATTTTTGATTCCGACAATCATGCTTCTGAGCATCAATGCCTATATAAATGCCGAAATCAATACCATGATAGATGATATCAGCGGCATCTATGCCAGCAATGCGATGCTGAATGATCTGCAAATCAGCCTGACACAAGTGCACCGCTACCTGGAAACATTCCTGGATACCCGGGATACGGAGGCTATCGAGGGATACCTGCGGAATCAGCAGGAGTTTTCAAACATATTGGAGCGGCTCAACGGGCGGTTGCTGGATGACGACAGCATGATTACACAAAAAAATATCCGCAGTATCTCCGAAGAATATATCAGGACAGCGAACCGGGCGGTTGAAGCCAAGCGCGGACGGAACGTAGTGAAGTATAAGGAATACTATGATGACGCGGACCGTCTGTTCTCCTATATCAATTCTTACATATACAGCTTGAACAACCGCCAGCTGCAACGCAATTCGCAAAACTATGAGGCGCTGTTCACCTCTCTGAAATATTCAGAAACAGCGAATCTCACCATATTATGCATGACCAGCGCGCTGGTGACACTTCTGGTATTCCTATTGACCAGAGGTATTACAGACCCGCTGCGGCGTCTGGCGGAAGCTGCTGAACAGGTAGCCCGCGGGAGTCTGATTGCGGAAGTTTCTGGCCCGGTGGCCAACGATGAGGTTGGAATTGTTACTGCGGCATTCAATCAGATGGTGGCCAGTCTGAAAGACAATATGGAGCAGGCCAGACAGCGCATTGAGTTGGAAAGCGCAATGAAAGAAAAACAGCTTCTGATGGAGGCGCATCTGAAAGACACACAGCTGAAATATCTCCAATCCCAGATCAATCCCCACTTCCTGTTCAACACACTCAATGCCTGCGCACAGTTGGCAATGCTGGAGGGAGCTGACCGAACCTATACCTATGTGCAGAATGTGGCGGACTTCTATCGGTACAACGTGCGAAAAAAAGACGGCGTCGCGACGCTGGCCGAGGAGATCGGCCTGGTGGACAACTATATCTATATTATCAACGTCCGTTTCTCCGGTGAAATTCATTTCATAAAGGAGATTGAGGAGGGAGTGACGGATGTCCCTATGCCGGCTATGATTTTGCAGCCGCTGGTGGAGAATAGTATCAATCATGGCCTGAGAGATGTGGAATGGGAAAAAAAGATATGGCTTTCCGTTTACAGGGAAAATGACCGAATCTGCGTCAGCGTCAGGGACAATGGCGTCGGGATCAGCCCGGAACAGACGCGGAGCATTCTGAATAACGGTCTCAACGGGGACGGTTTGCAGGAGCACACCACCGGCGTTGGACTTCGGAATGTGATCGGACGGCTGAGGCTGTTTTACAATCGGGACGATGTGATGGAGATCACCAGTACGGGTTCCGGCATGGGAACGGAAGTTGCCGTTTTCATACCGGTTTAGGGGAGGAGAAGCCATGTACAAAATCATGATCGCGGACGATGAGGGAATCGTGATTGACGCGCTGAAATTTATCATCGAAAAGAGTTTCGGCGAGACCTGTCAGGTGCAGTCTGCCAAGACCGGAAGAAGTGTCATTGAACTTGCGGAGAGCTTTCGCCCGGACATTGCGCTGATGGATATTCAGATGCCGGGTATCAATGGAATTGAAGCCATGAAGGAGATCCGCAAGACCAATAAGGACGTCATTTTCATCGTGATTACCGCCTATGACAAGTTCGACTATGCCCGGGAAGCGGTTGGACTGGGGGTATTGGAATATGTCAATAAACCCATCGACCGGGTGAAAATAACCCGGCTTCTGGAACAGGCCATGGAGAGAATTGACGGGGAGCGGGAGCGGCGGAGCAACGACCTTCGGGTGAAAGAGCAGCTGGCAACGGCGACACCGATTGTGGAAAGCGGCTTTATTTACTCCGTGCTGTTTCAGCAAAATTACGTCCGGGAGGTTTCCCAGTTCAAAGATCTGCTGGGGGTTGCGGAGAACAGCGGCTTCATGATGGTCATTGAATATGACGCTCAGAAGGAGACTGGAACGCTGTCCAACACGGTGGATCTCAGTGTCCAGATGTATGAGAATGACGTCCGGCTCCGGGAAACGATCAAGGAGTTCTTTCCCGCGGTCATTGGGCCGCAGATGGCGAATACCGTGATCCTGTTTGTACCCTGTACCCGCTGCCCCGCTGGACAGGAATACGAGCAGAGAATTCAGGTTATCCAGAGAGCCCGCCAGATGGAGAGAAAACTCCAGGACATTGTGGATGCCAGATTCCGTGTTGGAATCGGCTCCGTGAAAAGTCTGGAAGATGCCCATATTTCCTATACGGAAGCGGTAAACTCCTTCCATTTTTCCTCCGGAAGCGTGGCACATGCCGGAGACCTCCCGCTGTCCTGCGGCTATGAAGAGGATTACCCCGTTGAAACAGAAAAGGCAATCTTTGAATGCGTGCAGAGAGGCGACGTGGCGGGAACTGTCGCGGAATCCAATCGCTTTTTTGAGTGGATGTCTGGAAAATGGCAGGAAGACCCACAGGACGTGCGGCTGAAAGCGGTGGAATTTGTCCTATGGGCCGAGCGAATCTCTTACAGCAATGGTGGGCGAATCTATCGCTTTGCTTCCCGGCGCGACTATCTGTCTGCTGTATTGAGCGCGCCCACTCCCGAGAAACTTCGGATCTGGTTCCTGCAGAAGATGCGGGCAGCGGCTGTAAACCTGACTGAAAGCAGGCAGAAGAACTCCGCGGGGCTGATCAAGCAAGCGCAGGAGTATATTCGGGCGCATTTTGCCCAGGATCTGTCTCTGGACAATGTTTCCCGTCAGGTCAATGTCAGTCCGTATTATTTCACCAAGCTGTTCAAGGAGGAGACGGGGCAGACCTTTGTAGAGTATCTGACCAGCATTCGGATGGAAAAGGCCAAGACGCTGCTGAACACAACGGATAAGAGCATGAAAGAAATCTGTACCGCCGTTGGATACTCCGACCCCAATTATTTCAGCCGTTCCTTCAAGAAAAACACCGGGGAGACACCTACAGAGTACAGGGGGAAACGATGGACATGAGAATCGATGACCGCTTGAGAGCTGCCTTGGCGGCAGCACTGCTTCTGATCCTGATGACAGGCTGCGGTGCGGAGCCGAAGGCGTCGCCGGACACGCAGGAGGCGTGCCTCCAGATCGGCATGCTTTTTGATAACTTTGTCATGGAACGGTGGGAAAGAGACCGTGATGTGTTCGTGTCTGCCGCACGGGAGCTGGGTGCGGAAGTGAATGTGCAGAATGCGAACGGAAGTGTAGAGGAACAGGTCAAACTGATGGAATACTTTATCCAGAAAAAAGTGGATGCCATCGTGATCGTGCCGATTGACTCCGCTCCTCTTTTGGAGACCGTCAAAAAAGCACAGAGTTCCAATATCAAAGTAATCGCCTACGACCGGTTTATTGTGGGTGCGAATCCTGACCTCTATATCACCTTTGACAACAGGAAGGTGGGGGAATTGATGGCACAGACGCTTGTGAACGATACGGAAACGACAACCGACCTTCTTATGATCTGCGGCCCACTGACAGATCATAACGTGCTGGAGGTCGAGGAAGGTTTCCTGTCGGAAATCCGGGGGAAGGACGTCAGCGTCCTGGATACCTATTACACCGACGGATGGAAGCCGGAGAATGCCGGAACCTACATCCGGGAGCACCGTGAGCTGGCGGAGTCCGTTTCCGGCATTATGTGCGGCAATGACAACCTGGCCGGCGCGGTGGTGGACGCGCTTGCGGAGCAGCGCCTGGCGGGAAAAGTCCGCGTAGTTGGTCAGGATGGAGACCTGGCGGCCTGCCAGCGGATTGTGGAGGGCACCCAGTCCATGACGATTTACAAGCCGGTGGACAAGCTGGCTTCCCGGGCGGCGCAGGAGACGGTACGCCTGATACATGGCGAAACCCTTGAATGTGAGTATTACCTTACAGAAGACGGGGATCAGATTCCCTATATCCGTCTTGCGCCTGTTGCCGTTACACAGGACAATATGCAGAGCGTTATCATTGACAGCGGTTTTCATTTGAAAGAGGATGTGTACCTGAACCGACCGGATTTGATGAACCCGTAAATCAGATTAGCATTCCGGTGAAGCAACTGAATTGAAGCAGCGGGAGAACTGGCTGATATTACTGGTTCTCTCCACTGCGTTTGTGCATTTAGCACAAAACTAGCCCCTGCATATTTTGGCATTATGATGAAAGTGTAGCAATTTTCAAACCAATTATAAAGCGATAACGCAAAACAATGCTATTTCCGATGAAGCATTTTCATAATTCGCAGAAATGTGAAGAATGTGTAAAACAAATTTATCATTATTTATGATAAAGTCAAACCGTCAAAGGCCGAGTCAAATACTGACGGCCAAAAATAAGGAGGGTTTTCTATGAAAAAGAAGTTGATTAGTCTGCTCTGCGTGGCATCCCTGCTGATCGGCCTGCTGGCCGGCTGCGGTAGTTCCGGCAGTGCACAGGCCGCCGCCGACGGAGCGAAGCCTGCCGCCGACAAGGCTGCGAGTGGAACCGTTCAGGTAGGCATTGTGCTGCCTACCAAGGATGAGCCCAGATGGCTGCAGGATCAGGCACAGTTTGAGTCCATTCTGGGTGATGCCGGATTCACCAATCAGGTTATGTTCAGCCAGGGTTCTTCCGCGACTGAGAAGACAAACGTTGAGACGCTGATCTCCAAGGGAATTTCCGTGCTGATCATCTGCGCGCAGGACGGCGCTGCCGCCGCAGCTGCCGTTGAAGAGGCCAAGGCTGCCGGCGTGACCGTTATCGCTTATGACCGGCTGATTACCGGTACCGACGCGGTTGATTACTATGTGACATTCGACAGCTTCGCGGTCGGCGCGGCTCAGGGCCAGTATCTGGTAGACAACGCTCCTGCTGGCAGCGGCATCCCCCTGTACCTGTACGCCGGCGCGGCTACTGACAACAACGCGTTCATCTTCTTCGAGGGCGCCTGGAGCGTGCTCCAGCCCAAGATTGCTGACGGAACCTTTGTGATTGAGAATTCCTCCGAGGCTGAGGCTCTGCAGACCAAGGCTGAGCTCACCCGTGACGAAGTCGGCAAAATCGTCGGTCAGATTACGACGGATTGGGATTTCAATGTTGCTAAGTCCAAGGCAGAGGCCAACCTGACCGCTGTTGGCGCGGACAAGAAGGGCGACGTCCTGGTTCTCGCCCCCAACGACGGCACCGCCCGTTCTATCGCGGATGTATTCGCCGCTGACAAGGATGTCTCCAGCTACGTGATCACCGGTCAGGATTCTGAGAAGGCTTCTGTCCAGTATGTGATCGATGGCAAGCAGTCCATGACCGTGTTCAAGGATACCCGCACTCTGGCGGCTGATTCCGTCGCGATGGCAATGTCCATTCTGAACGGCGAAACGCCCAAGACCGACACCACCTACAACAATAGTGTTAAGGATGTTCCCGCAAAGCAGACTAACATTGTCGTTGTGACAAAGGACAATGTGAAAGCAGCGCTGATCGATTCCGAGTACTATGACGCATCTGACTTCACCGGTCTGTAATTTCTGAGGGAAGAAAGCTACCATACACGAAAGGCCGGCTTTTGGCTTCAAAAAGCCGGCCTTTTGGCAGATTCGATACGAATCCTCGATAAATCAGTATGAATGAACTGTTTAGCCGCCGGGAGGCGGACGATCGAAAGGAGGCAGGGCATGAGCGAATATATTCTGGAAATGCGCGGCATCACAAAGACATTTCCGGGTGTAAAGGCCCTGGACAATGTGAATTTTAAGGTCAGGCAGGGAGAAATTCACTGCCTCGTCGGAGAAAACGGAGCCGGAAAATCAACCCTGATGAAGGTTCTCTCTGGCGTTTACCCCCACGGAACCTATGAGGGAGATATTGTCTACAACGGAGAGGTTCAGCAGTTTCGATCCATTGCGGACAGCGAGGCGCAGGGAATCTCGATTATCTATCAGGAGCTTGCCCTGGTTCCGGAACTCTCCATTTATGAGAATATCTTTTTCGGGCATGAAATCATGTCCGGTCATCACATCGACTGGAACGAGACCATCGTAAGGGCGAAAGAGGTTTTGAAAAAGGTGCGGCTGGATGTGGATCCTTCCACGAAGGTGAAGAATCTGGGCGTCGGCACACAGCAGCTGGTGGAGATTGCCAAGGCACTGTCTAAAAATGTAAAGCTCCTGATTCTGGATGAGCCTACGGCATCCTTGAATGAGGATGACAGCCAAAACCTGCTGCAGCTGATTCGGGAACTGAAGGAACAGGGCGTCACCTGCATCATGATTTCCCACAGACTGAAGGAAATCATAGAAATCGCGGATACCATTACAGTGCTGCGGGACGGTGCTACGATCTGTTCCATGGACGCCAGAGAGACAGCCGTAACCGAATCCGAAATCATCAAGCACATGGTCGGCCGGGAGATTGACAATATCTACCCGAAGCGGGAGCAGCAAAATATTGGAGACATCAGCTTTGAGGTTCGCAACTGGACTGTTGAGGATCCTGCAACGGGTAAGGAAATCCTTCACAACGTCAATCTGAATGTCAGAAAAGGCGAGATTGTCGGCCTTCAGGGCCTGATGGGTGCGGGCCGTACGGAATTAGCCATGAGCATTTTCGGCAACCCCACGCATTACAACATTAAAAGCGGAGAAATTTTCCTGAATGGAGAAAAGGTTTCCTTCGGCAAGCCGCGGGATGCCATTAAGAATGGAATCGCTTATGTTTCCGAGGACCGCAAGGGTAACGGTCTGGTGCTGATTCAGAATATCAAGTACAACATCACTCTGGCGGATTTGGAAATTCTTCAGAATGGCCTATCCCTGGACGAAAACAAAGAAATTCAGATGGCCAATGAGCTGAAATCTTCTATGAACATCAAAGCGCCTTCCATTATGCAAAAAGTAGGCAACCTCAGCGGTGGAAACCAGCAGAAGGTACAGCTGGCAAAATGGCTGTTTGCAAAGCCGAAAGTCCTAATTTTGGACGAACCCACCCGGGGAATTGACGTCGGTGCAAAATATGAGATCTACACGCTGATGAATCGGCTTGTAGAAGAAGGCATGAGCATTATAATGATTCCCTCTGAGCTGCCGGAGGTTTTGGGAATGAGCGACAGGCTGTATGTCATGTCGGGCGGCAGCATTACCGGTGAACTGTCGGCAGAGGAAGCCGATGAAAGAAAAGTCATGGCTATGGCTGTCAGATCATAGGAGGTTTCGGAATGGAAAAGACGACACAAAACGAGTCGGAAAAGAAGAGCTTTATCAGTGAACTTTTCGGCCTCGCGAAGACGAATATCAGAGATTACATGATGTATATCGCTCTGGTAATCATCATGATATTTTTTAACTGGAAGACCCAGGGCGCCTTTTTACAGGCCGCCAATATCAGCAATCTGATCAAGCAGGTCGGCTATGTGGCAGTCCTTGCCATCGGTATGACCCTGATTCTGATTTTGAAGCACATTGATCTTTCTGTAGGCTATGTGGCCGGCTTCTCGGGAGCCGTTGCCGCGATTCTGATGACGCAGTTTGGAGTCAACGAGTGGATCGCTATTTTGGCTGTCCTGGTGCTCGGCCTTTGCATTGGCCTCTATCAGGGCACGTTGGTAACCAGAGTCGGCGTCCCCGCGTTCGTTACCACATTGGCCGGTATGTTTATTTTCCGTGGCCTGCTGAGCCGTGCCCTTCAGGAAACCGGCACCATTATTGTTCCGAACAAGGGCTTCAATGCCCTGTCCAACGGGTTCATCCCGGACATTCCAGGCGTGGATCTTGGATTCCATCTGCTCACCGTTCTGATCGGAGTTATTCTTGTCGCCGTTCTGATTTTCACGCAGGTTAAGGCCCGCCAGAATAAGCTGAAGTATCATTTCCATGTGACTTCCATGCCGGTATTCCTGCTGGGTATTTTCCTTGAGTCGGCAATTATCATGTATGTTATTTGGATACTGGCAAATTACAGCGGCCTGCCCTGGACGGCTGTAATTGTAGCCGCGGTGCTGCTGAGCTACAATTACTTGCTGAACAAAACAAGACTGGGCCGGTACATCTATGGTATCGGCGGCAATGACCAGGCGGCAGAATTGTCAGGCGTCGATGTCAAAAAGGTGACGCAGTTTGCATTCTGCTCGATGAGTGTCCTTGCCGCATTGGCTGGTGTCCTCTACACGTCCCGTCTCCAGTCTGCGACTCCTACAGCGGGCAATGCCTTTGAGATGGACGCAATTGCTTCTTCCTATATTGGCGGCACCGCTGTCAGCGGCGGCATTGGCAAAGTGACAAACGCTGTCGTAGGCGCCTTCGTGATCGTGTCTCTGACAAACGGTATGAATCTGATGGGCGTTGATATTTCCTATCAGTACATTGTAAAGGGCATTATTTTTGTAATCGCGGTTGCTTTTGACGTGCGCAGCCGCCGCAAAGCAAAATAAAATATCAGCAGTGCTGATAAAAGACTCCTTCCAGCGTTCCCCAGTGGGAAGTTCTCGCAGAATTCCTGCTGCGCAGTACCGCAATCCGGCTGGTTAACACTTCTCCAAACCAGAATGCAGGTGCGTCGGTGCTGTGTATAAAGAAACAGATGAAACTATTCCCCGCTGAACTGCAAGGGATATGCTCCCTTTATGAGAGATGGTGAAAAGGAAAATCACCGTAACTCATAAAGGGAGCATTATTATGTAAATAGCTTTCCATAGCCCCCTTATTCTGGTACACTAAAAGAAGAAGGGGGTATTTGCAAATGCAGGAACTGTTAGACTGGCTGGAATACCTGGAAGATGGACGGCAGCAAAGTAAAGTACGCCACAAGCTAAAAGATATTTTGGTGATTGTACTGTTTGCAACACTGGCAAATGCAGACGATTGGGTTGAAATGGCAATGTTTGCGGATTATTACCAAGATTATTTCCGCAAGTATATCGCTTTGGAAAACGGAATACCGTCCCACGGTACGATAGGTCGGGTCATAGGGATGATTTCGCCTGAAATCATTCAGCAGCTTTATATAAAGTGGCAGGAATGTCTGGATCGGAATGAAGGCGAATTGTTGAAGAAAATCATTTGCATTGACGGGAAAACTATGTGCGGAAATAAAAGAAATGAGGAAAAGCCAGCACATATTGTGACCGCATGGAGCAAAGAAGATGGTTTTTCTCTGGGACAAAAGGCAATTAGCGAGAAAAGCAATGAAATAACAGCAATTCCGGAACTTTTGGATAAGATTCAAATAAAGGGCCAAGTTGTCACCATAGATGCAATGGGTACTCAGACTGCCATAGCTGAAAAGATTAAAAGTAAACGAGCGGATTATGTTCTGGGATTAAAGGGAAATCAGGGAAGCTTGCATGAAAATGTGAAAGAATACTTCTATGACCCAGATTTTTTAAGAAAAATCCGTGAAAAAGGTTCTTATAAAAAAACTTAAGAAAAGGCCCACGGGCAGGTAGAAATAAGAGAGTATTACCAAACAGAAGATATCAGATGGTTGGAACAGAAAGAGGTGTGGAAAGGGCTAAAAAGTATTATTATGGATGCAGTAAATACAGATAAGAAAAATTATGAGTATCTTGGAGCGTTTAAGTATGGTGACACAACAGTACATAGGTATCGTAGGACAGATACGCCCCCCGAGGAATTGGAAGAAATTGTTATGGGGATAAAAAAGGTATGTTTACAGTATCAATTGAGAAAACAAAGAGAAGCAGAAGAAAAGAAAAAGGCGGAACAGGAGGAAAAAGAACATGCAGGAAATAATAGTGTCAGAGGAAAAGAGGATATTAGACGAGAGAATACGCAAGAGCCAGATAGAGTGTCAGAAGTATAAACTTGAAAACGAGAGAGCAGTTATCAACAACCAAAGATTAAAGATTATTGCACACACAACATTGTTCGTGGCAGCAGTATTTGTAGCTGGGGCGGTGAGTGTGATAGTCACATTAGCAGAATACGGGGTGATTTGATGAAGTTAAAAGAACTTACAGACAGTATATCAAATGCCACCAGAGTACATATAAAAGCGGATTCGCTTCTTTATGCAGGGTATGTTGGAAATCTTGCTTCAAAAGCCGGGGAGCTGCTTGAAAGGAATGTAAGAGAAGTAGGATTTCACTGCATACCACGCAATAAATCAAAGGATGAAATCGACCCAAAAGAACTTGACGCATATGTATGTGCAGATGTTTGGTTCGAGATTTATTTTGAAATAAAAATAGCATGAAAAAAGCCGCTTGGGAAAAAGCGGCTTAATTATGACTTGTACAAAGTACAAGCACACGGCAATTTGAATATACCACAGAGAACGGAGTTTTGCAAGGGGGACAACCCCTTTCCCGTCCTTGTAATGAGTATTAAAAAATGGGACATATGAGGTAGCACATGGCAAAAAAAGGGAAAAAGGAAAGAAAATAGATAACGGTAATGTTCGAAAAAAAGATACACCTTCCGTAAGTCCTCAAAAAATTGCAGATCAAATTAGAGATGCTGTATCTTCAAATTATGGTGCTGTAGGAAAAGAAGATTTTAGTAAAGCATTTTTGCAAATAAATGAAAAAAATGTAAAACAAGTAATCAAAGCTTATGATGAATTACCTGATAATGATGAATCTTTAATAAATGCGATATCTTCTGAGATATGGAGTTCTAAAGATTTACGAAAAGATGCAATAATGAATGTCTATGATAATTTGGCAAAGCAAACTAAAACAGTCAATGCTGCAAAAAGACAAGAATTTAAAACAGAATTAGATAAACAATTTGGAAAATTTATTGGTATGGTAAATACTGAAAAATTGGATTCGATGATTAATAGTATGATTAATCATCAAGCTGTACCATCAAAACCTAAAGGAGCATCATCATCTACGCCTATGGAAATTATGAAAAGTTCAAATGGCGGTAATAGTGAAGATATTACAACTTCTACTTTGACTAATATAAAAGACGGCAGTGGAAATTATGTTACTGCTGGAACATTGAAAAAATGGGCTATAAGTAGTGGTAAAAATGATAAAGGTTTTAGTAAGGTAGAAAATCCTTATATTGTAAGACCTTTACCAAATTATAATACTGAAACTCAAAAAATTGAGGCTCTGACTGAGTTAAGGGAAGCTACAAGTAATGGTGATTTGAAAGGCAAAGTAATTATTTTAAACTCCGGGCATGGTGGTTATCAGCAAAACAATGGATATTTTGATCCTGGAACTGTTTTATCTGTTAAAAATGCCGAAGGGAAAGAAATGCCTATCGAAGAATGGCGTGTGGCTCAAAGTTTTGTAGATAAATTATCAGATGAATTAAGAAGCAGAGGGGCAAATGTTATTTTTGTTTCAGGAGCTGTAAAAAATGGCGGAATGGCAAAACAACATTACCTAGAAAATTTAATTGCAGGGAAAAAAGGCTCTGATGAAGTTAGAGAATTAATCAGTGATACTGATAAGTCCGATATGTTGTTTCTTTCTGTTCATGTAGAATCTGCAAAAGAAAGACCTAATTCAAGGATGTGTACGGTTAGATATTCAAAAGATATTGATAAAGAGTTGTCAGACAATATAAACAAACACTTAAAAAAAGGTTTTATGGCTTTAACTCCAGATGTTACGCACGATAATTTATATGTAAATAATGCTACTAAAGGTGTACCGTCTTCATTATTAGAAATTGGTAATATTGCAAATGGAGATATTACAAATTCTCTATTATCCAGTTACGATCAAAAAAAATATATGAAGTGTGTCGCTGATGCGATTGAAGAGACTATGAATAATTAAGGTAGTAATATGTTTGGTTTAGGTTTTTTAGATTTTATAGCAGATTTATTTGGTTTTTCTTCTGATAAAAAAGTAGAGCAGAAAAATTCAAACAAAAAACAATCACCTGTTGTTTACCATAAGGTAAAGCAAGGTGAAACCTTGTATTCTATTGCAAAAGCTAATGGGATTTCTGTTGAAACATTAAAGGTTGCTAATGGAATAAAAGGTGATATGTTGTCTGTTGGTCAAAATTTAAAAATTCCGGCAAAATCTTCTGAAACTATATTCCCAAAAACTAAAAAAGCAGATAATTCAGGTTTTCAAATGTATAGAGAAATTTCTGATGAAGAAATAGCAAGAGAAAATGCTAGAAATAAATTTGTAAAAATAACAAAAAATCCACCTTATACGATAAAAGAAGGAGATACAGCAGAATTAATTGCTAAAAAGTTTAATGTTTCTCCTGATGCAATTATTGCTCTGAATTCTTTAGATGAAAAAAAATTAAAAATTGGTACGGTAATTAAAATTCCTGAAACAAGAACTGTCAGAAATGTAAAAAATATAAATGATGTAGCAAAAGCTACTGGTCTGAGTTTGGAATATTTAAAATCTCTTGAGATTCTTGAAGACAAACATAATAAAATTTATACTGACAGAAATGGTGTAAAAACGATAGGTATTGGACATGCATTGTCTAATTCAGAAGCAAAAAAATTTGCAGGTAAAACATTTTCAGATACTCAAATATATACAATGTTAGCTCAGGATTTGATTGATAGAGAACAAAATATAAAACTTCTAATAGGTGATGCTGCTTATAAAAAAATGCCTCAACCAGTAAAAGATTCAGTGATGGATTTTGTATTTAATAGAGGTGAAACTGTATTTGAAAATAAAAAAGATTTGATTAGCAGTTTACAAAAAGGAGATTATAAATCAGCTATTTTAAAGATGGATACAGATTATTCCACAATGAAGTTTAATTCTAAAGCTGAATTAAATGCATATGTAGCAAAATTTAAAGATAAAAGAATTTTTGTTGTCGAAAAAGATGGTAAAACATTGAAAAAATATTTAAGTGGCCTTGATAAACGTAGATTATTTGAAATTGCTCATGCAAGTAAAATATATAAAAATAATATTCCTAAAGAAATAATATCTTCTGCTCAAAATTTATATAATAGAGGATTATATTTTCTGAGTATTGAAACTCAGAACAGGACTTATCCGCAACAAGCATATCAAAATATAAAAGCTGATTTTAATATTTTGGTGAATGATTGGTTTGATGGTAAAATAAAAATGAAATAATCAATAAAATTATTGATGGCTGTTTCTTTTTACTAATTCTAAAAGTTGAAGCATTTTTCTTTTTAATTTTAAGTTTTCATCTTTTAGATTTGCTATTTCTTCTTCATATTTTTGATTATCATTTGTAAATGTAGTTTCCGGTTTTGGAACAGTATTATAATCAAGTATGAAACGTTTTTTAGCTTCTTCTTTTAAAATAACTAGAGCTTTTATATCATCTTCTTTAATAAAACCTAATTCAATAAGAATTTCTCCGAATTTTTTAGGATTACCTGATTCTTGTGCATCTCTGTTAGCTAAGATAGCTTGTTGTAGTTGATCAACAGATAAAACGCCTTTTTGTTTGAAATATTCACCGGTTCTGAATTTGCCTGCAATAAAACCAGCCATTGCATGAATTTCTTTTGAGTCAGGTACTTTTATAAAATTTTGTTCAAGGCATAGTTCATAGTATTTTGCGACTTCTTCCATAGAAAGGAATGTATTAACAGATATTTCTAGCATAGAATATTCATTTGCACAGCCTTGTAAAAAGTTATATATGTTGTTGTCTAGTCCGCATTTTCTTTCAGTTAATTCTGTTTTCCCTTTAAATGTTAGTGTAGGTACAAAAGTTGAAAAAATATCATTTGGATGTTCTTTTAGAAAATTGTCACAAGACAATTCTTTCATTTCTTTTTCCAGTTTTAAATAAATTACTTGTTTTATCCATAAGGGTACATCTAAAACTTTTTCTAAAAACAAATCAAGAATATTCTTTTTCAAATCAACCTCTCATAAATAATCTACGTATGTTTATTATTATATCATATATTTCAAATTTATTCAAGTTAAGGATTTATTGATACTACCAAAAGGTTATTTTTTATTCTGCTTTATGCTATTGATTTATATTCATTAAAATTGTATTATAGATTTATAATAGGAGAGGTATGTATGCAAAAAGAAACAAAGAAAAAGGTTGCGATTGGCGTAATTTCTTTAATTGGAATTATAACAACTATTAAACTTGCAATAATATATTATAATGCAAATTTTAACCCATATGCATTAGCAAGTTTTTGTTCAATAAATGAATTTATTGATTGTGATGGTATTGCAAAAACAACAGAAGCTCAATTTTTAGGAATTCCTCTAGCTTATTGGGGATTATTTTTCTATTCTTTTGTATTTTTGATGATGTTTGCACCTAAATTAAAAGATTTTAAATTATTAAAATTTATGGAAGTATTTAAAAATCCTTTAGATTACATTGCTTCTTTGGGTTTATTTTCTTTTTTTATTTCAATGATTTTGCTATGTTTAAGTTTATTTGAAATCAAAAAATTATGTGTGCTTTGTGCATTTACCTATGTATTAAATCTTTTAATCGGTTGTATTGCTACAGATTTTAAAAACGGTGGTTTTGTAAAATCTATAAAACAAAGTTTTATCGACTTTTTAGATGCGGTTAAAATCAAAAAATATTTAATAGCTTTTATAATAGTTATGCTTATTGCAGGTGGATTTTTAGCTTATACAAGAATTACTTTTGTATTTGCACCTCAAGTCAAGAGACAGTATGAATTTAAAGAATTTACACATAAAAAGAATAAATATGCAGTAAAAGGTAATCTTTTAGGAGATGAAGACGCAAAGGTTATAATCTATACATATTCCGATTATCAATGCCCGATATGTCCTGTTCATAATTCAATGATGCATAAATTGGCAAAAGAAATGAAGGGTATAAAAATTGTACATAGAAATCTACCTTTAGATACTGATTGTAATAAATATTTGCAAGGACCTTTCCATATTGGTTCTTGTATTGATGCTAGATATTCAATCGCAGCAGAAAAACAAGGAAAGTTATGGGATATGAATAATATGTTGTTTGAGAAAAAACCTCAAACTGAAGAAGATGTCTTAAAATATGCTGCAGATATGGGCTTTGATATGGAAAAATTGCAAGAAGATGCAAATAGCCCAGAAACTCAAAAAGAGATTAAAGATCAAATTGATGACGCTTATAAAAGAGGTATTCAAGGTACGCCTTCTACAATGATAAATAACGAAGTTTATATTGGTATAAAAACATATAAAGAATACCAAGAATGGGTGGAAAAACTTGGAGCAGAAAAAAGATAAAATAGTTTTACACACTTGTTGTGCAATATGTTCAGGATATCCTATATCTTTATTAAAAGATATGGGATATCAAGTTATTGCTTATTTTTATAATCCTAATATTTATCCGATAGAGGAATACCAAAAAAGATTAGACGCTGAAATTAGTCTTTGCAAGCATTTAGGTTGTGAGTTGGTTGTAGGAGATTATGAAACGGATTTATATTATGAATCTGTTGCAGGATTAGAAAATGAACCTGAAAAAGGTATAAGATGTGACAAATGTTTTGAATTAAGATTGTTAAAAACTGCTAAATTCGCTAAAGAGAATGGAATTCAATATATTACAACATCAATGGTTATAAGTCCTCATAAGAATTTTCAAAAATTAACTTCTATAGGAGAGTGTATTGCAAGTGATTTTGATTTGAATTATTTGGCAATAGATTTTAAGAAAAAAGATGGATTTTTGAAAACCAATAAGATATCAAAAGAGCTTGGTTTGTATCGACAGAATTATTGTGGTTGTAAATTTGCTTTAAGATAAATCATATATTTACACTATGATTATTAAAAAAAATGTTATATAATAAAGTAAAAGCTTGATTTATGTAAAAAAATAATTAAATAAGTAAAAAAAGGATGCATGTATGAATAAGAAGTTTATTTGGATATTAGCTTTATTACTTACTCTAAGTACAATTAAGGCATATTCTTCAAGTATAGATAAATTAGAACCAATTAATAAGAGTAATTCTCAGCAATCGAATAGACAAATTGCGAATGCTCCAAGTAATGCATTTTCAGGTGATAAAGAAGATGCAAAAAGTGCATCTTCTTTAAAGTTGGATAAAGATACAATTTACTATCCAAATGCTAATATAAAAAGTGCAGTTGCAAAGTATAAATTTGGAAATTATGCTGGATGTTTGCAAGAATTATTTTCTTTAACTAAAAAAGATCCTTCAAATGCTCTTGCTTATTATTATATGGCAATGGCTTATACTCATGTTGATATGAAAAATGAAGCTATTGAAGCTTATGAAAAAGTTATTGCATTAAATCCAAATGAATATTTAGTTCAATATGCTACAAAAGGTCGTGATTGTTTAACAGATGGACCTGCTTGTCAGCCTGTTGTAGAGAAAAAGCCTGTTGAAGAATTAGATGATTTGGATAAATTTATTAGAGCTCCTTATGGAAACGGTTTATCTCCAGAATTAAATCAAGAAATTAAGCAAAAACAATTAATTAATATTAAAGAAACAATAAATCAAAAAGAAGAATTGGAACATAAAGATATTCAAAGAATAAAAGATTTTGATAGTAATAAATCAACATCAAAAGATGTAGAAAATCAAAAAATAGCACAAGTGAGTGATGAGGATGTATTAAATGCTATTAAAACATTAAAGGATGCTGGCTTATCAATATCTGTTCAATCAGAAAATCCTTATGCTCAGATGATGCAGTATCAAAATCCTCAAATGGCAGAAATGAGTATGTTGTTAGGAAATAATAATAACAATGGTAATAGTATGATGAATATGTTGCCAATGTTGATGACTCAGGCTCAAAAGGGTGAAAATATTGATCCAAGAGTTATGCAAGCTATGATGATGAATTCAATGATGGCTGATTTTAGTTTCAATAACGATAATAACAAATAATAATTTTATTATGATTCTAGATTATAAAAAAGCTAAAGAAGAATTGTTGACAGAATTAGATTATGACTGTCAGCAATTTTTCGTTAAAAAGGGGTATATTTTAGAAAATGCTTATTATGAACTTTTGTCTGATAATCTAGAAAAAGCAAAAAATTTGTTTAGTGCAATAAAAAATAATGATATTCGAGCTCATTGGGCTTGTTTTATGATTTCAATGATAGAGTCAAGTATAAAAGAATATCCGTCTTATTTTGAGTTGAGAAATTTTTTAGAGATAGATTTGAATATTTTGATTCATTATTTTAAGGGTGATTATGTTGAAAAAATTGTAAGGTATGCTGACTTTATGTTTACCATAAATCCTGAAGTTCATAAGTTTATCGGTCGTGTATTTTATAATAACGGTTATTTAGAGCAAGGAATGTTTTTTTTAGATAGAGCAAAGAGTTATTTTTATCATGATCCTGAACTACATTATTTGTTAGCTTATATTTATTACAATAATAATCAAATTGAAAAAGCACAAAAAGCATTAGAGGATTGTATAAAGATTCTACCTGATTATTTCCCTGCAGAGAGTTTGCTAAAAAAGATTAAGAGTGAAATAAAATAATTTGTTAAGATAAATTGTTCGTGGTACACTTATTTTTGCCGATTATTAAAAATAGGAGAAAACTATGATTATAATTATGGAGCGTAATGCTACCAAAGTTCAGATACAAAGAGTAATTGATTTTTTAAAAGACAATGGCTTTGATATCAGATTTAATCAAGGTCAGGTACATTCTGTAATAGATGCAATTGGAGATAAAACAACAGTTACTCCAGGTAGAGTTGCAGCTTTTGATGGTGTAAAAGAGGTAAAAGTAATTAGAGAACCTTTTAGATTAGCATCAAGAGATAGAAAAGCTGATGATACGGTAATAGAATTTGCAAATGGTGTAAAAATCGGAGGAGGCAACAAACCTGTTTCAATGGTCGGACCTTGTTCTGTTGAAGAAGATTATGACGGACTTATAAAAGTTGCACTTGCTGCAAAAGAAATGGGTTGTGAATTCTTACGTGGTGGCGCGTTTAAGCCTAGAACTTCACCATATGATTTCCAAGGTTATGGCGAAAAAGCATTAAAATATTTAAAAAGAGCAAGTGAAGAAACTGGTCTTTTGACAGTATCAGAGGTAATGGACGCTTCTGACTTGGATATGATGTGCGAATATGTTGATGTATTGCAAATTGGAGCAAGAAATGTTCAAAACTTTAAATTATTGCATGCAGTAGGTAGATGCAGAAAACCTGTTATTTTAAAAAGAGGTTTAGCAAGTACAATTAGAGAATTTTTACTAGCAGCAGAACATATTATGTATAACGGTAATCCAAATGTAATACTATGTGAACGAGGAATAAGAAGCTTTGACAGCGCATTTACTCGTAATGTAATGGATATAGCATCAATTCCTGTTATCAAAAAATATTCACATTTGCCTATAATTGTAGATCCAAGTCATGGTACTGGACAGAGATATTTAATTGAACCGATGGCGAAAGCAGGACTTGTAGTTGGTGCAGATGGTATTATGATTGAAGTACACCATGATCCTGAAAATGCTCTGTCTGATGGTAAACAAAGTTTACCTATCCCTATGTTTAAGGAAGTTATGGGACGTATTAATCAGTTTAATAACAGATTACATTATGAAAAGACTTGTTTGTCAGTAAATGTAGAATAATAAAATATTGAAAATATTAAAACAAACTGCTATAATTTATATAGCAGTTTATTTTTTTTATGGAAAGGAGCTAGTTATGAAAAGGTTTAATAATTTCGGGGGGGGGGCAGATTAACCGCTCCTAATAATGGATTTACTCTCGCAGAAGTATTAATTACATTGGGAATAATTGGTGTTGTTGTAGCTTTGACAATGCCTGCGTTTATTGCTAATTACCAAAAACAAGCTACAGCAACTAGTGTAAAAAAGGCTTACAATGAATTAAATCAAATTATTCAAATGGCAAGAGCTGATTATGGAGATCCTTCTGGTTGGGATTATTATGGGGTTGATGAATTAGATAAATGGGTGCAAACTTATATAGAGCCGTATATAAAAGTAGTAGAAGCAGGACAATGCGGAAATTCAGGGAAGTGTTTTGGAATCAATCCAATTTACCATTTGTATCATAATAGAGGAACAAATTCTGGTTATAAAACTGGAGGATATTTAATAAAGAAGACAGGTGATTCTTTAGCATTTAGATTTTATAGATATGGAGGTTCTTTTTCTGTTGATACTCGTGTATATGTATATATAAGAAATCCTAAATATCCTAGATCTGGTCGAGATGTATTTTATTTTGCTTATTCTAATGATAATAAAAATTATAGTTTTAATACATTAGCGTATGATAAAAAACGTGATGAATTATTAGAGGCTGGGCATATATACGCTGGAGAATGTATGAATACTGAAAAATTTTCTGCAGGTAATTGGATGATAGGGGATGCTTGCCCTACTGTAATAATGAAAGATGGTTGGAAAATTGCCAAGGATTATCCTTGGTAATTTCTAGAAATTTCTTTGAAAAAATCCTGCAATTTCTTTATGCGGGAAGAATTTTACAATTGGACGTCCATGAGGACAAGTGTATGGCATTTTTGTTGTACGCCATTTTTTGATAATTTCTTGCATTTGCCAAGTTGAAAGCTTTTGACCAGCTTTTACTGATGCTTTGCAAGAGGTTGTGATTAGAATTTTTTCTTCTAATCTGTCAATGTTTCCGTCTATATTTTCTAAAATGTCGGCTAAAATTTCTTTAGGATTTACTTTTGCAATCATTTGAGGTACTTTGCGGAAAATAAGTTCATTATCTTTCAAAAATTCTATTCCGTAGCCGAATTTTTCAAATTTATCTATATTTTCTTTTATAAGTTCTGCTTCAGAACTTGATACCGGTACAACATCTGATACAAAAAGCATTTGAGATACAATATTTTTTTCTGACATTAATTTTTCATAAATGTATCTTTCTTCTGCAATGTGTTGATCTACTATTTCAAGTCCGTCTTCTTTTTCCACAAGAATATATGTGTTTTTATATTGACCAACAATATTTTCTTCAGGTTCCGCTTCTTTTTCAACAGGAACAAAAAATTGTTTTTGTTCTGTTTGTTCAATTTGAGTTTTTTCTAATTCTTTGGTTTCTTGCTCCATTAGTTTATCAGATACATAGATTGTATCATCTTGTTTGTCAAAGAAAATATTTCCGGATTGTTCCATTTTTGGCTGAACAAAATCAATAATATTGTTTTGTTGAAAACTTTCATTTGTAGTAAATTGTTGCGGATTAATTGTATTTTTTTCAACATAATTTGCAAGTCCAGCTTGAATTGAAGTGTAGATAAAATTGAATATTTGGTTTGTATTTTTGTATCTTACTTCTTTTTTTGTCGGGTGGACATTCACATCAACATCTGATGGTGGAATTTCTAAATTCAATACCACAAAAGGATATTTCCCGTTTGCAATAAGACTTTTATAAGCTGTATCTATTGCTTTTTGGAAAATCGGACATTTAACCGTTCTTGAATTTATGTAGATATGATAACTTTTTTTGCTTGAACGAGTATAATCAGGGGTACTTACATATCCTGATATTTTTAAGCCTGCAAGATTGTCAGTTTTTAAGACTTCTTTTAAATTCGCTATTACATCTGCTGAGTAAACTTCTTTTATTGTTTGTAAAAGGTTATTTTGCCCAGCTGTTTTAAGCATTGTTTTTCCGTTCTTTTTAAGTTCAAAAGAACATTCCGGATGAGCAAGAGCTATTGCTTGAACGAGTTCTTGAATATATGAAAATTCAGTATTCGGGCTTTTCAAAAATTTTAAACGTGCAGGAAGATTATAAAAAAGGTCTTTTATATCCATAATTGTACCTACTGCACAGCCAGTTTCGACTTGTTTTACTTCAGAATTTTCACATTTAACTTTTGTACCTGTATCAAAATCAGCGGTTCTTGTCGTACAAGTTAATTTTGAAATAGAAATAATACTTGATAGAGCTTCCCCTCTAAATCCGAGAGTATGAATATTGAATAAATCTTCATCTGACGTAATTTTGCTTGTTGCATGTTTTGAGAAAGCAAGCATAATATCATCAGGGTGAATTCCGCAGCCGTTATCTGCAACTCTTATATCTCTACAATCATTATTAATTTCAATGCTTATTTTAGATGAGCCTGCATCAACAGAGTTTTCTACAAGTTCTTTTACAACAGATGCCGGTCTTTCAATTACTTCTCCCGCTGCAATTTGGTTTATTAAATGCTTTGATAACTGTTGAATTCTAGCCATATTAGCCTCCTATGAAGTGAGAGAAAAAGAAATGTTTTACATAATCAAATTGAGTTAATAGTACTACAACAACAATTGATACAATCAAACCTAATGTTACTTTGTACAAGTCTTTGATAATGTGTTTATACATTTTTTTAGGTGATTCAAATCTTAATCTTTGGTACAGAGCAATTTCTCTACCTGCTAAAAGTCCTATGAATACCCAAGTCGTAGACATTGGAACATTGTTTAGGTTTATAAAATACATTAATAAAAATGCGTAAATAATATCAATAATAGTTGCAGAACGAGGGTCTTGTACATTTGTTTTCATTTTAACTATTTTTTGAATATCCCCGCCTCGTTTGTATGTAAGTACTCCTAAGAATATTGTAAAACATATAAGTACAAATAATAATTCCCATATGGAAGCTTTTCTAGGTAAGTAAATGAATAGTTTTGCAGAATCCTGCATTAACCATTGTGACCAGATAAATGCTGTGGAACACCATTTCGCAGCCATCCACCATTTGGAAATTTTTGCGTCGCCTGATCGTTTTTGTGTATAGTAAAAATATCTTTCAACAGGACGTCCAATGATATTGTAAATAATAATTGCTACTATAAACGCTATAACATATCCGAGTACAGATTTTGTAAGCATCATCCAAATAACAGATACATCGCTTACTGAAAAAACACTCAGAACTAAAAAAGTTGTCGCAACTGGAATTCCCCATCTTGTTAAAAGAATTAAAATAATAGGTGGTAGCAAGTATAGAAATGTATAATTTTCAGTTACCGGAATTCTTGTTAAAAGTCCGAATGACATATCACCGTCATTGACTATCCAGCCTATTCCAATTGTTAAAACTAAAACTATAACAGAAAATGCCCATAAATAATAAAAAGGGGTTTTCTTGTTGGCACTTAAAAAAGTACCTAAAGTTTGAATAATATCGTTTGATACGCAGGCGTACATTGAAAGTAAAAATCCTGCTATTCTATAAAAATCGCTTAGTGTAAATGCTCCCTCGAACATCATACCTCCATCTATTTTTCAATCTACAACAAACACAAATTCATCTAAATGTTTGATTACAAATTTGAAACATTTCTATAAGATGCTATAAAGAGAAAATTTTTTATAGGGAGATATAGACTTGGTAAGAGCGAGAATTAATACGAAATTAAAACCTTCAAAAAAAGCAGATTTGCAGGTTGTAAAACCTGTCAAAACAACTAAATATAGCGATATTGATTTGAATAATTGGAAAGCATATGATCATGTAAAAACTGATACATTATGGGAATTTCCAAGTCGCTTGAGAGAAGGTGGACATTCAAACGAATATCATGGAAATTATATTCCTCAAATCGCTCAACAATTATATGAAAGATTTACAAAGAAAAATGATGTTGTACTAGATTTATTTTTCGGTTCAGGAACATCTGGAATTGAAGCTGTTAATATGGGCAGAAGATGTATTGGCGTTGAATTAAAAGATGAATTAGCAGAGAGTGTATCTCAAAAATTTACACCAAAACAATTAGTAACAGATGTTCGTATTATTTGTGCGGATTCTGCTTCAGAAGAAGCGAAAGAAAAAGTTCAGGCAAGTCTTGATATTATGAGAGAAGAAAAAGCTCAATTCTTAATTCTTCATCCGCCTTATGATGATATTATCAAGTTTTCTGATAAAAAAGAAGATTTATCTAACTGTGAATCTACTGAAGAATTTTATGATTTGTTTGCAAAAGTTGCAAAAAATGGTTACGATATGCTTGAAAAAGGCCGTTTTGCAGCATTAATTATTGGTGACAGTTATAAAAATTCAGAAGTTCAGCCTCTAGGTTTTGAATGTATGGCTAGAATGATGAATTTAGGTTTTAGATTAAAAGGAATTATTGTAAAAGATATTCAAGGAAATGAACGTGCAAAGGGAAAAACTGCTAATTTATGGCGATATAGAGCCCTAGCAGGCGGTTTCTTCATCTTTAAGCACGAATATGTAATGATATTCCAAAAAGTTAAATAAGCTATTTTGCTATAGTCGTTATCAGGAATATATTTTTATGGATTATTGATCTAGATAATTGGGTTGCAAATTTAATAAAGTCATCAGCATATTTGCCGTCAAGTATTGTAAGTCCAATTTTATTGTTTTGATTAAATATAATAAAGTTTGTTAAACTGTTTTCAAGATTGAAATGCGGTAATTTTGTTCCTTTTTTTAGGTTATTGGAAATTTTGTTTCGAAGCAGCTGCATAAAACAAGTATTTGTTGAGTTCGTATATTTTTTTCTTAAAATTGATTTGTTAAATTCATCTAAGTCTGGTAGTGATTTTTTTTGATCAAAATACTTGTTTTCTTCAATGTATTTGAATATTTCGAATTTTTTTATAACTTCTTTTTCGCTGCATGCGAATAAGTATGGTTGTTTAATAAACATTTCAAGAATTTCTTCAATTGCTATATTAAGCTTTTTGGCAATTTGGGTTATTTTATTTTTAGCTGTTTGTGGTTTTAATGTAAATATAGAAGGGTTGAGCTCTGCACAATTTAGATATTTTTCAGTTGAAAGTCCGAATTTTTCAAAAAATTTAACGGTTTCATTTATATTTCTTTCAACAGTATTTGGGGAAATGGAGAATAATACACTTTGATTTAGTGCACATTTTAAATATTTTTCATTAGTAAGTCCAAAATCTTTAAATCTTTTTGCGACTTCTTTTATGTTATATTCCATTGTTTCCGGTTTATGAAATAACATAAATGGGTTCTTTTTTGCAGCTTTTAATGTCTCATTGTAGGTTAGACCTTCATTTGAGAATAGCTTTGTGAGTCCTTGTAGATTTGAAATATTTGTTTCTGATAATTGATTTTTTTGTAATTTTTGAGAATATTCTTTTCTAAACTGCTGGCTGTTCCCAAAGAATGGTATGTTTTTAGAATGATTTAATACACAAATAGTTATATTATTCATGTTTAGTTTAAGTTTGAACAATATATTTTTTGCTATTTTATATTCAAAGAATTAACTACTCTCAGCATTAATTCATTCCAAGTTTCTTTTTTGCCTAAGCGGAATAATTTAACACTGTCATACCAGTCGCAGTGAGTTAAATCCATGTGCCATCTCCAGTTGTAGTTGTAAGGTAACAGTACAATACAAGGTTTACCCATAGCTCCTGCAAGGTGAGCTAAAGATGTATCGCTGCATATTACAAGGTCAACATTTTCTAAAGCACCTGCGGTGTCTGAAAAATTCTTAAAACTGCTTGCTAAATCAGTTATATCGTATTTGGAAGATAATTTTTCAAATTCTTCTGAGCCTTCAAATGTCTGAGCTGAATATATTTTTACATTTGGGAGGTCAAATAGTGGGGCAAAAGCTTCGACATTTATTACCCTATCTGTTTCGTAATAAGTGTTTCCTTGCCATTTTATTGCGATTTTAAATTTATCATTATTAAAGAAGTTTGCTTTATAATATTGAACTTTTTCAGGTACAGCTTTTAAATATTTATCGTGATGCATAAATACTTCTTCATTATTAAGCCCTAAAACGTATGGCAGGCTAAGAAAAGGAAGATGAACATCAAAATTGATTTTGTCTTCTTCATAAAATAAATTCATAATTTCTACATCAGGGAAATTATCTTTAAATAGTTGTACTAAAGCTTTTTGAGGTTTTAGAATTATTTTTTTACATCTTTTTTGCAGCTCAGGTAAATATCTTGCAAACATAATCATATCGCCAAATCCGGCTTCATAGTATGTGTATAATGTTTTATCAGAAATATCTTCGCCCTGCCATATTGGAGCTTTTTTTAGGATATTTGGATATGTTACTTGCTGAGATATAATTGCAGTATTTCTGCATAGTCTGTTTTCAAAATATTTTAGTCCTTTTTGGTAATCTTTTATTCTTAAATAGCCTAATGATAAGAAATATAAAACTTCTTTGTCTTCAGGGTTTATTTCATGACATTTTTGAAAATATTCTATTGCTTTTTGCGGGTTATTTAAAAATAGATACAGACTCGCTAAGTTATAGCAAGCTTTTTCTGATTTCGGGTTAATTTCTATTGCTTTAAGGTATGCTTTTTCAGCTTTTTCGTATTCTATGTTATTTTTATATGCAAGACCTAATAAGAAGTATATTTCAAACCCGCAAGTTAGTGTATTAATAGCTTCTTCAAGAATTTCTATTTCTTTTGTAAAGTCTTTTTTTGCTTCATATACTTTTGCTAAATTTTCATAGAAATAAGCATCTTTTTTTATAGATAAAGCTTTTGTAATAAATGTTTCAGCTTCTTCTAATTTGTTTTGTGATAATTTTAAAATTCCTAATAAGTTTAAGACTTCTGCATTATTAGGGTTTTCTTCTAATATTTCGTTATAAACAGTCTCTGCTTGGTCTAATATTCCATCAGAGTGTAATTTAAACGCTTTATTAAATTTTTCTTTTTCCGAAATGTTCATAATCGATTATATACAGATTTCTTTAAAAAAATCAAAAAATCTCATGCATTTAAAGGATAAAATATCTAAAAATGTAGTTTATTCTATGAATATACATCAGGTATGTGGTAAAAATACTAAAAAGCATGCCCTAAAAGAGACAATATTACAAAATATTAACCAAACTTGAAGAAATGTAAAATCAGCTGAAAACATGTTGTCATCATGGTTTCGGGGAAAATTTAAAAGCGGAGGAACGGTTTAAAATAAAAAAGTTGTCCACCTTAGATGTATAGAGTACAATTAATAATATATTCAACTTCTTGTAGAGGTAGGATGATTATTTATGGACAATACAGTTAGACAAAATCTTTTACGGATACAGGAAGAAATCGCACCTTATACACCAAATATCATAGCGGTTACAAAGTATTTTGACGAAAGTGCAATGATCGATGCATATAATGCAGGATTAAGAAATTTCGCAGAATCGAGAGTAATTGAGGCAATTGAGAAGATAAATAATCTTCCTGCAGATGTGAAAAATAATTCAAAATTTCATTTTATTGGACATCTTCAAACTAATAAAGTGAAAAAAGTTATAGGTCATTTTGATTATATTCACTCTGTGGATTCATATAAACTTGCAAAAGTAATATCTGATGAAGCTTGTCATGCAGAGAAAGTTCAAAAAATTCTTCTTCAAGTAAATAATGCGAATGAAGAACAAAAATTTGGATTTTCTAAAGATGAAATATTTGAGGTCTTTAATTCAATAAAAGAACTTCCTAATATTGAAATTTGCGGGTTAATGAATATGGCACCTTTAGGGGCAACTGATGAAGAATTAAATTATTTATTTGAAGATATTTTGCAAAATAACAAAAGAAATTAAAGACAATATTAAAAAAATCAGTAAGCAATTAAACAAAGATGGCTTAAGAGTGGTTGCCGTATGTCAAAAAAATGATATAGAAAACAAATCAAATTTTGAAGTGTCAGACGAAAAGAATATGGTACTATTGGGCTTTATAGGATTTTTAGACCCACCAAAAGAAAGTGCAAAAGAATCTATTAAAAAGCTAAATAAAGCGGGAATTAGAGTTATAGTTCTTACAGGAGACAATGCAGATGTAACAAGATGTGTATGTGAAAAAGTTGGAATAAACTCAAAAAATATTGTTTTAGGAAGCCAAATTGAAAAACTTCCAGATATTGGGGTAATACGTTTATTAAAGAAAACAAACATATTTGCAAAACTTTCTCCAATACAAAAAGCCAGAATTGTAAGACTATTAAGACAAAATGGAAATGTAGTAGGATATATGGGGGATGGAATAAATGACAGTCCATCATTAACAAACTCAGATGTAGGTGTATCAGTAGATACAGCAGTTGATATTGCAAAAGAATCAGCAGACATAATTTTACTTGAAAAAGATTTAAATGTATTGCTAGACGGTGTAGAAGAACGGAAGACGTACATTTGTAAACTTAATGAAATATATCAAAATGGCAACAAGTTTCAACTTTGGAGAAGTTGTATCTGTAATTGTAGCAAGTATATTTTTGCCATTTTTACCGGAAACGCCAATTCAATTATTAGTTGAAGGCTTAATATACGATTTTGGACAAATGACATTACCATTTGATAATGTTGACAAAGAATCATTAGAAAAGCCAAAGAAACTAGATATAAAAAGTTTAAAAAGATTTATGTTATTTATGGGACCAGTAAGTTCAGCATTTGATATTGTAGTATTTTTAAC
>ENA-UEPJ01001398-UEPJ01001398.1-human-gut-metagenome-genome-assembly--contig:-NODE-1398-length-29131-cov-8.882736_pt1 | contig 29131 bp, 22 predicted proteins | sample MGYA00242890_ERZ507896 | MGnify/ENA primary metagenome ERZ507896 (study PRJEB26167, sample SAMN06115508) | human gut metagenome | host: Homo sapiens | place: China:Qinghai | collected 2015-08-20... | reverse complement strand
TGTGGCCACGGGACGGTTCTTGCCCTCTACCGCTGCGCTCAAAATCGTTTCCGGGTAATTGTTTCCGAATTGTTAAGACGCAAAAAACAAGTAGAGGTGGTCCTGCTCATGTATGTGGGTCACCGTTTGCTCCGAACGAAGTTCCTGCCCCTGTTTTGCAGCGGCGTTGGCTGAAAAGCCGGTATCACGTTCGGACGGCTTATGAAATTTTCAAGGTACAGCTTCCCGAAAAAGAAAAATACCGCCCACGCAGCGCAGCGATGGATTTTGTCGGGGTGAAACAGCGGCAAAATGAATCGGGTGTGTTGTGGGGCGGTACGTTCTTTCTGCTGCCTTTATAGGCTGCGTCTGCTAATTTCCGCAAGGGAGCATGACAAAAATGATTCTCCATATCAAGCTGCCGCTAACAATGTTAATGCGTCCTAACATCGTTAAAAAATATTGAAAAACCCCGAAAGCGTGCTACAATATAAAGATAAAGAGCCTGCCCCGCTCAAGGGGATGGGTACTCAGATAGGAAATACAGAAACGAGGGGTAAATATGTTTGATACAAAAAAGCTTGCACTGTTTTTGGGCGGTGTGGTGTTCGGCTCTGCCGGCTTCAAGGTGCTGTCCAGCAAGGACGCCAAAAAGGTCTACACCCAGACCACCGCTGCGGTGCTGCGGATGAAGGACTGCACCATGCAGACCGTGAATAAGGTGCAGGAAGAGGCCGGTGACATCCTTGCCGATGCAAAGGCCATCAACGAGAGCCGCGCCGCCGAGGCTGCACAGGAGGTCATCGAGGATACGGCTGAACAGCCCGCAGAGCAGACCGCAGAGTGATATGTCGCAACGGAGCCGCCGCTTAGGCGGCTCTTTTTTACGCAGAGGGGTAAGAAAAGCAATGAAATGTACGATCTTACATGAAGGCAAGGGACGGATGCGGGTGCACGTCTGCGCCGTGCGCATGACCCTGCACCGGGCAGATGTGTTGGAAGCCTACCTGAACGGGCAGGACAACATCCAGAAAGCCACCGTCTACGAGCGCACCGGAGATGTGGTGCTGACCTATCGGGGCAGCCGGAAGGACGCCGCCGCCCTGCTGGCAGCCTACCGCTTTGACAACGAAGAACTGGAGGTGCTGGTCACCTCCCACGACAGCCGGAAGATCAATCAGGAATATCAGGAAAAGATGGTCAACCTTGTGGCAGGCCGGGTGTTCCGCAAGGTGTTCCTGCCCGCGCCCATCGCAGCGGCGTATACGGTGTGGCGCTCCATCGCCTTTGTCTGGAAGGGCGTCCGCTGCCTGCTGCACCGCAAGCTGGAAGTAGAGGTGCTGGATGCGCTCAGCATCACCGCCTCCCTCCTGCGGGGCGATTACAGCACCGCAGGCTCGGTGATGTTCCTGCTGACGGTGGGCAGCCTGCTGGAAGAGTGGACGCGGAAAAAGAGCTTGGACGACCTTGCCCGCAGCATGGCGCTGAACGTGGATAAGGTCTGGGTGCGCACCCCGCAGGGCGAGGTGCTGGTGCCGTTGACCCGCGTCCACGCCGGGGACGAAGTAGTGGTGCGCTCCGGCAACATGATCCCGCTGGACGGCATGGTACTGGAGGGCGAAGCCATGGTGAATCAGGCTGCCCTGACCGGCGAGTCCATGCCGGTGCGCAAGACCATCGGCGCTACCGTCTACGCAGGCACGGTGGTGGAAGAGGGCGAATGCGTCCTTGTAGCCAAGGCAGAGGGCGGTGCCAACCGCTACGATAAGATCGTGGCGATGATCGAGGAATCGGAAAAGCTCAAGTCCGGCACCGAGAACCGGGCTTTGCAGTTGGCCGACCGTCTGGTGCCGTGGTGCCTTGCCGGTACGGTGGCTACCTACGCCTTTACCCGCAATGTCACCCGCGCCATCTCCATTTTGATGGTGGACTTCTCCTGTGCTCTGAAGCTTTCCATGCCGCTGGCGGTGCTCTCTGCCATGCGGGAGTGCGGGGAATATCATATCACCGTAAAGGGCGGCAAGTATCTGGAAACGTTAGCAAAGGCAGACACCATCGTGTTCGATAAGACCGGCACCCTCACCCGCGCCACCCCGCAGGTGGTGCAGGTAGTGCCTTTCTCCGGCTGTGAGGAGCAGGAGGTATTGCAGCTTGCCGCCTGTCTGGAAGAGCATTTCCCCCATTCCATGGCAAACGCCGTTGTCCGTGCTGCCAGAGAGCGGGGTATCTCCCACGAGGAGATGCACTCCGAGGTGGAGTACATCGTGGCGCACGGCATTGCCAGCCGGGTGGGCGGCACGCGGGTGGTCATTGGCAGCGCCCACTTCATTTTTGAGGACGAGGGCTGCACCATCCCGGCAGGGGAACAGGCAAAATTCGATGCACTGGACCCCCAGTATTCCCACCTGTATCTGGCCGCATCCGGGGTGTTGGCGGGGGTCATCTGCATCGCAGACCCCCTGCGCCCGGAGGCGGCACAGGTGCTGCATAAGCTCCGGAAGCTGGGCATTGCCCAGACGGTCATGATGACCGGCGACAGCGACCGCACTGCCCGCGCCATTGCGGCGCAGGTGGGGGTGGACCGCTGCTTTGCGGAGGTGCTGCCGGAGGATAAAGCCGCCTTTGTCCGTGACGCCAAGGCCGAAGGGCACACCGTTGTGATGATCGGTGACGGCATCAACGATTCGCCCGCCCTGTCGGCGGCAGATATCGGCATCGCCATCCATTCCGGTGCCGCCATCGCCCGGGAAATTGCCGATGTGACCATCCGTGCAGACAGTCTGGAAGAACTGGTGACTTTAAAAGCCATTGCCAACGCCCTGCAAAAGCGGGTGGGCAGCAATTACCGCTTTGTCCTCAGCTTCAACTCCGCGCTCATCCTTTTGGGTGCTCTGGGCATTCTGCCCCCTGCCACCAGCGCGATGCTGCATAACCTTTCCACCCTTGGCATCAGCCTGCGCAGCATGACAGACCTGCTGGAGCAGAAGAACGAAGGATAAAAAACCGAAAATCTCGCATAAAACAAGAAAGCATCTGCAACATTCGCTTCTGAATTTCAGAACACAGCGAATTCGTTGCAGATGCTTTTGTTTTTAGCGGGCTCGCCCTCTCCGTCAGTTCGCTTCGCTCACTGCCACCTCTCCCAAAGGGAGAGGCTCTGGCGAAACCGCACACTTTGCAGTTTAACCGAAAACTATACCGCCATGCCAAGGGCTCTCCCTTTGGGAGAGCTGGCGCGTTAGCGCCTGAGAGGGCGAGGACGCCACCCTTCAGATAAATCGGCAGAAACCCAGCCAGCAGCCCAACAGGAAAAAGAGCAGCGCCTTACCCAGCACCGGCAGCCACTGGTGCTTACACAAGGCGGTATCCCACCGGTGGATGTTCTGTTTGGAGCAGGTGCCCACGCAGGCTTCACAGGCGATGCACTCCCCGCTGCGCAGGTTGCTTTCCTCCAGCTTCAGGCACACCGGGCACTGCTGCTTGCAGGCGTTGCAGCCCGGAATGCAGCCCTCACTCTGCCGGTGCAGCCGTGCAAAGGGCAGCACCGGCAGCAGGGCGAACACCGCACCCATGGGGCAGAGAAACTGACAGAAGAACCGGGGCTGCACTGCCATGCCCAGCAAAATAAGCACAAGCAGCGCAATGCCCACGCCGAAGCCCTCCGGCGGCAGACGCAGTGCCGTCAGGCGGGAAAACACCTCCCACGGGCTTGCGCCGGTCAGCAGCTTTTCCTGCCGGGTCACATACAGCGCCACCAGTCCTGCCAGCAGCAGATATTTGACCTTCTGCCCCCAAAGCACCGCCCGCTCCGGCAGACGGAGCTGCTTTTTGCGGTGAAACAGCTTTTTCTGGAGTAGCCCGGACAGCGCCCAGACGGCATCGCCCAAGCTGCCAAAGGCGCAGGCGTACCCGCAGAAAAAACGGTCGAACAGCAACGTGAAGCCGCACAGCCCCAGCAGGGAAAGCGTAAAGCTGTCCGCCGAGAGCACCTCGCCCGCACCGATGTGCAGAAAGATCTGTTTTACCCCGGAAAACCCGGCCACAAATGCGCCCGGCATGGACACAAAGAAGAGCAGCTGCACCCCGGTGCGCAGCCATGTACGGCGCTTTTTGTCCCGCTGACGCTGCTGCGCCGCAGTTAAAGGCTTTGCCTGTGTTTTTTCCATCATCCTGCCGCCTTTCCCAGTGCGTCCTCTACTGCACCGATGAGCCCTTCTGCCGTGAGGGTAGCACCGGAAACGGTATCCACCTCGGCAGACTGCACTGCCAGCATCTCGTCCAGCAAAGGCAGCGCCTGCTTATAGTAGGGCTTATCCTCACCGGAAGCATCCAGCACCGATATATCGGTCATTTTTCCGTTCTGAATGGTCACCGACACCCGGATGACATCGCCAAAACCAAAGGCGCTGCCCTCGTAGGTGCCGTCCCGGTAGCCGCTTTGGCTCTGCTCCGCCTGCGCTGCGCTCTGCGCCTGCAAAACGGACGCGTTGTAGGCTTCCACCTCGGCAATTTCCTGCTTGCGCTGGCTTACAGCCGCAGCCCGGACCAGCGCCACCTGCTGGTATTGCCACAGGATGCCAAGGATCAGCAGCAGGTTCACTGCCCGGAGAAGAAAATTCTTGTATTTCATTCCGCTGCTCCTTCCGTTTCAGGTTCGGTTTCGGTCTCTTCCGGCGGCAGCGCCGTCTCGGATGTCGGCAGCACTTCCTCAGAGGAAGCCGGTTCAGAACCGTCCGGTGCATCTGCCGGGAAAAGCTGCTGCCATACTTCCTTGAACCACGCGGAAACGGTGCGCTTTTCCTCCGGCTGCACCACCTCCACGGTGGGTACGGTGACCGGCGTTTCCTCGGGTTCTGCTGCTTCGGACGGTGCGACTTCTTCCACCACTTCTTCCGATGCAGCCTGCTCTGGGTCGGCTTCCTCTGCCGGGGCGACAGCGGCCTTTGCCAGCGCCAGCTTGACGGCGTTCAGGATACCGGTGGAGGAGTAAGTCGCACCGGAAACGGCATCCACATTGGGGCTTTGTTCTTCCAGAATGGCGGGGATGACCTGTTTTGCCCGGGAGAGATATTCCTCTTCGTCCTCAGCGCTCAGAATCGTGATATCGGTGATCTTATCCTCTGCCACTGTGACCTGCACTGTGATCTGCCCCTCAAAGCCCATGGCTTCGGCGGTGTAGATGCCGTCAAGGTAAGTGGAGGGGGCTGTAAATTCCTCCACCACCAGCGGTGCGGCGGGCTTTGGCTGCGGCGGCAGAGGGTTATTTACTACCTCGCCGGTCAGGGCGTTCTGCACCGCGCCCAGAATGCCCCGGCTGGTGTAGGTGGCTTCGGAAACGGCATCCACCTCCCAGCTCTGGGCATCCACTACGGTGGTCAAAAGCCGCTTTGCGCGCCGCAGAAACTGCTTGGTCTCGTGGGAAGCATCCAGAATTTCAACCTCCGTGATGCTGCCGTTTTCCATGGTGACCTGCACCCGGACGGTACCGCCGTAGCCCCGGGAAGAGCCGACGTAAACGCCGTCAGCATAGGGCAGCTTGGGCAGCGCTTCTTCCTCCGCTTCGGAGGAAGCGGCTTCCACCGGCTGCTCCACCACGGCTGTCAGCCTTTCCGGCACGGCAGCCAGCACCGGCACAGTGCGCGGCAGGGCAAAAAGCACAGCCGCCGCTGCCGCCACCGCCGGGAGCAGCTGCACCAGCGGCAGCAGCGTGTTGCTTCGTTTTTTATTCATTCCAACTCCTCCTGACACGGAAAAGCAAGGCCGCCTGCATAGAGCGACCTTGCTTTTTTGGTGTTCTGTTTTTTGCCGGATCAGGCAGCTTTCAGGTTCTGCACGGCATCGGTCAGGTGGGTCACCTGCTCCAGTGCAGCGGCCTTATACAAGGTCTCGCGGCTCAGCAGTTCCACGCTCTCGGCCAGCTCGGTCTCCAGATTGGCGTAGCTGTCGGCGGTGTAAGCGGCCTTTGCCTTGCCCTGTGCTTCAGTGACCACAGCCTGCAGGGCGGCGCGGTCGGCATCGCTTGCCAGTTCGTGCTTGGCAAGATTCTCGGCAGTGGTCTGGAACTTGACCACCGTGTCGGCATAGCCCAGTGCGCGGATGGTGATGGTCCAGTAGCCGGTGCCATCGGTGCCTTCCGGCAGCTGGCAACGGGCGGAATCGCTCAGACCCAGCTGGATGCCCATGGACTTGTGCATCCAGTTGTCGGCTGCAAACTTGGTGCCGTAGGAGGCCTTGGCGTGGGTGTAGGTGCTGTCATTGCCGTAGTAGGTCCACACCACGGACTGCATCCGGGAACCCAGCTCGCCGTAGTTGCCGTTCAGGTCCACACGGATGAACTCGCCAAAACTGCCCACATCGCTGCCGCTGCGCAGGTTCACGGTAAGACCATCAGCAGCCTTCTGGGCAGCTTCTGCCACGCCGGAACCGGTGCCGGTGTGTGCGGCGGAGAAGGTGTAGCCATCGCCGCTCTTGGTTGCATACTTCAGGCCGTTGGTGTTTTTGTCCACCGCAGCCGTCAGGGTATAGGCGGTCAGGTTCTTTTCAGAGTAGCCGCCCACCAGCTGGCCGCCGTTTTCCACAACGGTGTACTTGGAGCAGAAATCTGCAAGGTCGCTGGTAGCCACGCGCACCGGCACATACTTGGTGCCCAGCACCTCGTAGTGATCCATCTGCACGGTGGAGCCATCGGCCTTGGTAATGGTGCCCCGGTTCCAGCCTACGGTAGTGCCATCGGCCAGATAGATGGTCTTGCCATCGTCCGACCAGTGGGAAACGGTGTAGGTGCTGCCGTCCTTGGCGTAGATGACAGCAGTGCTCTGGAAGCTGCCGCGGTGCAGACCATGGTTGGCGGTAGCGCGGGAAACGGCGTCAAATGCGCCAAGGTCGTGCTCCTCGTGGCTGTCCAGCTGCGCAGAAGCGGCAGTACTGCCGGCAGCATAGACCTTCTCGTTTGCCCAGTACTCGTCCCAAGTCAGGGCAGCATAAAGATAGGTGTACTTCTTGCCCAGCAGAAAATCGAAAAAGCTGTTTTCCTCCTCGGCAGGGGCTGCTGCAAAGGCGGTAGCGGTCAGCAGGCTGAGCGCCATAGCCGCCGACAGCAGCAGGGAAAGAAATTTCTTTGTTCTCATGAAAAATGCTCCTTTCATCACAATGGCAGGGGATAGGTGTTATATAGTTAGCCGAACCTAACATTGCGCGCAAAGAAAAACCTGCGGGGCAAAGCCCCTCAGATGGTTAGGATAAGCTAATTGACGAAATTTAAAATAGCACGCATACAGAATGTTGTCAAGAAAAAACAGGAATGTTTATGAGCGCTAATTTTTCGGCAGTAAAGCCCTTGACTTTTTTGCCGGAGCGCAGTATACTTTTCATATAGTTAGTTATGGATAACCGCGAGGAGGTACTACATGATACAAGACGCATTCTGGGGGATCTTGATCCCGTTTCTGGGCACAAGCCTTGGAGCAGGCTGTGTATTCTTTTTAAAAAACTCTTTGCGTGACGGCATCCAGCGCGCCCTCACCGGCTTTGCCGCCGGGGTCATGGTGGCGGCATCGGTATGGAGCTTGCTGATCCCGGCCATGGAGCAGGCCGCAGATCTGGGTAGACTGGCGTTTTTCCCGGTGGCGGTGGGCTTCTGGCTGGGCATCCTGTTTTTGCTGCTGCTGGATCATCTTATCCCGCATCTGCACCAGAACAGTTTGCAGGCCGAAGGGCCAAAAAGCCAGCTCCAGCGCACCACCATGATGGTTCTGGCGGTGACGCTGCACAATATCCCGGAGGGCATGGCAGTAGGCGTAGTCTATGCCGGATATCTTGCCAGAACTGCTCAGATCACCGCCGCCGGGGCGTTGGCGCTTTCCCTTGGTATTGCCATCCAGAACTTCCCGGAGGGTGCCATCATCTCCATGCCGCTGCGGGCGGAAGGAATGAAGAAAGGCCGGGCGTTCTGGGGCGGCGTGCTGTCCGGCATCGTAGAGCCCATCGGGGCAGTGCTGACGATTCTGGCGGCAGGCATCGTGGTGCCCGCTTTGCCCTATCTGCTCAGCTTTGCCGCCGGAGCCATGCTGTATGTGGTGGTGGAGGAACTGATCCCGGAAATGTCGCAGGGACAGCACTCCAACGTTGGCACGGTGTTTTTTGCGGTAGGCTTCAGCGTGATGATGGTGCTGGATGTGGCACTGGGGTGACGGTTTGAGGGCTCCCGAAAGCGAAATCTTTTTCGAAATCTCCGAAAATGCCTAAACTTCTTGATAGAGGCAACAGCAGGGCGTATTCTTTTGCCAGAAGGACCGCTGAGAAGCGGCTTTTTGTATTTCTAAAACCACTCGCTAGGCGAGTGGTTCGATAAAGATTTTATCGGTGAATCATTAAAGATCGGCTGGTATCTGTTGGCGTTTTGCGTTATTACCTGCATCGTCAACTCCATCAACTGCATCTGGGTGGCGGTGGCAGGTCTGCTGGTGCCGGACTTCATCTACAACATCGGTACCACCGTGCTCAACGGCGGCATTTCCATGGTCATCTTCTTCTTTGTGAATAAGATCATCTTCCCGGAGGGCGAGACCAACAAGGCAAACTGATCTTTCATCAGCACAAATAGGATAAAAGCAGCGCCCCACAGGCACATTCGGCTTGTGGGGCGCTGCTTTTTATGATGAAGGAGAAAGAAGATATCGTTTTAACCCTTGTCCGCGCCGGAGGTGATGCCCTCAACGTAGAACTTCTGCATGATGACGAACAGGATGGAGATAGGGATGGACACCAGCACGCCGCCTGCGCAGAAGAGCGCAAAGTAGTTGTTGATCAGCGTTTTCTGCAGCATATTGTACAGACCAATGGCCACCGTCCAGTCGGCAGAAAGGCCGGAGTTCAGGATCATTTTGGCCATCACGAAGTCCGTCCACGGTACCATGAAGGAGCTGATAATGGTGTACACCAGAATGGGTCTGGACATGGGCAGAACGACTTGGAAGAATATCCGGGCGTCCGATGCGCCGTCCAGCTTTGCGGCCTCCCGCAGGGAGACGGGGATGGTATCAAAGAAGCCCTTGCAGATCAGATAGCCCAGACCGGACGAACCGGCGTAGACCATGATAAGACCCGCGTAGGAGTTGGTCAGGTTGAGGTACTTCAGCACGAAGTAGACCGCGATCATGGCCAGCACGCCCGGGAACAGGTTGACGATGACCGAGAGGTTCTGCAGCAGCTTGCGCCCCTTGAACCGGCAGCAGCTCAGTGCGTAGGCCACCATCAGCACAAAGCAGGTGGAGATGACGCAGTTGAAGCAGGCCACCACAAGGGTATTAGTGAACCAGCGCGGGAACTGCGCCACAGAATCCGGGTGGAACAGGATGTTGATGTAGTTGCTTATGGTGTAGCTTGCCGGGAAGAACCGCCGCACATTGATGCCCCGGTCGGTGGAAAAGGAGGTGACCAGCAGCCACAGAATGGGTACCAGCCAGATGCCTGCCAGCAAGGCCAGCAGCAGATGCCGCAGAATGCTGCGGACTTCCCGGAGGATGCGCCCGCGGCGCAGCTGCGCCGCAGTTTCCGTCCGGCGTGCCGGAGAAACAGTTGCCTGTGTCAAGAGAATGTCGCCTCCTTTTTATTAAGGAACCGGAAGCAGACCAGCGTGAACACGGCACAGATGATGAACACCATAATGCCGATGACAGCGGCCATCTTGTAGTTGTACTGCTCCTGCGTCAGGCGGAACAGCCATGTGACCAGCAGATCCACCTCTTTGGCGCTGGAGGATGCCAGCGCCTGATCCTTTGTGATGTAAACGTCCTGCGTGAGCAGGTAGATGACGTTGAAGTTGTTGACGTTCTTGACGAAATCCGTGACCAGTGCAGGTCCCTGCACGCTGAACAGATAGGGCAGCTTGATGTGGATGAAGCTCTGCCACGGCGAAGCACCGTCGATGGTGGAGGCTTCCAGCATATCGCTGGGGATGTTCATCAGCACACCGGTGGCGATGATCATCTGGTAGGGCACGCCCACCCAGATGTTGATCAGGACGATCATGAATTTTGCCCAATGCTGATCGGTCAGAAAGGGGATATGGTTCATGTTCTGCCCCAGCAGGCCGATGGTCTTTAAAAAGTCGGTCACGCCAGCATTGGCCATCAGGGTGTTGAAGATGCCGGCGTCCGAGAAGAAGTTGCGCACCAGCAGCAGGGTGACGAACTGCGGCACCGCAATGGTGACCATGAACAGGGTGCGCCAAAGCTTCTGGCACTTGGTCTTTTTGTTGTTGATGAGCATGGCCAGAAATACGCCGCCGAAGAAGGTGGTAAAGGTGGCAAAGAAGGCCCACACCAGCGTCCAGCCCAGCACCCGGCCAAAAGCGTAGTTAAAGGTCACGGTCAGCGACTGCCCGCCGAACAGGGCGGCAAAGTTTGCCAGCCCCACCCATGTGAACAGGGCGGCGGGCGGCATATGCTGCTGGTCGTAGTTCGTGAACGCCACGGCGATCAGGATGAACAGCGGAACAATGGTAAACACCACCACGCCCAGCACCGGCAGGGTGAGCAGGGTCACATAGAACTTCTCGTTCAGGTACAGCGTGATGTCCTGCCGGAAGTTATTGGGCCTTTTTCCGGCGGCCTTCTGCGCCTGCAAAGCGTAGTTGCTCTGTACCACCAGCATGGCAGCAGCGATCAGCGTTACAATGACCACCAGTGCGATCACGCTGAGCAGCAGGATGGCAAACGAGTTGTCGTAGTTGTTGACCTCGTTCTTTAAGGTAAGGGGGTTGAACTGCATCTCCATCTGCACCGTGCCCAGCGTGCCGAACTTTTTCAGCGCCGGAATACCGGAGGTGCCCAGAAAATACAGCCCCAGTCCCTGCACCAGCGTTACCAGCAGTGCCTTGATGAGCTGGCCGTGGCCGATGTAGCCCAGACCCCAGACAACGAGGGACAGCTTTGTAAAAATATCTCCGTGAACGAATGCGTGACCGAACTTCTGAAGGAAATTCGGCTCCCGGCCATCCGCCCGCAAGGGCGGCGTAAGAACCATTTCTGCCACAGAAGTCAACTCCTTTCTTGTTGCAGAGGGCTTTACAGCAAACAGGATGCTGCTTTTTCTTGCGATAAAAGGCGGGCACACCGCATTCTGCCGCGTGCCCGCCGGAAAAACCAAAGCTTACTGTGCCACAGGTGCGGTGATACCGGCCACGGCGTCATCCACCAGCTGCTGGGTGGTCTTGCCCTGCGTGTCGCCGGAGGCGAGGATCTCGCCCAGACTTGCGGCGGAGCTCCAGTAGTTTGCGCCTACCCGCTGCAGGGTAGCGTAGGAGCTCTGCTCAGCCAGTGCGGCAATGGCGGGTGCAGACTGCACAGCCTCGGAAGCATTGGCATTGATGTTGGAGGGGCCCAGCTTGCGGTCGTTGAAGCGCTTGACCTGATTGTCCTCGTTGGTGATGAAGTCGGCCAGCATCATGGCAACGCCCACGTTGGCGCTGTGGGGGTTGACGCCCACCAGCTTGTAGCCGGAGAAGGAGCCCATCTGGACCTGTGCGCCGTTCAGGGTGTAGGTTGGCAGCTTGGTGGCGGCGTAGCCCTCGCCCCAAGCCTCCTCGGCGGTGCTGGCGTTCCAAGTACCGGAGATGGCGGCGCAGCAGCTGCCGTCCTTGATGGCAGAAACGATATCAGCATCCGCGCCGGACTTGAAGCCGGGGTTTGCGGTGATATCCAGAATGGCCTGCGTTATGTCTGCGCCGGGAGCCTCGTTCCAGTTGCAGACGGTGTTGATACCGTCATCTGCCAGCGTAGCCACCAGACCGGCACCGGCGTAGAAGCTGTAAATGTACCATGCATCGTTCACACTCATCATGAACTTTTTGCCGGCGGCAGCTGCCTTTTCCAGCATGGTGTCCATGCTCTGCACATCCTCGGCGCTCAGAACGCTTGCATCATAGTACAGGAAATAGCCATTGTCGGCGGTCATGGGGTAGGCGTAAAGCTTGTCGTTCATGGTGGCAGCGCCCACAGAGCCGGGCAGGTTGCGGCTCTTCACGTCGTCCGGGTTCAGCAGCACTTCCTGCAGCGCACCGGCGTTCACCAGCTCGTTCAGCTGGTCGTCTGCAAAGGCAAAAACGTCTGCGGCAGACTCCGGGTCAGCCAGAACGGTATCCTTTGCGGTGGACTCAGACTGCACGCCGATCTCGATGGTCACGTTGCCCTTGTCCGCATTCTGCTCGATAAAGGCATCGGCCATCTCGCGCAGCATGGTCTGGTCCTCTTCTGCGCCCCACATGGTCAGCTTCACATCACCCCAGCTCTCTGCGCTGGAGGCAGCCGTGCTGGATGCCGCAGTAGAAGCAGCGGTGCCAGAGGAAGAACCGCCGCAGGCGGTCAGCACACCGGCAGCAGCCATCGTACCCATAGCAGCAAGGAAGTTACGGCGGGAAATCAGCTTTTTCATGATCCAGTTCTCCTTCGTTCTCAATCTGAAATCTTCGGGCACTCTTTGTTGCGCTCATAAGTTGCGCACATCAGAGCAACTGTTTTTCTGTACTCATAGGATACCGCATTCTTTTGCTCACGTCAATGGACGAAATTCACGGTATTGTTGAGTCAAAACTGGAAAAAGTGACGGTAAAATTAGGATACATGGGCAAAAAGTGCGCAACTTTAGCGCAACCTTTGTCATGCAAAGAGCAAAAAATGCCCGCTCCGGGAAAGGAGCAGGCACAAAAAACGCGTTATTTGATGCTGTGGGAGCGTTCCATCCACTTGGTAGAGTCCCGCAAAATGACCTGATAACCTTCCAGCTGCCGCGTGACCGTTTCCTTTCCAGCCAGACGATCCAGCAGCATCCGGCAGGCTGTCTTACCCAGCTGCTCTGCATCGTACTGTACCGCCGAGACCGAGGGCGTAATGCTGGCAAGCATGGAGCTGTCGTACAAGCTGGCCACTCGCAGATCGTTGGGCACAAGGATATGCCGCGTCCGCAGCTCCCGCATGACCTCAAAGGCGATCTCATCATCGCCGCAAAGGATGCAATCCGCCTTCTGCTCCAGCGCAGCCTCCAGTGCATCGAGCGTCTGCCCGGCAGATTCCACACCGGAATGAACCAGCCGCTGGTCTACTGGCACACCAAATTCCGCGAATCCACGCAGATAACCGCGTATGCGGTCGGTGTTGACGGCGTAGATGGTACTGCCCACCAGCAGCGCGATCCGCTTGGCGCCCAGCTGCAAAAGGATGCGTGTCATCTCGCAGGCAGCCGCCACCTGATCGTTGTCTGCCTGCGGGATGGTCTTGTCCTCGCTGCGTCCGATGAGTACAAAAGGTGTCTCGTATTGCCGCAAAAGTTCGATGCAGGGATCATCCGCCATGGCGTAGGTCAGGATCACGCCGTCCACCTTGTGGTTGGCCAGCTGCCGCTGCAGCTGCGAATACTCGGTGTTGGAGGCGTAGCAAAGCATCAGGTCATAGCCGCGCTGGTCTGCCATGATGCAGATGCCGCCCATGCACTTGCGCAAAAAGGGCAGATCCAGCGCAATAAACCGCTGCGGTACGATCATGGCAATATTGTTGGTGCGCAGCTTTTCGCCGCTCTGTGCGGAAACAGGCTCGGAGCGGGTGCGTCCCATATAGGCGTATACCTTGGCGCGGGTCGCCTCGCTGATGCGTCCCTTGCCGGAAAGTGCGCGCGATACCGTTGTTTTAGAAACGCCAAGCGCATCGGCCACCTGCTCGATCGTCATTTTTTCGGTTTCCTTTGCAGCCACGGGATATCCTCTCCTTTTCACAGAACTGCGCAACAGAGCGCCACCCCAGCATACCGGGATAAGCCCGCTTTGTCAAGTACGAAAGCAAACAAAAAGCGTCCTGCTTTTTCGGCAGAACGCTGAAATCCGGTGTTTTTACTTCTTACAAGATCTGCTCGCCGTTTTTCCAGACAGCCGTTCCGTAACGGTTTAGCGCAACACCGCCTACCTCGACTGGATGCTCATTGCAGTTCTGTACAAAGACGAACGCACCGCGCCGCGCCGCCAGAACGCCGTCCGGCAGTGCTTCCGGCCATGCCGGGGTCAGACCGGCCTTCTGCGCTGCATTGCGGTAAAATGCGCGATAAAACGCAGCATCAAAGCGGCTTGCCAGATAGTATGCGCGGCCTGCGCCGTAAGAATGAATCGACACGGCAGGGCAGCCGGCAAAGTAGTCCTCGGTGTAGACGCTGAGCGGCGTTGCCGGGTCGGTATCCTGCAGCGCTGCCACCTCGCAGAGCACAGAGGCTTGTGCTTCCGGCAGCGTTGCGCCATCCACAGGGGCGCAGCGGCGCAGCTCGCCGTCATACATCCCATCGATCTCGGTGCGGCGCAGGCCCAGCAGCTCGGTCAGGCCATAAGGCGTGTCCCCCAAGCGGCACAGGTCGCTTTCATCCACTACACCGCTCCAGTAAGTGACAACGACCGTGCCGCCGTTCCTTGCAAAGGCGCAGAGTTTTTGCGCAAATGCGTCCGTCAGCAGGTAGAGCATCGGAACAACGACCAGCCCATAGCCGGTCAGGTCTGCTTCCTGATCAACAAACTCCACCGCGATGCCCTCGCGTGCAAGGGCGTTGTAGTGCAGCTTCAGTTCGTCCCAGTAGCCCATCCCGGCATTGCGCGGGCCGCAGGAGCCTTCCAGTGCCCACTTATTCTCCCAATCGTGAATAATAGCCGCCTGTTTTTCGCGGCCGGTCGCGGTAATTTCAGACAAAGCTTCCAGCTTTCGTCCCACTTCCACCGTTTCCCGGAAGGGGCGGGCGTCCTCTCGTCCATCGTGCCCGATGACCGCACCATGGAGTTTTTCCTCTGCGCCGCGGCTGGCGCGCCACTGGAAATAGAGCACACTGTCCGCGCCGTGCGCCACGGTCTGCAAAGCGGAAAGCTCTGCGATCCCGGGCTTTTTCTGTTTGGAGACAGGCTGCCAGTTGGTAAAGCTGGGGCTGGATTCCATCAGCAAAAACGGCTTGCCCTTCATAGAGTAATACAAATCGTGCATCATCGCCGTGTCCAGCGCGGTCTCTTCCACGGTCTCGGTGGGCTTGTGCCATGTGGGATAGTTGTCCCAGCTGGCAACGTCGATCTCCTTCGCCATTTTGAAGTAATCGATGCCGTCAAAGCGGTACATCATGTTGACCGTAAACTTGGCATCCGGCGCAAATTCCTTTACGGTGTCCCGCTCAAATTTCAAGAAGTCAATGTGCCGGTCGCTGACGAAGCGCTTCCAGTCCAGTGCAAGCCCCTGCACCGCGTTTTCTCCCTGCGGGGCAGGGCTTTCGATCTGCGCCCAGTCGGTGTAATCGTGGCTCCAGAACCGGGCGTTCCATGCCTTGTTGACCGCTTCCAGCGAGCCGTACCGCGCCTTGAGCCAGCGGCGGAACGCGGCCTGACACAGCTCGCAGTGGCAGTCGCCGCCCATTTCGTTGGAGATATGCCAGAGCAGGACAGCCGGGTCGCTGCCGAACCGCTGTGCCAGCTTCTGGTCGATGATGCGGACTTTTTCACGGTAGAGCGGAGAGGTATAGCAGTAGTTCTGGCGGCGGTTGTACAACTCCCGGACACGGTCTGCCCGGACACGGCGCACCTCGGGGTACTTGTGCGCCATCCATGCGGGGCGCGCCGCACTGGGGGTGGCCAGAATGGTGGAAATGCCGTTGTCATACAAGCTGTGGATGATGTCGGCCAGCCAGTCCAGCGCAAACACACCCTCCTGCGGCTCCAGCGCCGACCAGGAGAAAACCCCCAGCGTTACCGTGTTGACATGGGCTTTTTTCATCAGCGCAATATCCTGCGCGAGAATGTCTGGCCGGTCGAGCCACTGCTCCGGGTTATAGTCACCGCCATGAAGCAATTGGAAGCGTTGCATCATCGTTCCTCCTTCGATTGCGCAAATTGCGCAACATTTTTGCGGAATAAAGTTGCGTTCGATACTGAGTATAGCAAGAACGCCCGTAAGATGCAATGCGGCTTTATGGCGTTTTGTTGAAACAATCTGAACATTTGATGCAATGCAAAAAAATTTCGCCGCTGCTCTGGAAGATTCCACAATGTCAGCGCACGTTTTATGGGCAAATCGTCAAAACGGTCTTTTTGCGGCGGCTGCCGTTTTCTGCAACGACCCCTCTCGTGAAAAAAGTGGTTCAGAAACGCCCGCAGGCGTTTCTGAACCACAAATTTTATTGCAGTTTGCTTTTTTAATGCACAAGCAACATCCGCAAACTACATATCGCAAATATGCTGTTTTGATAGACACTATTTCTGAAAATTGCGATAAAATAATATTCCTTTAAATATGCCCAGAGCGCAAGCGGAGGGCATTGAAAACCGTTTTGTGCAGCTGCCTTTATTTATTGCTTTCCGGCAGCTTGAAGTAGACGCGGTATTCGTCCGAGTAGATCTTGCTGCCCATGCGGCTTACGCCGCCGTACAAGTGAGTGCGCATCAGCGGCTCAATGGCGTCCAGGTCTTTCTCCCGCAGAATACGCAGCATCTCGGCGTGCTCGCTGACAACGCTGGGCACGTTGCGTGCGCCCACGATGTCCAGACGGATAAAGCGGGAGTAATCTGCCTGCGGGCGGGTCATCTGCTCCCAAAGGTATTCCTTGCTGGTTTTGCAGAACCAGTACGCGTGCATGGCAAGGTCGCAGCTGAGGAAGTGGTTGAAATCAAAATTTTCCGGGTCACTGCGCCCCGCAGCGGCCTCCAGCAGCATATTATAAAGGTGCTCCACAGCAAGGATCTCCATGGGCGAGCAGCTCTGCACAAAATCCCGGAACACCATGCCCTCCACGGCAACACGCTGGAAGATGAGCTGATCCACCACGCCGATGTCGATGGCGGTAACGATGGTGCCCTTGCAGGGGATGATCTGCACAAAGCGGTTCTGCTCCAGCCGCTGCAAAACGCTGCGGATGGGGGTGCGCGAAACACTGAACCGCTTGCACAGCTGGTTTTCGCTCAGCGCTTCCCCGGGCAGGATCTTCAGGGCACAGATCTCGTCCTCGAGAATATGATAAAGCTCATCCGTGTGCTGTAATGTAGCCATAGTCGTTCTTCATTTATCCGGTAAATTAAGCTTAATATCATTGTACTGTCCCGGCAAACGAATGTCAATGCTGGAACGGAACTTTATTTGACAGCTTGTATACAAGTTTTTGCGCTTGCGTACGGAGCTGCTTATGAAACGGGAAAATTGATATACCACTTCATAATGCAGGAAAAGTGCTGATGGAATGCCGTGATAAAGCGGATGTTGTACGGAATGTACAAAGAAAACAGAAAATAACTGTCAAATGCTATAATTGCAAAGCGCTGCGGTTTCATGGCGGCAGCACGGCGGGATAAAATGCTGTATACAAGGTTTTGCTAAAAAGGCTGAAAGGGGCCAAATACCTTGCATACACCGGAGCGTTACCGGAAAATACAGCAGGAAATGTGCTTTTTTGTGTACTGCGGGGGTACTGTGCTGCTGCGGGCTTGCCTTGCTGCGCAAAAGGCGGTAAACTGAGGGTAGGCAAAACGCCCGAAAAGGAGAGACGACATGGCATATACAAAGGCTGACCTCAAGCACGACCTTGCAGCAATGGGGCTGACAGGAAACGAGACCATCCTGATCCATTCTTCCATGAAGTCCATCGGCACGGTGGAGGGCGGTGCGGACACAGTTCTGGACGCGCTGATGGAGTTTTTTGCGGAGGGCTTGCTGCTGCTGCCCACCCACACATGGCGGTTTATCAATGAGGAAAACCGGATGTTCGATGTGTGCCGCAGCCCGTGCTGTGTGGGCATTCTGCCGGAGCTGTTCCGGCAGCGCCCCGGGGTGGTGCGCTCGCTGCACCCCACCCACAGCATGGCGGCTTACGGCAAGGACGCGGCTGCTTACATAGAAGGGGAGCTGGACGCCAACACCCCCTGCACCCCCGGCGGCTGCTACGACCGGTTGCGGGCAGCTCACGGCAAGGTGCTGCTGCTGGGGGTGACCCACGCCCGCAACACCTTTATCCACAGCGTGGAGGAGGTGCTGAACGTCCCGAACCGCCTGACCGACAAGCCCCTGCAGCTGACCGTGGCGGACGAAGCCGGGGCGCAGCACACCGTCTATATGCGCCGCCACTACAACGCGCAGCAGCCGCACATCTCGGAGGATTTCGTCAAGCTGGAGCAGGCGTATCTGGACTGCGGCGCAGCCCGGAACACGAAATTCGGTGATGCAGGCTGCATTTTGTGCGATGCTGAGGGGCTTTTCCGGGTCACCCGCCATGTTCTTGCCCCAAATCCCGAAGCCTTTGTCACAGAGCCTGTCATTCCGGCAGAGCGCTGGCAGGCGCTTTGCACCGGCAAAACCTGAGACACTCCCGGTCATTGCAGCACGATGCCGGAGCTGCTGATGCATAGAAATCGGATACGCGTGGTTTTTATGGATAAATATGTGAAAATTGATTGAAAATTCTTCCTGATAATGGTAAAATATTTTTATATCTCTCTTGTGCTGTGCCTTTTCGCGGGAAAGGGGCAGCGCAAAACAGGAAATACGCAAAAATTACGGCATCATTTCCGTGGGCGGGTTTTACAGCGCACACTCTTGCGGGCGGTGATGTACGGACAAGTGAGCCATAGCAGCTTTGCCGCAAAGCGGCAGCTGCCCGAGAGTTGTGAGGAGAACGATTTTGACGAACAAAAGAACAATGCACCGCATTATTTCCGTGCTTGCGGCACTGGTAATGGGGCTGTCCCTGCTGACCGGCTGCGGCACAAAGAGCGCAGAGCAGGTACAGCAGCAGGAGGATGCCCAGACCATTCAGGTGTATCTGTGGAGCAATAATCTCTACGAAATTTATGCACCCTATGTCCAAGCGCAGCTGCCGGACGTGAACATCGAGTTCATCGTGGGCAACAACGATCTGGATTTTTACAAGTTTTTGCAGCAGAACGGCGGCCTGCCGGATATCATCACCTGCTGCCGGTTCTCGCTGCACGATGCTGCCCCTTTAAAGGACAGCCTGATGAACCTTGCCATGACCAACGAGGCGGGTGCGGTGTACAACACCTACCTCAACAGCTTTAAAAACGAGGATGGCAGCGTGAACTGGCTGCCGGTCTGTGCGGATGCCCACGGATTTGTGGTCAACCGCAGCCTTTTTGAGCAGTACGGTATCCCCCTGCCCACCGATTACGCAAGCTTCGTTTCGGCCTGTCAGGCGTTTGAAGCGGCAGGCATCCGCGGCTTTACCGCCGATTATGCCTACGACTACACCTGCATGGAAACGCTGCAGGGGCTTTCCGCTGCCGAGCTTACCACGACGGAGGGGCGCAAGTGGCGCACCGCTTACAGCGACCCCGCCAGCACCGCACGGGTGGGGCTGGACGATGCCGTGTGGCCGGGGGCGTTTGAGCGGATGGCGCAGTTCATTCGGGATACGCACCTCACAGCAGACGACCTTGCACAGACTTACGATCCCGTGATGGATCTGTTCCGGAACGGGGAGGTGGCCATGTACTTTGGCAGCTCTGCCGGTGTGAAGATGTTTCAGGACGAGGGCATCGACACCACCTTTTTGCCCTTCTTCAGCCAGAACGGCGAAAAGTGGATCATGACCACCCCGTATTTCCAAATTGCTCTGAACCGTGACCTAGAGCAGGACACCGAACGCCGCGAAAAAGCTATGAAGGTGCTGAACGTCATGCTCTCTGAGGAGGCGCAGAACCGTGTCGTTGCTGACGGGCAGGACGTGCTGAGCTACAGCCAGAACGTCCCCCTGCGCCTGACCGATTACATGAAGGATGTGCGCGATGTGGTGGAAGAAAACCATATGTATATCCGCATCGCTTCCAACGATTTCTTTGCCATTTCCAAGGATGTGGTCTCCAAAATGATCGCGGGCGAGTACACGGCACAGCAGGCGTATCAGGCATTCAATGCCCAGCTGCTTGCCGAGGAAGCGCCTGCCGATGACAAAATCGTGCTGACCAGCGGGCAGAGCTATTCCAACGTGTTCCACGCAAACGGCGGCAATGCTGCCTTCTCGGTTATGGCAAACACGCTGCGCGGCGTTTACGGCACGGATGTGCTGCTTGCCACCGCAAACAGCTTTACCGGCAGTGTGCTGAAGGCAGACTATACCCAGAAGATGGCGGCTTCCATGATCATGCCCAACGGCCTGATGTCCCGCCAGCGCACCATGACCGGTGCTGAGTTGAAAGAAGTTGTCCGCGCCTTTGTGGAAGGCTGCGAGGGCGGCTTTGTGCCCTTCAATCGTGGCTCTCTGCCGATAGTCAGCGGTATTGCCGTGGAGGTAAAGGAGAATAACGGCAGCTATACCCTGACCAGTATTACCCGCAACGGGCAGCCGCTGCGGGATGACGACACCATTACTGTGACCTGTCTGGCAACGTCAAAGCAGATGGAAGCGCTGCTTGCGAGCAAGAGCGGCACGTCTGAGGACGGAGACGCGTGGGTGAAAAACACATGGCGCGATTACATTTCCGGCGGCAGCGCAGCGCTTGCAGAGCCTGAAAACTACATGACACTGAGGTGAGCGGAATGGCAGACGAAAAGCGTAAACCAAAACGGAGCTGCCATCCCCGGCAAAAGTGGCTCCCTGCTGCTGCCATCCTTCTGCTGATTGTGCTGGCAGCCGGTCTCAGCGTGCGGTACATCTCGTTTGTGTCGCAGACCATCTATCAGGAAAGCACTACGCATCTGGAAGAAGTGCTGCATAAATCCAACAATATGCTGAAGGAGATGGTGCGCAAAAACCTGACCTATCTGCACTTGTACAACGACTTTTTGGAAAACACTTCCGATGAAGCCGAAATTCAGGCGTATATCGAGAAAGCGCAGCAGAATACCGGATTTGCCGACTTTTACTTTCTTACCTACGACGGCAACTACATGACCGTGACCGGAGAGACCGGCTATCTTGGCTTGCAGGCGAATCTGGACGAAAAACTCGCCCACGGCGAGGATATCGTCATGAACACGGCGCTGCCCGGCAAGCCCCAGATGCTTGCGTTCATCTGTCCCGAAACGCAGGGCAGCTACCGGGGCTTTGCCTACGATGCCATTGCTATCTCTTATTATAATGATGCGGTGCTTAGATTGCTGGACAACTCTGCCTTTGAGGGCAATGCCAGCAACTATGTCATCTACCCGGACGGCCGGGTGATCATCGATAATTCCGTAAACCGCAAGGAGACCGTTTACAACTTCATTGCGATGCTGCGCGACCATTCCGACCTTTCCGAGAAACAGATCACGGAGCTGTCCAATGCCTTTGCGCAGGGCAGCGGCGGGAACCTGAGGGTGACGCTGGGCGGCATCAGCTATTATCTGGTCTACGAGGGCACATCGGTTCAGAACTGGACGATGCTGGGGCTTGTCCCGGTCAGGGTCGTCAATGCCAGTCTGGATAAGCTGTGGTTCCATACCATACAGATCGTGGCGGGCATTGCCGCCGGTTTTGCTCTGATGATCATTCTACTCATTGTGCGCAGAAGCCATACGACCCTGCGCCGGAAGAATACCGAGATCTCGTACCGGGACGAGCTGTTCCAGAAGCTCTCGCTGAATGTGGACGACGTTTTCCTGATGCTGGACGCAGAGACCACCAAGGTGGATTATGTCAGCCCGAACATCGAGCGGCTGCTGGGTATCCCATGGAGAGAAGTCCGGCAGGATGCCCGTGTTCTGGCAGCGCTGCACCCGAAGGATGACCCGGAACGCGATAAAAACTATCTGGAAGGGCTTCTCAGCGGGCAGCAGCGCGAATGGGATGATGAGTATGTGCATCTGGAAACCGGGGAGCGGCGCTGGTTCCACATCGTTGCCATGGGCAGCGAGGTGGAGGGCAGAACCAAACACATCCTTGTCGTGTCCGACCGCACCGCCGACAGGCAGGTAAATCAGGCGCTTTCCAACGCGGTTGCCGCCGCCGAGACCGCCAACCGCGCCAAGAGCACCTTCCTTTCCAATATGTCCCACGATATCCGCACCCCCATGAACGCCATCATCGGCTTTACCACGCTGGCGCTCAGCAATATCGACGATACCGAGCGGGTGAAGGATTATCTTGGCAAGACCCTTGCATCCAGCAACCATCTGCTCTCCCTCATCAACGATGTGCTGGATATGAGCCGCATCGAAAGCGGAAAGATCCATCTGGAAGAGGTGGAGGTCAACCTTTCGGATGTGCTGCACGATTTGAAAACCATTGTCAGCGGGCAAATTTACGCAAAGCAGCTGGAGCTTTACATGGACGTCATGGACGTGACCGACGAGGACGTCTACTGCGACAAGACCCGGCTGAACCAGATCTTGCTGAACCTGCTGTCCAACGCCATCAAGTTCACCCCGGCGGGCGGCACAGTCTCGGTGCGGGTGCGGCAGCTTGCCGGTAAGGTGCACGGCTGCGGGCAGTACGAGTTCCGCATCAAGGATAACGGCATCGGCATGAGCCCGGAGTTTGCCAAAAAGATCTTTGAGCCCTTCGAGCGGGAGCGCACCTCCACGGTAAGCCGCATCCAAGGCACCGGCCTTGGCATGGCCATTACCAAAAACATCGTGGATATGATGGGCGGCACCATCGAGGTGCAGACAGCGCAGGGCAAGGGCAGCGAGTTTATCGTCTGCGTGCCCATGCGCACACAGACCGAGCAGCGCACGGTGGAAAAGATCACCGAGCTGGAAGGACTGAAAGCACTGGTGGTGGACGACGACTTCAACACCTGCGACAGCGTGACAAAGATGCTGGTCAAGGTGGGTATGCGCGCCGAGTGGACGCTTTCCGGCAAGGAAGCGGTGCTGCGCGCGCGGCAGGCCCTTGAGATGAGCGATGTCTACCACGCCTATATCATCGACTGGCGCCTGCCGGATATGAACGGTATCGAGGTCACCCGCCAGATCCGCAGCCTGCACGATGATACGCCCATTATCATCCTGACTGCCTACGACTGGTCGGATATCGAGGTGGAAGCAAAAGCAGCCGGTGTGACCGCCTTCTGCGCCAAGCCCATGTTCATGTCCGATCTGCGCGAGACCCTGATGAGCGCCCTCGGTCAGAAACAGACGGATGCGGCGCAGGGGCTTCTGCCGGAAAAGAACGCCGACTTCAAGGGCAAGCACATCCTGCTGGTAGAGGACAACGAGCTGAACCGCGAGATCGCACAGGAAATTCTGCGGGAGTACGGCTTCCTTGTCGATACGGCTGAAAACGGCGCTGTGGCGGTGGAAAAGGTGAGCACCGCAGCGCCGGGCAGCTATGATCTGGTGCTGATGGATGTGCAGATGCCGATCATGGACGGCTATACCGCCACCCGGAAGATCCGCGCGCTGGACGACCCTGCCCGGGCAACGCTCCCGATCATTGCCATGACCGCCAACGCCTTTGACGAGGATCGCCGCAACGCGCTGGAAAGCGGCATGAACGGCTTTTTGTCCAAGCCCATCGTGATCGGCGACCTTGTGCAGGAGCTGCATAAAATTTTGTGACCCGAACGCCTGTCAGAAGCATAAATAATAAAGCACCCGCAGCAGTTTCCCGTTTTTTGCAATGAAATGCAGGGAGAATGCTGCGGGTGCTTTTTGCAGTTTGGCACCCGAAAAACGGGCGAAAAAAGAAATATCTTTTCATATTTGTGCGGTGGGTAGGACAAAATTTTGTCAGATGCGTGGAATATTGCAGAAAAATTTGTGAAAAGCAGCCAACGGATATCCCCAAAACGTGTTGATATTGAGAAAATAGACGGAAGATTGTTTACAAAAGGATTACAGGCTGGTATACTTTTTAGCGGTAGATCCCTATGAGATCCGCAAAGAAACAAGAAAGGAAATACCGAACCGTGAATACCACCGCACCGCACACCCTGAGAAAACGATTGCTGACCCTGATACTGAGCTTTGCCTTTCTGCTTACCTGTCTGCCCGCTGCACTGGCAGTGGATCTGAACGTGGACGCAGGCTTCTACTTCAAGCAGAGCCGGGGCGGCACCTGCACGCTGGCTTCCGCAGCCATGATGCTGCGCCGCCGTGCCTACTTTGACGGGCTGACCGATTGGACGAACGTGACCGAGAACAGTGTGCGCTCCACAGCATGGGCCAACGGCCTTGCGCACAGCTTTACATATAAGGAAATGCAGGTGGGCTACGCCACCCTGCCCTCCAGCCTGCAAAGCAAAACGGCGGTGCTGATCTCTCTACTGGAGCAGCACCCGGAGGGCATCGTCCTTTACGACCGTACCCAGCCCCATGCGGTGCTGCTGACCGACTACACCAACGGTATTTTCTATTGCTCCGACCCGGCGGGGAACATCGGCTACGGCCGCATCCCTATTACAAGCTCCAGCGTGTCCATTGCAAGATCTTCCTGCTACTGGTACGTCACCGCAGATCATAACAGCGTGGCGGCACAGGCCGACGGCCTGCGGCTGGAAGGGGTGCGTTACCCGGTAAACCTTCGCACCGGCAGCGGCATGACGCTGACCGGTACAGCCAACAGCGCCACCGGTACTACCCTGACCAGTGTGCAGGTGGCGGTTCTGGACGCAGCTGACCAGACTGTGCAGAGCGCGGCGGCACAGGTGAACGCCGCCGCTTTCTCTCTGAACACGCTGGACAGCCAGATCCGCTTTGGAGACCTGCCGGAGGGCAGCTACACCTATATGGTGCTGGTGACGGACTCTGCGGGCGAGAGCCTGTGCTTTGCATCGGACTTCACGGTGTCCGGCAGTGCAAGCAGTACCCAGACCTACTGGTCGCTCAAGGACGCCGAGGGCACCAAGCTGCAGCAGACGGTCCAGCAGGTGGAGACCACGGTAGAGACCGCCGCCGAGACCACCGTAAGCTGGTTTGCACAGCTGTTCGGCTGATAAAAATCTGAACATAATTCGGGGCTGCTGCACAAAGCGATGTGCAGCAGCCCTATTTGCATTATCCCCGCAGTTCCGTGCCGGGGTAGTAGTGCGCCAGAATGGCGCGGTAGTCTGCACCCTGCTCTGCCAGCGCCTTTGCGCCCCACTGGCTCATGCCTACGCCGTGTCCGTAACCTTTTGTGGTAAAGGAGAAGGTGCCGCTTTGCCAGACCACCGTAAAGCAGGTGCTGCGCAGCCCCAGCGCCTTGCGCAGGGCGGTGCCCTGCACCGTCTGTCCGCAGACCGGCAGGCTGTCTACATAGCCGGAGGGGGTGAGCATCGGCGTGCCGAACCACTGCGCCTGCTGCGAAAGGTCGGCGGCGATGCCCAGCCGTTCGGCCAGCAGCTGCTGTAATTGGGCGGCAGAAAGGTTCAGGGTGTATTCATAGTTGTCGGCGGCGGTGTCGGTGCTGCTGCCCACCGGTACAAGATAGGGCAGGGCAGTGCCCCAGACGTTCTCGCTGGCTTCGGTGCGGCCATTGGACATGGCAAAGTAGCTTGTCCCGGCGGGGGCGTCCCCGTAATACAGCACCTGCGTCTGTACCGCATCCACCAGCGCGGAAAGCCGGGCGTAGTTGGCCGCGTAGGCGGTGCCCCAGTAGCTGTGCAGCACCGCATCGGTCAGGCAGCCCTGCCGCCGGGCGGGGTCTGCGGTGAACCATGCGCCGTTTTCCTCCGTGCTGTGATCCCGGCGGTAAAGGGCATAGCTGTGCGCCGCCACCGCCTGTGCCTTCAGTGCTTCATCCGGCCAGCTGACCGGCATTTCAGCGGCAACCGCCCCGATGAGATACTCCCGCAGCGGCAGCTCCACCGCCTGCCCGGTGCTCTGATCCGTAAAGCAGACGGTATCGGCTGTGTCAGCAGGGGAGGTGGCCTGACCGCTGCCTTCTTCCGAAGCGGCAGAGGATGCTTCTGCTGCGGACGGAGCGGTGCTCTGCGCAAGGGTCATGCGGGCAAGGCGGTAGGCAGCACACGGCAGGGCGCAGCCCAGCACCAGCAGAACGGCGCACAGCAGCAAAAAGGAACGTTTCATACTAGACCTCCTCCCGGGACGCGAGCTTCAGGTACACAATACGCCCGGCGGCGTGCAAACCGGCGGGAAATGCGCAGAAGAAACCCGGTATTTTTGCGCTTTGCGGTGAGAAGTGCACACTTAGCGCTTGAATTTACTTCACAAAAGCGATATTATAAAAGTATGTCCATCAGAGCGTAGGATGGACGGGATCGGAAAGTATAAAAAGTAAGAAACGGAAAGGAGCATTCCTATGAACTTTGCACACGCAGAAGTGGCAACGCTGGATCCGACGACCATGCGTACCCTGTGCGAGGAGTACATCGCAAACAACTACATCGACCCGGAGACCAGCGAGCGGCTGGGGGTCAAGCGCGGTCTGCGCAACCCGGATGGCACCGGCGTGCTGGCCGGCCTGACTAACGTCTGTGACGTTGTGGGTTACAAAAGGGATCAGGAGGGTCATGTGATCCCCACCCCCGGCAAGCTGATCTACCGGGGCGTCAACATCAACGAGATCGTGGACGAGGCTTACCGCAACGACCGCTTCGTGTTTGAGGAAGTGATCTGGCTGCTTTTGTTCGGCAGCCTGCCCACCCGGGAGCAGCTGGACGATTTCTGCGAGATCTTAGCGGAGTCCCGCGCACTGCCGGACGGCTTCATGGACACTATGAACGCTCCCTCGCCCAATATCATGAACAAGTTGCAGCGCTGTGTGCTGGGCTTGTATTCCTACGACGACCGCGCCGAGGATCTGAGCCTTGAGAACATCCTGAACCAGAGCATCAACCTGATCGCCAGTATGCCCACCATGATGGTGAACGCTTATCAGATGAAGCGCCGTTACTACGATAAACAGAGTATGTTCTTCCACCTGCCCAAGCCCGGTCAGAGCACGGCAGAGCACATCCTCAGCACCTACCGCCCGGATCAGAAGTTCACCCACGAGGAGGCAAAGCTGCTGGATATGTGCCTGCTGGTGCACGCAGACCACGGCGGCGGCAACTGCTCCACCTTTACCACCCGCGTACTGTCCTCCTCCGGCACGGACACCTACTCGGCTATCTCTGCGGCCATCGGTGCCCTGAAGGGCCCCAAGCACGGCGGCGCGAACCTGATGGTCAACCGCCAGCTGCAGGATATCCTCAAGCACGTTGAGAACCCGGAGGATGACGACGAGGTGCGCGAGTATCTGCGCCGCATCCTGCGCAAGCAGGCGGGCGACGGCTCCGGCCTGATCTATGGCATGGGTCATGCGGTGTACACCATCAGCGACCCCCGTGAGGTCATCCTGAAGCAGCGCGCAAAGCATCTGGCCTACGAAAAGGGCTTTGAGGAAGAGTACAATATGCTGTGCAGCATCGAGCGGCTGGCACCCGGCATCTTTGCCGAGGAAAAGGGCAGCTCCAAGCCGGTGTGCGCCAACGTGGACCTGTTCAGCGGCCTGATCTACAATATGCTGGGCATCTCGGAGGATCTGTACACCCCGCTGTTTGCCATCGCCCGTGTGCCGGGCTGGTGCGCACACCGGGTGGAAGAGGTGATCTTCGCCAACCGTATCATCCGCCCGGCCTACAAGTATCTGGGCGTGCGCCAGAAATATAAGCCCATCGAGGAGCGTTAATGAAACCGTTAGAGTTAGTTGTTATCCTGCTCTGCGTGCTGCTTGGCCTTGGCCGCGGCGCAGACCTTGCCTTTGCTACGGACGCCGCCACCGGTCTGTGCACCGCAGGCGCGGTGTGGTGGCGGTATCTTGCCTTGGGCGCTGTGGTGCTGGCCGCAGTGCTGGCTGGCCGCAGCCGCCCGCTGCCCCCGGAGCCGCTGCGCAGCCGCCGCCCGGCGGCAGGCGTGCTGGCCTTTGCCGGGGCAGTGTGTATGCTGGCTGCCGGCGCGGCGCAGTTCGTGTTCGCTGCCGGTACGGTAAGCACTTTTGTGCGCATTCTGCTGGAGGTAGCCTGTGCCGTGTGGCTGAGCAACCTCGGGCGCAGCTGGCTGCGCCGGGACGGCTGGAAAACGCCTGCCGGCGGTCTGCCGCTGGCCATAGCGGGCAGTGCGCTGTTTTACTGGAACGTGCTGATGCGCTTTATGGAGAACAGCTCCAGCTGGCACAGGGTGCAGCCCACAGCAGCGGTCTGGCAGGAGCTGGCGGCGCTGTTGTTTCTGGCGGCGCTGGCGCGCACGCTGTACCTGCCCCAGCCGGAAAACGGCCGCACCCTGCACGCTGCGGCGCTTGCAGCCTTCTGCCTGTGCCTGTGCTGGGAACTGCCCCGGGTATTTTTGCTGTTGGCAGCAGGCTTTAGCGGCAGCGCTGCGGCGGTGCTGCCGGAGCTGCTTTCCGGTCTTGCGCTTTGCTGCATCGGCGGCATGGGGCTTGACTGCATTGGAAAGGGAAACGCTGGAAATAACTGACAAAAACGGCTGTGCACTCTTGGTGTAATTGAACAAAAGCTTTGTGGAAGGGTGCATAAAATCGTACAAAAGCCAAAAAAGATGAAATTGTGTTGTTAATTTTTTAGCAGACACTTGAAAGTTTGCCGGTTTTGGTCTACAATAAAGATACCGTGATTTATCCGATTATGGGTAAAATAATTAGGAGGTACTATTACAATGGCTGTTAGAGTTGCTATCAATGGTTTCGGTCGTATTGGCCGTCTGGCTTTCCGCCAGATGTTTGATGCTGAGGGTTACGAGGTCGTCGCAATCAACGACCTGACCAGCCCCAAGATGCTGGCTCACCTGCTGAAGTACGATACTGCTCAGGGTTCTTTCTGCGGCAAGATCGGCGAAGGCAAGCACACTGTTGAGGCTACCGAGGACTCCATCATTGTTGACGGCAAGGAAATCAAGATCTATGCTGTTAAGGATGCAAAGGATGCTCCCTGGGGCGAACTGAACGTTGACGTCGTTCTGGAGTGCACCGGCTTCTACACCAGCAAGGAGAAGAGCATGGCTCACATTCAGGCTGGCGCAAAGAAGGTCGTTATCTCTGCTCCCGCAGGCAACGATCTGAAGACTATTGTCTTCTCCGTCAACGAGAAGACCCTGACCGCTGAGGATCAGGTCATTTCTGCTGCTTCCTGCACCACCAACTGCCTGGCTCCCATGGCTGACACCCTGAACAAGACCTACCCCATCGTCTCCGGTATCATGACCACTGTTCATGCTTACACCGGCGACCAGATGATCCTGGATGGTCCTCAGCGCAAGGGCGATCTGCGCCGTGCTCGTGCTGG
>ENA-UEPJ01001391-UEPJ01001391.1-human-gut-metagenome-genome-assembly--contig:-NODE-1391-length-29324-cov-7.355148_pt1 | contig 29324 bp, 18 predicted proteins | sample MGYA00242890_ERZ507896 | MGnify/ENA primary metagenome ERZ507896 (study PRJEB26167, sample SAMN06115508) | human gut metagenome | host: Homo sapiens | place: China:Qinghai | collected 2015-08-20... | reverse complement strand
CAATACTTCAAGGAAATGTTTCCAAGTTTTTCCAAATCGATTTTCTGCTAAATCCATAATGCTTCATTTTTATACATCGCAAAAATATAAGAATGAAAAAGGGGCGACAAGATAGAATCGCGGAGACGCTTACATGTATAAAAAACGTGAAAGGATGGGTGAAGGGAACACCCTTCACCTATAAACTACTTATAGATAAGATAATACAAGGAAAAGTGAAGGGTGAAGAGAATGTCCATTATAACTCTTCGCATACCCGCATTTCCATACCTTTATATACCACTACAATCTTGTGTAGTTGCGTGGAGCCGATAGCTTGTTTCACCGTGTCCGTGTCGGCATAGCGGTTGGCCTGGGCGATGGCTTCCTGACGCAATTCCTCCACACGGTTTTCAGAATCGCGATATTTGGCGTACTTCAACTCAACGATGTAGCTGTGCTTCATGTCAGAATATATGTCCAACATGGGACAGAGGAAAATATCGACGTAACCCGCTTGTGTATCTTGCTCGGAGATAGGACGGTAGAAGCGGTTTTGCGCAGTCATGGCCAAGGTGAAGCCGTGAACGAAGAATTCGCCCTTTTGCTTGTCACGCTGGGATGCATAACGTTTCAGGCAGTCGGCAATGTAACTGAAATAGGCTTGCCAATTGCCATCATAGGCGAGCTGACTTGAAAGTTCGCTCTTTTCGTAGCTGCTGAAATTTAAGTCTGCGTCGTTGTAGGTATTCAGCAAATAAGTGTAGAGCTGCTCTTGAACCACCAGGTTCGGAATGGTCAGTTTGGTCTTGCCTTTATCTATTCCGCTAATGGTTAACATTCCGAAATAGTAGAGCAGGCTTATAAAATTGTCCGGATTGGTGATGTTGAGGGCAGGGAAACCCTTCTTCAGTTCACCGGTGATATAACCTTGACTCACTAAAGTTTGAATGACGGAAGCATCGTGTGCAAACTCCTTATCCTTTCGAATGAGCATACGCAGCTTTTCATAGTCGATACGTATATTATCTTCTATCATTTCTCGTGGCGCTTTGCCGTTATCTATGTAATTCTTCACGAAGTAGAGCACCATGTTGGAGTTGTACATGGTAGTTTCACCGTAACAATCCTGCGCGAAGCAATAATTGTCGTACCATGGTTTCATTATTTCTATCAGTTCGTCAACAGTATGGCGGAAAGGACTGTTCGTTGAATAATAAGTCAGCATTTCGCGCACTTCTTCTTCGGTGAACCCCATCATTTGGTTAAATTGGGGGGTAAGTGAGTAGTTCGTGCCGATGTTGAAGCCACTCGTCAGGTCATCCATCGTTACGGGGCTTACACCGGTGATGAAACAACGCTCTATGCTGGAATAAGTTCCTGCCTTCACCTTATTGAAGAAAGCACGCAGATAACCTTCGCCATGCGTTTCATCAGTGTAGCGGTGCAAGCTTTCCGCATCGGAAAGGATGGCGTTGGTGAAGTGGTCGTATTCGTCGATGAAGAGATACATTTTCTGTCCGGCACGTTCGCACTCCGAAACCAAATAGTCCAGTTGGTTAACAGCCCCGTCCTTTTCGTCCAATCGTTCTCTGATACCTTGTGGCAGGAGGTCGGAATAGACTTCACAGAAGAAGTCGAAGCGGATTTGGCAATGTGCATCCAGTCCTTTTCGATAATCGTTCAGTTCGCCGGTGATGCCTGAAAAGTTAAGGTAAAGCACCAGGTAGCTGTTACGGTTTGCTGTGGGATGCTTCCCGATGTAGAGGTCGCCGAATAAGTCGTTGAACTTATCGCGGGTACGCACATCGTAGTAGTGTTGCAGTACGTTCAGCGTGAGGCTTTTGCCGAAGCGGCGGGGACGGATGAAGAAAAAGAACCGGTCTGCCTGCTCTATCATAGGAATGAAGCGGGTTTTGTCTACATAATAATAGTCTTCGCGGCGGATGACTGCGAAGTTCATCATACCGTAAGGCAAACGCTTTCTGTTGGGTACTATATATTCCATTGGATCCATTTCCTGTCCTCCTGATGATTTCTTATTTTATAACTTGCTTATTAATAGCGTTAACGACACAAAGATAGTAAAAGTTCTTGTTGGGTACGAGGCATCCTCAAAAAAGTATTGGAAAAACTCATTCATACTAAGAACTGTAGCCCTGGCAAAGCTATTCTGAAACAGCAGTGAAGGGGCGGAAATAATTCTCGGGGTTAGCTTGTTTTTACTGAAAGATACTGTATTTTTGTGCAGAACTAAAAAAACAGATTATGTTGGACATTATTTTGATTGTAATTAGTGCCCTTTGTATGATAGCCGGGTTAGCTGGTTGTATTCTGCCGTTTCTTCCCGGTCCGCCTATTGCTTATGTCGGGTTGGTTATTCTGCACTTCACGGATAAGGTACAATATTCTACGACACAATTAATCGTATGGGTATTGATTGTAGCTGTTTTGCAGGTATTGGATTATTTCACTCCGATGCTGGGAAGTAAATATAGTGGCGGTAGTAAATGGGGTAATTGGGGATGTATCATAGGAACCCTTGTCGGTCTTCTTTTCTTGCCTTGGGGCATTATTCTCGGTCCGTTTCTAGGGGCGGTGATTGGTGAACTATTAGGAAATAAAGAGTTCTCGCAGGCACTTAAATCAGGTGTGGGCTCTTTACTCGGATTTATATTCGGAACTTTACTGAAGTTTGTTGTCTGCGGTTATTTTTGCTATCAATTTATCATAGGTCTTATTCGGTAACCTATTTGATGTTGTAAAACATTCCTAAGAATAACCTATCTATTGCCTTTACATAGAGTACTAAATCGATGTGTGTTCGTCTTTATTGAAGTAGCACATTGAGGTAGTACCATGAAAAAGACTTTTACTTATTTTTCTTTTATTATTTTCTTGGGGTGGTTTCCCTCGCTTTTTGCGGGAGAAATTTATGTATCCTTGCAGGGGAATGATAAGAATCCCGGGACAAAGGAAGCCCCGTTTAATACATTAAACCGGGCAATCAAGCAGGCTCGTGAATGGCGTAGACTGAATCGGCCAGAAGTAGCCGGAGGAATTTATATTCGTTTGGAAGAGGGCGTTTATGCCCAGCGCAATTCTCTGTTTCTTCGTCCGGAAGATAGTGGGACACCCGATTCTCCAACAGTGATTTGTGCAGTAGATGGGGCTCATCCTGTGATTAGTGGTGGAGTTGCTGTTATGGGGTGGAAGCGTGGATGCAGTCATCCGGCAGTTCCTGAAAAGCTAAGGCAGAAGATATGGTCGGCAGAGGCTCCCCTAATAGGAAACAGAAGAGTAGAAACCCGGCAAATGTGGGTGAACGGTCATAAAGTTCAAAGAGCTGCGCAATTTCCTGACGGAGGATTGGAACGAATGATTGACTTCAATCCGGAAGAGCAGACAATTACGATCCCCGTTTCTCAAAGTGTAAATTCGGAAAGACTACAAAATGCCGGTCAACTGGAAATGATTGTCCATCAACGCTGGGCAATTGCTATTTTGCGCGTGAAAAGTATAGACGTGAAAGACGGACAAGCTGTAGTTCGCTTCCATGAACCTGAAAGTCACCTGGAGTTTGCGCATCCCTGGCCGCAACCCGTCATCGGAGGAGAGAAAGGAAATTCTTCCTTCTGCCTGACCAATGCACTGGAATTGCTGGACCAACCCGGTGAATGGTTCCAGGAATATCCTTCCGGCACGATTTACTATTATCCGCAGGCGAGCGAAAATATGGAAACAGCTGAAGTGATTATCCCTACCTTGGAAACTTTAGTGACCATAGACGGTACATTGTCTCGTCCGGTAAAACATATACAATTTAACGGAATTACTTTTGCGCATACCTCCTGGATGCGTCCTTCTTTTCAGGGGCACGTCACCTTGCAAGGGGGATTTCCTTTATTGGATGCCTATAAACTACAAGAACCGGGGCTTCCGGAAAAAGCGGAACTGGAGAACCAAGCCTGGATCACCCGTCCCGAAACGGCAATACGTGTAAGAGGTGCCGAGCATATTGATTTCAAGCATTGCACGTTCCGTCATTTATCATCCACCGGACTGGATTATGAATGGGCCGTTACTGCATCGAGTGTCGAAGATTGTCAATTTACGGATATTGGAGGAACGGCTTTACTGGTCGGTGCATTTCCGGACGGAGGATTTGAGACGCACATTCCTTTTATTCCTGCTGACGTACGGGAATTATGTTCCCATATTACTATCAGAAACAATTTCATCAGTAATGTGACTAATGAAGACTGGGGATGTGTAGGTATCGGCGCCGGATATGTCAGAAACATGGATATTTCTCATAATGAAGTCTGCCATCTGAACTATTCAGGGATTTGTGTAGGCTGGGGATGGACATCGCTGGAGAGCGGAATGTGCAACAACCGGATAGAAGCAAACTATGTACATCACTTTGCCCGTCGGCTATACGATGCAGGCGGCCTGTATACTCTTTCCAACCAGCCGGGTTCCGTCATGCGAAATAACCGGATCGAACATTTAATCGAAGCCCCCTACGCTACGAATGACCGTGCTTTTTATATCTATCTGGATGAAGCTACGGACGGATATACAATGGAAAACAACTGGTGTCCCACTGAACGTTTTGATTCGAACCGCCCCGGGAAAAAGAATGTGTGGAAGAATAACGGCCCTCAAGTGGCGGACAGTATTAAGTACAAAGCCGGAAGAATAAAGCAAGATTGAAACAAATCAATGGATTAACATAGTCATCAATGTACTAGCAATCAATAAACTAGTGTAATAATCATTAGAACTAGACTAGTGTGGTAATCATTCAAACTAATATGATAATTATAGTAATCAATAAACGATATTTAATCAATAAAATAGATGAAACCAACGAACTACCACTTATTTGATTTCCTTGATTTCGATACCGAGTTATCAAGGAATGAGTCGCTTTGGAAAGCATACAAGCCAACGGCTGTTTATGAAAAGGAAGGAGATATTTACGTAACAGTTCCCTTTCAGAAGCAAAAGCTGGCTAACGATATGATGGCGGATACCGATGTTCCCCAGGAGGAATATACGTTAATCATCCGTCAGTATAACATCGGCATCACCCGCCTGTTTCTTGGCTTCGGCGATTATGTACTGACAGATGAGTCGGAAATGCTACAATTCAGTGACCGGATTCAGAAAGTACCCCTGTTTATAAAAGAACAAAAAGGAAAATGGATTCTTTCGACGGAAGACGGAACGAAGCGTGCCATTATCAATGTGGAAGAGCCTCTATTAGACCGATGGAGCGAATTGCTTCCCGATCCTCAAGAAACGCTTGACATCACTTTATACCCTGACGGAAAGCGTGAAATCCGCTTGTCAGCCTACGACCATTTTTCGCCTCCCCGCTACGATGCGCTACCTGTTGCCTTTTGCAAACGCGACGGTCGGAAAGAACGTGCAACGCTTTCTTTTGAATGTAAGCCCGATGAATGTTTTGCCGGAACCGGAGAACGTTTCTTTAAAATGGACTTAAGCGGACAGACTTTCTTCCTGAAAAACCAGGACGGGCAAGGAGTCAATAACCGGCGTACTTATAAGAATATCCCCTTCTATCTATCCAGCCGCATGTATGGAACATTCTACCATACATGTGCTCATAGCAAGCTCTCGCTGGCCGGACATTCCACCCGTTCCGTCCAGTTTCTAAGCGACCAGGCATTGTTGGATGTATTTGTAATAGGCGGTGATACGATGGAAGATATTCTTCGCGGTTATCGTGACCTGACCGGCTATCCGTCTATGCCTCCTCTTTGGAGTTTTGGCGTTTGGATGAGCCGTATGACTTATTTCAGTGCCGATGAAGTAGACGAAATATGCGACCGCATGCATGCCGAACACTATCCCTGTGATGTAATTCATCTGGATACGGGCTGGTTCCGTACCGATTGGCTCTGCGAATGGAAATTCAATGAAGAACGGTTCCCCGATCCGAAAGGATTCGTCGGGCGGTTGAAAAAGAACGGCTATCGTGTCTCTTTATGGCAACTTCCATACGTTGCGGAAAATGCAGAGCAGATTGATGAAGCCAGAGCCAATGATTATATAGCCCCATTGACCAAACAACAAGCGACCGATGGTTCCAACTTCTCCGCCCTGGATTATGCCGGAACAATCGACTTTACTTATCCGAAAGCAACCGAATGGTACAAAGGACTATTGAAACAACTCCTGGATATGGGAGTAACCTGTATCAAAACCGATTTCGGTGAAAACATCCACATGGACGCCCTCTATAAAGGTATGAAGCCGGAATTGTTGAACAACCTGTATGCCTTGCTTTATCAAAAGGCCGCTTACGAAATTACGAAAGAAGTGACAGGTGACGGCATTGTCTGGGCACGTTCCGCATGGGCGGGATGCCAGCGTTATCCTTTGCATTGGGGAGGCGATTCATGTAGCTCTTGGGATGGAATGGCAGGTTCTCTGAAAGGCGGTCTGCATTTCGGTCTGTCGGGATTTGCTTTTTGGAGCCATGATGTTCCCGGCTTCCATACATTGCCCAATTTTATGAACTCGGTAGTAGCAGATGATGTGTACATGCGTTGGACTCAATTCGGCGTATTCACATCGCATATCCGTTATCACGGAACCAATAAGCGTGAACCCTGGCACTATCCGGCCATAGCTCCGTTGGTGAAAAAGTGGTGGAAATTGCGTTATTCGCTCATTCCATACATCATAGAACAAAGTAAACTAGCCATAGAAAGCGGCTATCCGCTCTTGCAGGCACTCATTCTGCATCATCCGGAAGATAAACTTTGTTGGCATGTGGATGATGAATACTATTTCGGCAATGATTTCCTGGTAGCTCCGGTGATGAACAGCGAGAACCGTCGGGATATCTATCTTCCCGAAGGAAAATGGGTGAACTTCTTTACGGGAGAACGTCTGGAAGGAGCATGCTGGCTGAAAGACGTATACGTTCCATTGGAAGAAATGCCCGTATATGTGCGTGCAAATGCCGTGATCCCCATCTATCCGGAAGACGTGGACTGTACGGATGAAATGGATTTAAGCAAGAGCATGGCTTTACGCATAGATAATGATTATAAAGGATTTTGGACTATGATAGATTGTGGTAGAAAATTAATTAATTTAGTATAGTATGAAAACATGGAAGAGTAATTTAGAAGAAACAAAACAACGTTATATAAATTGGTGGAACCATAAAGGAATCATTCTCAATATGTGGGAGCACTTCCAGGAAGGAGTGCAACCACATGCAGAGATAACGCCTCCCGCACCGGCAAAAGACCTGTCACAAAAGTGGTTCGACCCTCAATGGAGAGCGGAATATCTGGACTGGTACGTAGCGCACAGCAGCCTGAAAGCGGATATTCTTCCGGTTGCGAATACCCAACTGGGTCCCGGTTCTCTAGCCGCCATTTTAGGCGGAGTGTTTGAAGGCGGGGAAGACACCATTTGGATTCATCCCAACCCGGATTTCACCGATGAAATAGTCTTTAACCCCGAACACCCGAACTGGATTCTTCATAAAGAACTCCTGAAAGCCTGCAAAGCGAAAGCCAACGGACACTACTTTGTCGGTATGCCCGACCTGATGGAAGGACTGGATGTCCTGGCCGCACTGAAAGGAACGGATAGGGTATTATTGGACACAGTGATGCAGCCCGAAATCTTGGAACAACAGATGCAGCAAATCAACGACATCTACTTCAAAGTATTTGATGAACTATACGACATCATCCGTGAAGGCGACGAGATGGCTTTCTGTTATTTCTCGTCCTGGGCTCCCGGAAAGATGAGTAAATTGCAAAGTGATATTTCGACCATGATTAGTCAGGATGATTATCGCCGGTTTGTGCAACCTTTTATTCGTGAACAATGTCAGAAGATTGATTATACCCTTTATCATCTGGATGGAGTGGGAGCCATGCATCACCTGCCTGCCTTGCTTGAAATTGAAGAATTGAATGCGATTCAATGGACTCCCGGAGTGGGCGAACCACAAGGAGGATCTCCCAAATGGTACGATTTGTATAAGAAGATTCTGGCAGGCGGAAAGAGCGTGATGGCTTGCTGGGTGACATTAGACGAACTAAAACCTCTATTGGATCATATCGGCGCGGACGGTGTACATTTGGAAATGGATTTCCATAACGAAAAGGAAGTGGAGCAGGCTATGCGGATTGTTGAAGAATATACCGGTTCTTCTACCGCTGTAAATACCAATGAACATCAACAGGATACCGACTTGGCAGCTACCGGACAGGAACGTATTTGTATACGGGAAGAACAACACCAGCAAGAGGATAAACTGAAACCTCTGTATGAAGCCATTGTTGCCGGGAAACTGGAACCTGCGGTTGAAATCACCCGGCAAGCCATTGCGGAAGGAGTAGCTCCCCAAATGATTATCAATAATTATATGATTAAAGCAATGGGCGAAGTGGGACAACGTTTCCAGGATGGAAAGGCTTTTGTTCCCCAACTGTTGATGGCAGGACGTGCCATGAAAGGGGCTTTGGAACTACTGAAACCTTTATTGGCAGGAAGTGCTTCCACTACAATCGGTAAGATTGTCATCGGTACAGTGAAAGGAGATCTCCATGATATTGGTAAAAACCTGGTGGCTTCCATGCTGGAGGGGTGCGGCTTTGAAGTCATAAATATTGGTATTGATGTGACTTGTGACAAGTTTGTGGAAGCTGTGAAGGAAAACCATGCTGACATCTTGTGCATGAGCGCATTGCTGACTACTACCATGACGTATATGAAAGAGGTTATTCAGGCATTGGAAGAGGCCGGTATTCGTAATCAGGTGAAAGTGATGATTGGCGGAGCACCCGTCAGTCAGGGGTTTGCTGACGAAATCGGTGCAGACGGATATAGTGATAATGCGAATACAGCCGTAGCAGTTGCCAAAGAACTGATTGGAAATAAAAAATAGAATAAAAAGGCACGGATTACACGGATCAACACGGCTCTTAATTACATAGCCTATTAAAACCGTGAAATCCATGTAATCCTTGCCTAAAAGAAAATTAGATTTAAACTTACGTTACTTATTTAATACTTGAATTATGCATGTGAAATTCTTAGAGACATTAGATTGGAGTATTCTGATTGCCTACTTCCTTATTTTGATAGCTATTGGTATATGGGCAAGTTCTAAACGAAAAAAGGGGAGTAGTCTTTTCCTTGCGGAGAATTCGTTGAGATGGTATCATATCGGCTTTTCCATGTGGGGGACGAATGTCGGACCTTCCATGTTGATAGCTTCCGCAAGTGCCGGATTTACTACTGGTATTGTTTCGGGGAATTATGCTTGGTATGCATTTGTCTTTATATGTCTGCTTGCTTTTGTCTTTGCTCCCCGATATTTGGGTAGTCGCATTACGACATTGCCCGAATTTATGGGAAAACGTTTCGGACAATCTACCCGTAACATCCTTGCCTGGTATACCATTATTACCATTCTTATTTCATGGCTTGCATTGACTTTATTTGCCGGTGGAGTCCTGATCCGTCAGGTCTTCGATATTCCTATGTGGCAATCGGCATTGCTGTTACTTGTCATCTCCGCTTTCTTCACGATGCTCGGCGGACTGAAAGCTGTGGCCTACACGAATGTATATCAAATGATACTGTTGATTGTAGTATCAGCCACACTGGCTATCATGGGAATCTATAAAGTGGGTGGTGTAGGAGCACTGGTGGATGCCGTTCCGGCGGATTACTGGAATCTTTTCTATCCAAATGATGACCCGGCTTTTCCCTGGCTACCTATTATCCTGGGTTATCCTATTATGGGAGTTTGGTTCTGGTGTACGGATCAGTCGATGGTGCAACCGGTTCTTGCTGCCAAGAATCTCAAAGAAGGACAGATGGGAACCAACTTTACCGGATGGTTGAAAATATTAGATGTACCTCTTTACATTCTTCCCGGCATTATCTGCCTCGCTTTATTCCCACAATTGGAGAATCCCGATGAGGCTTATATGACAATGGTGACTCATTTGTTCCCGACAGGAATGGTCGGCTTGGTATTGGCTGTATTGACAGCAGCATTGGTAAGTACTGTCGGCTCTGCATTGAATGCATTAAGTACGGTATTCACGATGGATATCTATGTGAAGAAAATCCGACCGCAGGCCAAACAGAAAGAGATTATCAGAGTGGGACAAGTGGTTACGGTAGTCGGTGCACTGATCTCTGTGATAATAACCATAGCGATCGACAGCATCAAGGGACTGAATTTGTTTAATGTTTTCCAGTCTGTACTGGGATTTATAGCTCCTCCGATGGCAGCTGTATTTCTCTTTGGCGTGTTCTGGAAACGCACCACTACTCTGGCAGCTAATATGGCTCTAACATTGGGAACAGTGTTCAGTATCGGAGTAGGAATCTTGTATTTATGGGTGTTTCCGGCAGAACAATATGATGCATGGCCCCATTTTATGCTGCTTTCCTTCTACTTATTCGTTATCATCGGAATAGGCATGATAGTAGTCAGCCTGTGGGATAAGTCTCCGCAATTGGGCATCTTGAATATGGAAAAGATAGAGGACAAACCTGCACGAATTGTTCTTATCCTATGGGGATTACTTATTGTGACTATGATCGGGCTTTACATCTTCTTCAATGGCCACTAGTTTTTATTCACTACAGAGGACGCAGAGATTATTATCTAATAATAAAAAGACTCCGTGTCTCTGCGTCCTCTGTGGTGAAACTATTTTCTACGAAAGCAATTTTCGTACGTACACAGCCCGCAAGTATATTCCAGCTTACGGACATGAGAACCCACTCCAATAATACCACTTACAGATTTGATGGGAATCATCAGGCTGGAATCTGTCAACTGAATACCACAGGGCGAAGCGACCGGAAATAAGGAGAATAGTTTTTGTTGTTCCGATACGTGCCATCCGCAATAGCCGGGGCTGTATCTGTTAGTGTGCTTCCAACCTCTCTTTTCGATAAATGCAGCCAACTTCTCTTCCATGCAATCAGCAGCCTTTTCTGCAATGATGCTCCCTAATGAGTCTGCTATATATACTTTCACCATGTCGTCCTCTTGCTGAAGCAGATGTTGAAACTTCTCAAATTCAACTCCGGCAGTTGCAGTAAAAAAGGCAAAGGCTTCCGAACCCCGTAGTTGGCGGGCAATGGTTTTACTGATTGAGAGAACCGTATCTTTTACAGTCAGTGTTGCTTTTTCAGTGTCAAGCAGTCCGTCAGTGAGGAAAAAGAAAAAACGGGGACGAAGAAGGGGAGTGATACGGTCAAGTAACGTATTTATTTCTTCTATAACCATTCCATCCGGCATAGAATCTTTATATCCCATCGCTTCGTAGATATCGGACGATGGGATTTGCAGTTTCTGGTAAGTAAGTTCCTGTTCAACCATTATTGAACTCTTCCAATGCGGTATAAAATGCGTCTATATTAATAGAAGACGTATGTGGCGGAATATCACAACCACTTGACAATACGAAATTAGGATATGCACGGGTAGTCTCCAATAGTTGCAAAGTCGCTTCCTTCATAGTCTCCGGGCCTGCCATCTTGAAAAGGCTCACCGGGTCCAGATTTCCCATTGCCAGTGCATCGGTCGGAACCTCTTTCAACGCTTCCTCCATTTTGATTTTATTCCCGAAATGATAAGCGGCTGCACCGGTATAAACCATCGCTTGCGTGCAATTCCCTGTGTTTCCGCAATTATGAAGCACTACGGCAAAGTGCTCATCCTGTACCTTCTCTATTATTTCTTTCACAAATAAAGAAGAATATTGCAGGCAATCTTCGTTGGATAACAGTCCTGCAGCAGGTTCAGCCATGATTACACCGTTCACACCGGTTGCTTTCAATGCCATGCAATAGCGGGTGATGAAGTCACTGCATTTTCTTAATAACGTATTGGCTGCATCGGGATTAATATAAATCAGCATCATGATTTCCGACATATCATACAAACGTCCGGCCAGCGAATAAGGACCGATGCAACCGGCAAAAACCGGACGGTCTGTAACATTTCTGGCTGTCAGCATATTTGCTTTAAGATATTCCGGGATTCTTCCTTTATTCAACGCCGGAACTTCCAGCTTTTCAATAGCAGCTTCATCCGCCAGTAAACGGCCGGACACACTGGGCACCTCATTTTTCGGAAAGATAATCTCTGCCCCGAAAGCTTCCGCTTCTACCGTCAGATCCATGATAACGGTTGCTGCCGCAGCCGGATACTTGTCACAAAGAGCTTTGATAGCCTCATAATGAACCTGCCCGTTTGTCACTGCATCATGCACCGTTTTCCCTATAAACTCGATACCCGGATGTGTCATGATCGGAATGGCAATCGTTTCCTTACGTTGGATCGTTTGGCTGATCCATTCTTTCATATTCAGTCTACCCATAATTTTAGTTTTTAATATCGTCTTGTAATAAAGACGAAGTTACCCCTCTTTTGTAATCTCGTATATGATAAAATCTGATACCGGTATAAAAATAAAGCTGCCCTTCAGAAAGAAGAGCAGCTTTACACCTATTTGATTTATCTTCGAGCTTTATTTTACCGGAATCTTATCAATACGATTCTGATGACGGCCACCGTCAAATTTGGTAGAGAAGAACTCTGTCAAAATCATATCCGCTTCTTCAGTGCTGATGAAGCGTCCCGGCATAACCAGTACATTAGCGTCATTGTGCTGACGGGCCAGGTGCGCAATTTCTGCATTCCAACAGAGAGCAGCACGAATTCCCTGGTGCTTGTTCAGCGTCATATTGATTCCGTTTCCACTGCCGCAGATAGCGATACCGGGATAACATTCTCCCGATTCCACTGCAAGAGCCAGCGGATGAGCATAATCCGGATAGTCTACGCTAGCGGTAGAGTTAGTTCCGAAATCCTTGTAAGCCCAGCCTTTTGCTTCCAGCCAGCCGCGAACATATTCTTTCAGTTCAAAACCGGCATGGTCGCATGCTAATCCGATTGTTTTCATTAGAGCATTGCTTTTACTTGATTATATACGTTCTCGGCAGTAAATCCAAGTTTCTCATCCAATACTTTATAAGGAGCAGAGAAACCGAAAGATTCCAATCCCCAAACTTTACCGTGGCAACCTACCAGACCTTGAAGAGTGACAGGCAGGCCGGCAGTCATACCGAAAATCTTCGCATCTGCCGGAAGGATAGCTTCCTGATATTCTTTCGGTTGGTTGCGGAACAGACCTTCAGACGGAGCAGATACAATGCGTACCTTCACGCCATCTTTGCGAAGCAACTCTGTGCCGGCTACTAATGTAGACACTTCAGAACCTGAAGCTACCAGGATAACATCCGGATTTTCGTCGGAACCTGCTACGATATAAGCACCCTTGGCTGCTTGTTCGTAATCTGTTCCTGCCGGTAAATTGACAATATTCTGGCGAGAGAAGATCAATCCTGTAGGAGTAGACATATTTTCCATAGCAAGTTTCCAAGCAATGGTTGTCTCTTCTGCATCAGCCGGACGAAGTACCAACATAGAGTTGTGTCCCTTATGGTTTTTCAGTTTTTCCATCAGGCGGATTTGAGCTTCTTGTTCTACCGGTTCGTGAGTAGGACCGTCTTCACCTACGCGGAATGCGTCGTGTGTCCAGATAAATTTCACCGGTTGTTCCATCAAAGCAGCCATACGTACGGCAGGTTTCATGTAGTCGGAGAATACGAAGAATGTACCGCAAGCAGCGATCACACCACCGTGGAGAGACATACCGATACAGATACAAGCCATTGACAATTCAGATACACCTGCTTGGAAGAATGCTCCGCTGAAATCACCTTTCTTGAAAGAATGAGTCTTTTTCAGGAAACCGTCAGTCTTGTCAGAGTTAGAAAGGTCGGCCGAAGCAACGATCATGTTTTCTACCTGTGTAGCAAGTGCGCCCAATACGGTTGCAGATGCAGCACGAGTAGCGCTACCTGCTTTCTGTTCGATAGCAGCCCAGTCCACTTTCGGAGCTTTGCTCGAGAAGAAGAGTTCCAGTTTTGCTGCCAGTTCCGGGTTTGCTTTCGCCCATGCAGCTTTCTTTGCATACTTTTCAGCAACGATCTTTTTCAGTTCTTCTGCTCTTTTTGCATACAGTTCGGCTACTTCCGGGAATATAACGAACGGGTTAGTAGGATCACCACCCAGATTCTTGATTGTATTTACGTATGCGTCGCCGCCGAGAGGAGCACCGTGTGTAGCGCAGTTAGCTTCATAGCTGCTGCCGTCTGCCTTGCGTGCACCTTTACCCATTACGGTTTTACCGATAATCAGCGTCGGGCGTTCTTTTTCAGCCTGTGCTTCTTTGATTGCCGCACGGATTTCGTCAGGATCATTACCGTTGATACTAAGTACGTTCCATCCCCATGCTTCATATTTCATGGCAGTATCTTCAACGGTTACGTCTTTCGTTTCTGTAGAAAGCTGAATATCGTTGGAGTCATAGAACATAATCAGGTTGTCCAATCCCAGTGCACCGGCAATACGTCCGGAACCTTGAGAGATTTCTTCCTGAATACCACCGTCAGAGATGTAAGCGTAAATGGTCTGATTCATCACCTCGTCGAAACGGGCTTTCAAGAATTTGGCAGCGATAGCAGCACCTACTGCAAAAGTGTGTCCTTGTCCCAGCGGACCAGAAGTATTTTCGATACCACGCATGATGTCCACTTCAGGATGTCCCGGAGTAGGGCTTCCCCATTGACGGAATTCTTTCAGCTCGTCCAGCGTGAATTTTCCTGTCAATGCCAACGTAGAATAAAGCATCGGAGACATGTGGCCCGGGTCGAGGAAGAAGCGGTCACGTCCTTCCCAACGGGGATTTTCAGGATCGTATACTAGAAACTCAGAGAAGAGTACATTTACAAAATCAGCACCACCCATGGCGCCACCCGGGTGACCGGAATTGGCTTTCTCAACCATTGAAGCAGCAAGAATACGGATGTTATCCGCTGCACGATTCATAAGTTTGTTATCGTTCATATCATTAAAATTTAATTGATTTCTGTCAGATTGTTCGCAAAGATAACTCTTTATGTGGATTTAACAATCCAAAAGAGCTATCTTTTTTATCGACAATTTTACGGTCTTCTTGTTTGTGATACAATAAGTAATTGCTCTAAAATTACTGTAACTCTAAAGTAACAATGGACTTAGCAGGAAGTTTTACCTTCATTGTACCTTTATTGATTTTTACCTCTTTGAAAGGTGCCGGTTTTACAATATTAGGGTTTTCAAAAGAATTGTAATCGGTCAGTTTGGCAGCGGTCAGAATCTCTCCGACAGCTTTCCTGGCTTTCGTATCACCCAGATTGATGGTGATTTCCTGCGCTTCATCAGCATCTACATTGGAAAGAGAAATATGGATCACCCCATCTTTATTTTTGGAAGCTGTGGCGCTCACCATCGGTACCGTGCGGTTATCACGTACACTTATCTTTTCGCAAGTCAGGTCGATAGGAAGATAAGTGGCATCCTGGTGTACTTTATACATCTTGAAGACATAATAAGTAGGAGTGAGCACCATTTCTTTGTCTTTCGTCAGAATCATCGATTGAAGTACGTTGACAATCTGTGCGATATTTGCCATCTTCAAGCGGTCTGTATATTTGTGGAATACATCAAGACTTAAAGAAGCCACGAAAGCATCACGCAACGTGTTTTGCTGATACAGATGTCCTTTGATGGTTCCGGGTTCCTCATCCCACCAGGTTCCCCATTCGTCCAGTAAAAGAGCGATTTTCTTGTCCTTGTCATATTTGTCCATGATGGTACAATGTTTCTTGAGTACATCTTCCACTTCCAGACATTTGCCCATCGTCCAGTAATAATCATCCTTGTTGAATTGAGTGGCTGATCCTTTGCTGCCACTCCATCCGGTTACGGTATAATAGTGCAGAGAAAGACCGTCCATCCGGTGTCCTACACGATTCATCAATACATCTGTCCATTTGTAATCATAGTCACTTGCGCCACTGGCAATCTTGAACAGACGGTTGCCGTCATAATTGCGGCAATAAGTAGAATAACGACGATATAAGTCTGCGTAATATTCCGGACGCATGCTGCCACCGCACCCCCAGCTTTCATTTCCTACGCCGAGATATTTCAATTTCCATGCTTTGTCGCGACCATTCTTACGGCGAAGGTTAGCCATAGGCGAGTCTCCGTCAGAAGTCATATATTCCACCCATTTAGCAAGCTCTTCCACTGTGCCGCTACCTACATTTCCACTCACGTATGGTTCGCAACCCAGCATTTCGCAAAGATTCAAAAACTCGTGTGTTCCGAAACTGTTGTCTTCAATGGTACCGCCCCAGTTGTTGTTCACCATCTTCGGACGGTTCTCTTTCGGACCAATGCCGTCCATCCAGTGGTATTCATCGGCAAAGCATCCGCCCGGCCAGCGAAGGACGGGAACGGACAAGTCTTTCAGTGCATTGAATACATCTGTGCGGTATCCCTTGATATTGGGAATATCCGAGTTTTCGCCTACCCAAAGACCGCCGTAGATACATGAACCCAGGTGTTCGGCAAACTGGCCGTAAATTTCCTTCGGTATGATTTCTTTGCCTTGGTCGGCATGTACGGTTATGGTAGCGCTCTTTTGTGCAGAAAGAGATACAGATGCTGCCAGAAAAGCCGTGCTGACTAATAGTTTTGCTTTCATAAATGGTATTTGTTTAATGATTATTTTTTACCACAGATTACGCAGATTATCACAGATTGATTTTATTCTGACTACTATCATGTTATAACCCATAAATAATCTGTGTTAATCCGTGTAATCTGTGGTGACTTCTATTTTAGTAAACGAACTTCATAAACGGCAGAGGTCCATTCCGTCCCGTCAGGGATAAAACGTATCGGACAACTACCCGTATTCAGTTTTTGAGGCAGAACGTATGAAAGGGTTATGAAACCGTCTTTATCCGCTTCACTGACAGTCGGATGAACAGCCAACTTTTCGTTATTCAGAAGAATAGCCACTTTATTGCGGTCATCTTTCCGTACCGTAATCAGGAGGCGGCTTGCTTCTTCTTTCACTTTCAACTGATAGCCGAACCAACCTTTAGCACGTCGGAAATGCCGGTCTTTATTCATCCCTGTTTCTGCCTGCTCATACTGGATGCCATGGTCAGACTCCGGCTGCTGTTCGCCGGGGAAGATCAGGTCAATGGTTTGATTAGCCAATTCCGTTGCTTTTCGTTCGGCCGTTGCCATCTCTTCCTGAATCGCTTTAAACTGCTCTTCGCTTGCCTGCCGGAAATAAACGGCATAGCGGGAATTATGCAGGCGGAAGAAGGGAACAAGCTCCAATGCTTTGCCTTGTGCAGGATAAACCTCTCCGTTATAGCTGAAAGTAATCCGGCTATTCTGTTCTTTCTGAATAGACTTGCAGATTGAATCAGGATTTCCTATCAACATCGGAACTTCTTGCAAAGGAATTTGTTTGCCATGAGCGATATGTCCGCCACGGCTGTCATCGGCATATAGACCGTCAAGATGTTCAGTGCCTGTGGAAGCTGCAAGAACGATCGGACCATATAAGAAAGCATAATAATCTTTCTTGTCGGGAATCTGTTCCACGCTGACTTTCATAGGCAAGTGGAAAGTAACGACATCTCCTTTTTTCCATTTGCGGGAGAGAGGAAGATACTGGTTACCTTTTGCCATAACGAATATTTTTCTTTTTCCATTGATGCTGACGCTATATCCTTTGGATTGGTTCGCCCATTCCGGAATACGTATCATTAAAGTACGTTTTTTCTTAGGAGCTTCATCTATTCGCAAAGTAACCTTGCCGTCATCAGGGAAACGGGTTTCCTGTGTCAAAATAATGCCTTGCTCTTTCCAGGTCAGTTGTGAAGGAATGAAGAGATTGACATAAAGAGTGTCTTTCCGATACGCATAGATAAATTCACCGTATTTGGTATGATTCTCCAAGCCTGAACCTACACAGCACCACATGGATGTTTCCGGTTGTGAATACACGCGATAATGTCCCGGACGCATAGGAGTGAAGTAGACAAATCCACCTTTATCCGGCTCTTGTGACGCTAGAATATGATTGTAAAGCGCACGTTCGTAATAGTTTACGTAGTTGGGATCAGGTTCGTTTGTTTGATTCGGATTGTGTGAATTCTGATAAAGCATTTTGGTAAGACGGAGCATGTTGTAAGTATTGCAGGTCTCCGGTCCTTGAACGTCGTTCAGCATGGACGTGAAGTTATCCGACGGATGGAAATGTTCACGAACACTATTTCCTCCGATGCAGACGGAACGGTGGTTGACTACCGTGTTCCAGAAAAAACGGGCGGCGTGATCCCATTCTGCTGCATGATTCCAATTCTTGTCGTCTTGTGAAAGTTCGGCTATTCGCTTGTAGCCGATCACTTTCGGAATCTGTGTGTTGGCGTGCATCCCCGTCAATTTGTCTTCCTCTTTGATAAGCGGGTCGAGGATCAGCTTGTGAGAGAAACGGCGAGCCAGTTCCAAATACTTCTTGTCGCCTGTGATTTCGGCCACATCGGCGAACGTTTCGTTTAATCCGCCATGTTCGCTGCGAAGCATATCCTGCATTTGTTCGTCGCTCAAACCGGAAGTGATGTCAATCATCCAGTCTGTAAGGTCAATCAGCATTTGACGTGCCAGATCGCTTCCTGCATACAAGTAAGCATCCCGCAATCCGGCATACGTTTTATGTATATTGTATAGAGGTACCCATTTGCCGTTAAGGTCGAAACCTCCGGCACGGATTTTTCCTGCTTTTATATCTTTCCAAAGTTGGAGGCTTCCCGGAGTTCCTCCGATGAATCCTGTACCTACTGCTTGCTGTGCACGATGCAACTCATTCAGCATGTAGTTGAGGCGGTTGTAGACGGCAGTATCTCCGGTAGCGGCATACATCATGGAAAGTGCGGATAAATAATGTCCGCCGATATGTCCGTCCAATCCGGTATTTTCCCAGTTGGTGTAGCTGGGGGCTTTAGGCTGTAACCCTGCTTCGCGGAGAAAAGGAGCGAGCAGACGGTCGGGGTTGAGGGCAAGAATATAATGTAAATCAGTTTGTTGGGCTTGCAGGAAAGGGCTGTCCAATAGCTTTACTTCTTGTAGAGGGAAGTAAGAAATCTGCTGTTGGTTCTGTGCTTTTCCCTGTGCAATGAATATAATGAGGACAAATATTAAAGAGGATATTTTCATAATAGTTAGAATGATAATAGTTTTAGAATCGATTTTACGGGCTTGCAAGATGTCCGCTAACTTTTAGAATCGATTTAACGGGCTTGCAAGATGCCCGCTAATTTTTAGAATCGATTTAACGGGTTTGCAAGATGCCCGCTAATTTTTAAAATCGATTTAACGAGCTTGCAAAACGTCCGCTAATTGTGCGGGCTGATTTTGCAAGCTTGTTTGGCTCTGGCAGAAAGATTTTATTTAAATTTGACTGCTGCTTCCTCGATAGGCAATCCTGCCTTATAGTTTTCGATGTATGTATTGAAGCCGGCTACATCTTCGGGCGTAGGTGATACCTCGATACCCGCGTCACCGACAAATACACTTTCATCCAGGAAGTCGGCAAGAGATTGTTTCTTTTCATTGTTCACGAGGTAAGAACCTAACAGGGCAATACCCCATGCACCACCTTCACCGGCTGTTTCCATCACAGAAATAGGCGAGTTGATGGCTGCAGCAAGTATTCTTTGGCCTACTCCTTTGGTTCTGAATAATCCTCCGTGACCAGTAATTCTGTCCACTTTGATTTTTTCTTCGTTGAACAGGATGTCGTTACCAATCTTGAGTACTCCCACCGAAGCATACAAGTGAGTCCGCATAAAGTTTGCCAGGTTGAATTTGTCATTTGCCGAACGTACAAACAACGGTCTGCCGTCAGCAAATCCTGTTACAGGCTCGCCTGAAATATAATTGTATGAAAGCAAACCTCCGCAATCGGTATCACCGGTGAGCGCAATATTGTAAAGTTTGCTATAGATTTCATCCATATTTACAGGTATGCCCAGAAGCTCCTGATATTCCTTGAACAAGTTGACCCATGCGTTGAGATCAGAAGTACAGTTGTTGCAATGCACCATGGCTACCAGACTTCCGTCAGGAGTGGTCACCATGTCAATCATTTCGTATGGCTTTGACAAATCTTTCTCCAATACAATCATAGAGAATGAAGAAGTACCTGCCGATACATTTCCGGTGCGTTGTTTTACTGCATTGGTTGCCACCATTCCGGTACCTGCGTCTCCTTCCGGTGGACAAACCGGTATTCCTGCCTTCAAATGACCCGATGCATCGAGCTTTTTACTTCCTTCCGGAGTGAGGACGCCGGCATTTTCACCTGCCGACAATACTTTAGGCAGAATATCTTCCAGTTTCCAGCTATATTCTTTCGGAGCAATCAGTTTATCGAATTTAGCCACCATTTCAGCCGAATAGTTGTGGGTTGTCGGATCGATAGGGAGCATACCCGATGCGTCACCGATACCCAATACCTTTTCGCCAGTTATCTGCCAATGCACATAACCTGCCAGAGTGGTCAGGAAGTCGATTTCATTAACGTGTGATTCATTGTCTAAAATAGCCTGATACAAGTGGGAAATGCTCCAACGCAGAGGGATATTATAGAAAAACAGTTCGGATAAGGCTGCTGCTGCCCGACCTGTATTCGTATTTCTCCAGGTGCGGAAAGGCACGAGGATTTCTTCTTTTTTGTTGAATGGCATATAACCATGCATCATGGCGCTGACACCGATAGCAGCCAGCGTCTCAATCTCTATGCCGTATAAGTTCTTTACGTTAGCGCGAAGGTCAGCATAGCAATCTTGCAGCCCTGACCAGATGGCTTCAATGCTATACGTCCACAGTCCGTCGACTAACTGGTTTTCCCAAGTGTGGCTACCTTGAGCAATAGGCTTGTTTTCCTGGTCAATCAAAACTGCTTTAATTCGTGTTGACCCCAGTTCTATACCAAGAATGGCTTTGCCTGCTTCGATGGTTGATTTTGCATCTAATTTCATGTTGAAATCAATATTTTAAGGTTTAGCAAAGCGCTTTATTCAACATGTAATACACTTCGTTCATGCGCAGTTCTTTCTTGAAGCAGCTGATCGTAGTATCCTTGTTGATATGTACCATTTCGATACCTGCGATTTCAGCATAATCTTCCCAATATTCTGCTGTCAGGTCGTAAGAGAAGCAAGAGTGGTGAGTTCCACCAGCCAGGATCCATGCACCTGCACCCACTTCGAGGTTGGGCATCGGAATCCAGAGAGCAGAAGCAACCGGCAACTTAGGCAGCGGTTTCGGTTCGATACATTCCACATCGTTCACAATCAGACGGAAGCGGTTACCCATATCTACTATTGTAGCAGTGCATCCTGCGCCTGTCTTTGAAGTAAATACCAATCTTGCTGTCTGGCTCTTGCGGATACCTATACCGAGGAAGTGTACTTCCAGGCGAGGTTTGTTGGCTGCGATAAGCGGGCAGATTTCCAACATGTGTGACTGCAGGATAGAGCTGTTGGCACCGTCGAAGTTCAGCGTGTAGTCTTCCAGGAATGAACAACCTTTGGGAAGTCCCTGATTCATTACCCATACCGTACGGTAAAGAGCAGCCGATTTCCAGTCACCTTCAGCGCCGAATCCGTAGCCTTCCGCCATCAGACGTTGTGAAGCAAGACCCGGGATCTGATCGAAACCATTGTATTCGATGTCGCCCAAATCGTCGAAGTTGGTTGTAAATCCTTTAGCGCCTTTAGCTTTCAGGATAGCACGTATGGCAAGTTCTGCTTTAGCGGCATTCCATACTTTCTGATAAGCTTCAGTCGATTTGTCTTCCAAAGAAGCATCGTGGTCGTATTCCTTGAAGTAAGTAGCTACCAATGCATCTACATCTTCATTCTTGATTTCTTTGTGGTATTCCATCAATTCGCTTACCGGACAGTAATCTACGTGGTAACCCATACGTTGTTCAGCTTCCACTTTATCACCATCGGTTACAGCTACGTTGTTCATCTGATCGCCGAAACGGATAATCAGCATATCCTGTGAATCTGCCCAACCGGCACAAACACGCATCCAAACGGCAATCTTATGCAAAGTCTCTTCCTCTTTCCAGTAGCCTACCACTACTTTACGACGGATACGCATACGGGTACAGATATGTCCGAATTCGCGGTCACCGTGAGCAGACTGGTTCAGGTTCATGAAATCCATGTCCATTGTATCCCAAGGAATTTCCTTGTTGAATTGAGTATGCAGGTGCAACAAAGGCTTCTTCAACTGTTGCAAGCCGTGAATCCACATTTTAGCAGGAGAGAACGTATGCATCCAAGTGATAACACCGACACACTTTTCGTCATTATTGGCTGCTTTGAAAACAGCTTCCACTTCTTTAGAAGAATTAGCTGTTCCTTTGTATACCACCTTTACAGGAAGTTTACCGGATTCGTTCAATCCGTTAACCATTTCATTAGAGTGTGCGTCTACTGCGATTACTGCGTCACCTCCGTACAAAAGCTGTGCTCCTGTTACGAACCATACTTCATATTGATTAAATGCGTTCATAATGTTATTGCTTTAATTGTTATTGTTCTAATTTTTAATCTTTAATTTTTAATTATTTCTGTCCGTAATAAGCATTCGGACCATGCTTGCGGCTGAAATGTTTTTCTATCAGCAGCGGATTCATTGTTAAATTGGGATTCACCGCATAAGCGATACTTGCCATTTTAGCTACCTGTTCCATAACCACAGCATTGTGTACGGCATCGTACGCGTCTTTTCCCCAAGAGAAAGGACCATGATTTTTCACCAATACTCCCGGTGTATGTACAGGGTTCAAGCCTTCAAAACGTTTCACTATCACATTACCGGTTTCCAGCTCGTAAGCGCCTTTCACTTCCGCTTCTGTCATATCCGCTGTGCAGGGAATGGCATCATGGAAATAATCTGCATGAGTGGTTCCGATATTCGGAATGTCACATCCGGCTTGTGCCCAGGCTGTAGCATAGGTAGAGTGCGTATGTACCACTCCTCCGATCTCCGGAAATGCTTTGTAAAGCACTACATGAGTAGGGGTGTCTGAAGATGGCTTCAGCCGTCCTTCAACGACCTTGCCATCCAGATCCACTACTACCATATCTTCGGCTTTCATATCATCATAACTTACACCACTGGGTTTGATTACTACCAATCCGCTTTCACGGTCGATAGCAGAAACATTTCCCCAAGTAAAGATGACTAATCCATGCTTTACCAATTCGAGATTGGCATGAAATACTTTTTCTTTTAGTTCTTCCAGCATAATGATTATAATTTAAATTTCGGGTCCTTGCGGTAAGCCTTGCTATTGAACTTATATAAGGCAGCACCACGTTTCGAACCCAGTTTGTCAATTTTATCAGTCTTTTCTATATAATCCATTTCAGCTACTCTTTTACGGAAATTCCGTTTATCCATTGTTTCACCGTAAATGGCTTCATATAAACTTTGTAATTGGGATAATGTAAATAGCTTCGGCAATAGATTGAAACCGATGGGCTCTACAGATGCTTTCTGTTTCATCAGTTCCCGTGCTTTTTCTACCATTTCAGGATGGTCGAAGATAAGCGGGGGAAGTTCATTTATATTCACCCAGTAAGCATTGTGTTTCTGAACCTGTTTCCGGTCATACTCATTGATGTTAATCAATGCATAATAAGCCACGGAGATAACCCGTTCACCCGGATCGCGATCGATAGCTCCAAAAGCTCCCACCTGTTCCATGTAAACGTTTTCCAGTCCGGTAAGCTCATGCAATACACGTTTAGCGGCATCATCCACACTTTCATTGTTTTGTACAAATCCTCCCATCAGTGACCATTCACCCATTGCCGGCTCGAAGTTTCTCTTTAACAATAACAGGCTGATTTCCCCTTCGTAGAAACCGAAAATGATACAGTCTATGCCGACATAGAAGGCCGGATTCGAGCTATAATAAACCTTTTCCCGCCCCTTTTCCAAAGAGGGGGAATTAGAGGTTATCATTGGCTCTTGTGAATTATCTTTATCCATTTAGATTGTGATTTTAGTTATAATAAAACAGTCTTTCCGTAGATAAAACTATTTTCAGGCTTCTCTTTCAACCCTTCCCCAAGAGGAGGGTTGAAAGAGAAGCTTATTTTTACCAGAAATACCAGTAGAAAGCAGCAGTAATGGCCAGAATAATTACCGTATGAATAATATCCCAGTGATTCCAGCTTGCACGTGTAGCGGCTTTTTGTTCCTTAGTAGCCGTACCGAATACTAGTCCCTGAATCTTTTCTGCAGTTGGAGCTTCTGTTGCCAGACTGACTACGATTACTACAATAATACAGAACAGGAACATCCATCCACAGAAGAATAACCAGTTCATGTCATAGAACAAATATTTGAATGTAGAATCAGCTACTTCACCTGCGTTGCTATAATATACTTTTGCGCCGAGGCGGGTCAACCCGATTACCATGCCGGAGATCAATCCCCACATACCACCCTGGGCGGAAGTACGTTTCCAGCAGATCCCCAGTAAGAAAGCGGCAGCGATACCTGGTGCCAATACAGACTGAACATCCTGCAAGTAAGTATAAAGTACATCACCTACACTACGCATGATAGGAATCCAAAGAATACCTAAAACAACGATTACAATTGTTGCAATCTGACCGATACCCACCAGCTTCTTTTCCGGAGTTTCCGGTTTGAAACGTTTGTAAAAGTCGATAGTAAACAACATGGCTGATGAGTTAAACAGAGATGCAAGGGAACTCATCAAAGCGGCAAGAATACCACATACTACCAAACCTTTCACGCCCGCAGGAAGTAATTTGGCTACTAATGTCGGGAAGGCGGCATCAGCATTTGCTGTTCCGTTAGCCAGCATCGGTAAGAAACCTTCACCACCGGCACCGATATATTTTTGATGTAATGCAAATGCAATCATACCAGGAATCAAGAAAAGGAATACGGGTAGCAGTTTCAGATAAGCACCGAAAATAGTACCACGACGAGCTTCCATTTCATTTTTACCTGAAAGTACACGTTGTACGATGAACTGGTCGGTACACCAGTACCAGAAACCGATAATAGCCGAACCGATCAAAGCACCCAACCAAGGGAAGTTTGCATCATCGTTGCTACGAATCAGGTTAGTCATTGTATCACCGTAATCATTTACAGTAACAGCGCCGCAGACTCTCATCATTTCGTCCCATCCACCTAATTCTTTGAAACCGAGCACTAGAATTATTAATGATCCTAGCAGTAGGATAGGGGTTTGAAGAACAGAAGTGTAAAGAACTGATTTCATACCACCGAAGATAGTATAAAGCGCAGTTAACACTACCAGACCGATAGCTGCAATCCAGAAGAAATCAATTCCCCAAAGCTCTTTGATACCGAATACTTGTTGGAATACGAGGCCACCGGCATAAACAGTTACGGCTACTTTGGTCAATACATAACTTACAAGAGAAATAACAGATAAAATAGTACGTGATTGAGGATTATAACGACGCTCCAGGAATTCCGGCATTGTATATACCATGCTTCGTGTATAGAAAGGAACGAATACCCATCCCAAAATCAAGATCATCCATCCCTGGATTTCCCAGTGTGCCATAGCCATACCACTGGATGCTCCGGCTCCTGCCAGTCCGATCAAATGTTCCGAACCAATGTTTGATGCAAAGATAGAGGCACCGATTGCAAGCCATGTTGCGTCGCGTCCACCCAAAAAATAATCCGCCGAGTCATTTTGTTTTTGTCTGACTACCCAAACAATAATACCGATCAGAGCCAGAAAAAAGACTCCGATTACTAGCCAATCTAATGCTTCCACAATAAATATGATTTATAAGTTAATATTATTTCTCTACAGAGAATTTGAAAATACATTCGCTATTATAAGTTTGTCCCGGTTCCAGTACAACAGACGGCCAGTCTGCCTTGTTAGGACTGTCAGGATAGTGTTGTGTCTCCAGACAAACAGAAGCACGCTGGTTATAAACGATACCTTTTTTGCCGGTTACCGTTCCATCGAGGAAGTTACCGGTATAAACCTGTATACCCGGTTCGTTGGTATATACTTCCAGAGTGATGCCGCTTTCAGGTGAAGTTAGTTTGGCTGCTACTTGAGAAATATCTCCCTTAGTGTTGAGCACCCAGTTGTGGTCATACCCTTTTCCGTTCTTCAGTTGAACGAAATCATAATTGTTGATCTCTTTGCCTACCGCTTTCGGAGTGGTGAAGTCCATCGGAGTGTCTTTTACCGGAGCGATTTCGCCTGTAGTCATAAAAGTACTGTCTACCGGAGTATAATAGTCTGCGTTCACATACAGTATGTTGTCAGTTGAAGCTTTTGACGGATCGCCAGCCAGGTTGAAGTAAGAGTGGTTGGTCATATTGATGATCGTCTTTTTATCGGTAGTTGCGCTATATTTGATGTCGATAGCGTTGTCTTCAGTTAGTTTATAGGTCACTTTAGCTGTTACATTCCCCGGGAAGTTTTCGTCTCCGTCCGGTGAGACAAGTGTCAGTTCCAACGTTGTCGGATCAATCAGATTAGCTTCATAAACTTTGTATTGCCAACCTTTCGGACCTCCATGCAGGCAGTGGCCGAAATTGTTTTGCGGCAGTTGGATGGTATCACCGTCCAATGCGAAACGTCCCTGGTTGATACGGTTTGCATAGCGTCCGATAGAAGCACCAAAGTCGCTGGGTACATTAATATAGTCAGCAATGCTGTCAAAACCTAAAACTACATCCTGCATCTTACCGTTCTTATCGGGTACCATGACAGACACGATACGTCCTCCGAAGTTAGTGATGCATACTTCCATACCTGCCTTGTTCTTTAAGGTATAAAGAGCTGTTTGGGCATTGTTCACTTCTGTTTGAAATTTTACCGGGTCGAGACCGGACAAGGTCAGCTCGGAAGCCGGCTTGTTATTGCACGCAGCCAGCATCAGCGCGGCAAATCCTGCAAGTAGAAAATGTTTTTTCATGGTTTTATTTTTAATGTAAATGAGATGCTTATCTTATTTTGGGTGTAAAAGTAACACTTTCGTTTGGTGTATCAAATACACTCTTATATGTTGTGCAGCATAAATGGTGTATTTTATGATTTTCCATACACCTTATTATATATAAATGTACGCTTTCCATCCGTTTGTTTTTCATATAATAGAGCGTGCAAATAGGTGCTTTTTAATCTGGTTTCGTATTATAAATATCAGATGCGGATGGAAAATTGTGCAAATGAATGGAATTTGATCCTTTTTGACCGATAAACACCTATTAATGATAAATTTGGGTACGGAGAAAATAGAGAATCTGATTATCTTTGCATTTTAACTATATATAATTTTTTATTGAGAACCATGAGAAGATACGCAAATTTATTGGCAGTATTAGCCTTGTCTACTAACCTTGCCCTTCATGCGCAAACCAATGAGTTGGTGATACAGACGAAGAAGCTGGGTGCAGAAATCCAACCTACTATGTATGGACTCTTTTTTGAGGACATCAACTACGCTGCCGACGGCGGACTTTATGCCGAACTGGTGAAGAATCGTTCCTTTGAGTTTCCACAACACCTGATGGGATGGAAAACGTATGGAAAAGTGTCATTAATGAACGATGGTCCTTTTGAGCGTAATCCGTATTATGTGCGCCTTTCCGACCCCGGACACGCACATAAGCATACCGGATTGGATAACGAAGGTTTCTTCGGCATCGGTGTCAAGAAGGGAGAGGAGTATCGTTTCTCTGTTTGGGCGCGTTTGCCGCAAGGAAGTACGAAAGAAACATTGAGAATCGAACTTGTAGATACCCAATCAATGGGCGAACGTCAGGCACTTGTTGCAGGGAATCTTACGATTGATTCTAAGGACTGGAAAAAATACCAGATGATCTTGAAGCCCGGCAGTACTCATCCGAAATCCGTACTCCGTATTTTCCTTACCTCCAAAGGAACAGTAGATTTGGAGCACGTCTCCCTTTTTCCGGTTGATACCTGGAAAGGACATGAAAATGGGCTTCGTAAAGATTTAGCACAAGCATTGGCGGATATTCATCCCGGAGTCTTCCGCTTTCCCGGTGGTTGCATCGTAGAAGGTACCGACTTGGAAACTCGTTACGACTGGAAAAAATCAGTTGGCCCGGTAGAAAACCGTCCCTTAAATGAAAATCGTTGGCAGTATACTTTTACTCACCGATTCTTCCCTGATTATTATCAAAGCTATGGATTGGGATTCTACGAATATTTCCTGCTGTCTGAAGAAATGGGTGCGGCACCTCTGCCGATTCTGAATTGCGGACTTTCCTGCCAATATCAGAATAATGATCCGAAAGCTCACGTAGCAGTTTGTGATTTGGATAACTATATTCAGGATGCACTGGACCTGATTGAGTTTGCTAATGGAGACGTGAATACTACGTGGGGAAAAGTACGTGCCGATATGGGACATCCTGCTCCGTTTAACCTGAAGTTTATCGGTATCGGTAACGAACAATGGGGGAAAGAATATCCCGAACGTCTCGAACCGTTTATCAAAGCCATTCGTAAAGCTCACCCGGAAATCAAAATAGTAGGTAGCTCCGGTCCGAATTCCGAAGGAAAAGATTTTGATTATCTGTGGCCTGAAATGAAACGCCTGAAAGTTGATTTGGTGGACGAACATTTCTATCGTCCTGAAAGCTGGTTTCTGGCTCAAGGCGCCCGCTATGACAACTATGACCGTAAAGGTCCGAAAGTATTTGCCGGTGAATATGCCTGCCATGGAAAAGGAAAGAAATGGAATCATTACCATGCTGCTTTGCTAGAGGCTGCTTTTATGACCGGATTGGAACGTAATGCTGACATCGTTCACATGGCTACCTATGCTCCGCTTTTCGCTCATGTGGAAGGATGGCAATGGCGTCCTGATATGATTTGGTTCGATAACCTGAACTCTGTGCGTACCACTAGCTATTATGTACAACAACTGTATGCGCAGAATAAAGGAACAAATGTGCTTCCCCTTACCATGAATAAGAAAAATGTAACGGGAGCCGAAGGGCAGAACGGACTCTTTGCCAGTGCTGTTTACGATAAGGATAAGAATGAACTGATTGTAAAGGTTGCCAATACCTCCGCCACAGCTCAACCGATTTCCTTGAATTTTGAAGGATTGAAGAAACAAGATGTACTGTCTAATGGTCGTTGTATCAAACTTCGTTCGCTTGATTTGGATAAGGATAATACGCTTGAACAACCTTTTGCCATCTTTCCGCAGTAAACTCC
>ENA-UEPJ01001376-UEPJ01001376.1-human-gut-metagenome-genome-assembly--contig:-NODE-1376-length-29540-cov-7.889522_pt1 | contig 29540 bp, 26 predicted proteins | sample MGYA00242890_ERZ507896 | MGnify/ENA primary metagenome ERZ507896 (study PRJEB26167, sample SAMN06115508) | human gut metagenome | host: Homo sapiens | place: China:Qinghai | collected 2015-08-20... | reverse complement strand
AAAATGTTTAGGTTGGAGATCTCCCTATGAGGTCTTTTATGATACTGTGTTGCACTTGACTTGACAATTCGCCATTTTATTTGTCGGCTTACGCCGCCAAACTCTGCGAGGCTTTTTTGACAAGCTGAGCAAGTGTCCACCGGACACTTGCATTTGATTGTTCAAATCTCTCCTTCTTATTTCCGCCAAAAAGAAAACCCCATCCGCTAGGATGGGGTTCTTTTTGGCGGAGAAGGAGGGATTTGAACCCTCGATACCCTTTTGGGGTATACACGATTTCCAATCGTGCGCGCTCGGCCAGCTACGCGACTTCTCCATGCGCTTGCTCGCTTCGTGCCGTCTCACAGACAGCTTTAATATGATACTACAGACCCGGCCATTTGTCAAGCTTTTTTTCCTGTTTTTTCAATTTTCCGTGTACAACAGCGTCACCGCCCGACGGTTTACGGAGCCGTCAATATACCGGGCGCAGTCGGAAATCTGCCGGAAGCCGCATTTTTCGTGGGTACGCAGCGAAGCGGTGTTCCCCCGCAGTACATGGGAATACAGGCGGACTGGGCCGCGCTTCTTCAAATGCGCCACCGTCTCGCAAATCAAATGGGCAGCATAGCCCTTTCGGCGCTCTTCCGGGGCGGTTTCCAGGGCCTCCAGCAAGAGGCCGTCCTCATAGGGCTCCAAGCGCAGGGCGCTGACGTAGCGCCCTGCCTCCTCAAGGATGAAATACGCGGCGCCCTCTGCGGCAAAAAACACCTGGCTGAGGTATTCCCGGAAGTCCTCCTCTGCAAGGGCCAGCTGCCGGTCCGGGGTTTCCCCGGGGTAGCGGTCCCCCCCGTTTTCCCGGTTGCCCTCCACGTAAACCTCCATGAGCTTGGGAAAAGAAAGCCCCCGCAGGGATTTTGCAATCAGCAGCATTACAGCGCCTCTCCCAGAATGGATTTCGTTGCGTAGGCATTCAGGGACATATCGGCAACGTTTCCGGCCAAATACTCATAATAGGCCTGGGCACCGATCATGGCGCCATTGTCCCCGCAGAGCTTCAGCGGAGGCATATAGACCTGAGCCCCCAGCTTTTCCGCTGCGGCCAGAATGTCCCGCCGAATCCGGGAATTGGCCGCCACACCGCCTGCAACGGCGATTTTCTTGCAGCCGGTCTCCCGGATAGCAAGCTCTACCCGGGGCACCAAAGTGTCGGATACCGCCGCAGAGAAGGCGGCGCACAGGTCCGGAATACGGATCTCCTCCCCCAGCTGCTCGGCGTGGTGGATCAGGTTCAGGGCGGCAGTCTTGAGACCTGAGAAGCTCATATTGTAGGGATTCTCGCCGGGCTTGCTGCGGGGCAGACTGTAGGTATGCTCATTGCCGGTCTGGGCCATTTTGTCCAGGGCCGCACCGCCGGGATAGGGCATTCCCAGAACCCGGGCCACCTTATCGAAGCACTCCCCTGCCGCATCGTCCAGGGATGTGCCCAGAATCTCCATCTTCGTATAGTCCAGCACATTTACAATCATGGTATGTCCGCCGGAGACCACCAGGCACAAAAACGGCGGCTCCAAATCGGGATAGGCCAGGTAGTTGGCCGCAATGTGGCCCCGGATGTGGTGCACCGGGATCAGGGGCTTGTCCATGGCGAAGGCAGCGGCTTTCGCGAAGTTCACGCCCACCAGCACGGCGCCAATCAGCCCCGGGGCATAGGTCACGGCCACCGCATCAATGTCGTCCCGGGTCAGGCCCGTGTTGATGAGCGCCTGGTCCGCCAGACCGTAAATGGCCTCGATGTGCTTCCGGGAGGCAATCTCCGGCACCACACCGCCATAGAGCCTGTGCAGGTCCACCTGGGAGGCGATGCAGTCCGTCAGCACCTCCCGGCCGTCTCTGACAATGGCAACGGCAGTCTCATCACAGGAGGACTCCACCGACAAAATATTCATAAGCTCCACTCCTTTCGAAGGATCAGCGCATCTTCTTTGGGGTTGCGATAGTAATTTTTTCGCCGCCCGATTTCCGAAAAGCCCAGCTTTTCATACAGAGCCCGGGCGGAGGCATTGGAATCCCGAACCTCCAGGGTCAGGCAATGGCTTTCCCGGACTTTCAGATCAGCAATCAGGGCAAGGATCAGGCCTTCCGCGATTCCCTGCCGCCGGTAGTCTGGGCAAACGGCCACATTCATCATGTCCGTCTCCCCCAGCACCGTCTGGGAACCCACATAACCAACCAGTTTCTCCCCATCCATGGCAACCAGCCAATGGGACAATGGGTTTTCCAGTTCCGAAGCGATGCTTCGTTCGCTCCAGGGGTCATGAAAGCAGATTTTTTCCAGCTCGGCGATCCAGGGCACATGGAAGGGCTGCATTTCTATGATTTCGATCATTTGGCATCGTACCAGCTTTTTCCAAACTTGGCCTCTGCCGTCAGAGGCACTTTCAGCTGGGCCACGTTTTCCATCTCCCGGCTGACCAGCGCCGCCACCTGGGGAGCCTGGTCCTTCGGGCACTCCACGATAAGCTCATCGTGGACCTGGAGCAGAAGCTTCGCCTCGGGGAAGCTCTCCCGCAGCGCCCTGTCCACCCGGATCATGGCGAGTTTGATAAGATCTGCGGCGGTGCCCTGGATGGGGGTATTCAGGGCGATCCGTTCCGCGCTCTGGCGGACATTGAAATTGCTGCTCTTTAGCTCCGGGATATATCGGCGTCGGCCATAAAGAGTCTCGGTATAGCCCCGCTCCTTGGCATCCTCCACCACTTTTTTCATATAGTCCCGAACGCCGTGGTAATTGGCAAGGTAGCTGTCAATATAGTCTCTGGCCTCGTACCGGCTGACGCCGATATCCTCCGCCAGGGAGAATTCGGAAATACCGTAGACAATGCCGAAATTGACTGCCTTGGCGTGGCGGCGCTGCAGGGGCGTCACCTGGTCCGCAGGCACGCCAAAGACCTGGCTGGCCGTAGCCGTGTGAATGTCCAGGCCGTCACAGAATGCCCGCTGCATGGTTTTATCGTCCGCAATGTGGGCAAGCACACGCAGCTCGATCTGGCTGTAGTCCGCATCTACCAGCACGCAGCCCGGCTTCGGGACGAACATCTTCCGGATCTCCGCGCCCAGGTCCGTCCGGACGGGGATATTCTGCAGATTTGGGTCTGTGGAGGAAAGCCGCCCGGTAGCCGTCACCAGATTCTGGAAGGTGGTGTGAATACGCCCATCGGGGCCAATAACCTTCATCAGGCCGTCGGCATAGGTGCCCTTGAGTTTGGTCAGCATCCGGTAGTCCATAATGGCCGGAATAATGGGGTGCTTGTCCCTGAGCTTTTCCAGCACATCGGCATTGGTGGAATAGCCGGTTTTGGTCTTCTTCCCGGCGGGCAGGCCCAGCTTTTCGAAGAGCAGGGTTCCCAGCTGCTTGGGCGACTGGATATTGAAAGGGCCATCGGAATAGCCGTAAATCAATGCCTCGCAGTCCGCGATCCGCTCTTCCAGCATTTTGCCGAACTGGGCCAGCTGGTTCCGGTCAATGGCAATGCCCAGCCGCTCCATTCGGTAGAGCACGGCGCACAGGGGCAGCTCGATCTCATTGTAAAGCGCTGTCTCGCCCTGCTTTTCCAGCTCCTGCTTCAGCGGCTCTGCCAGAAGCCAGACGGCTTCGGCACAGGCTGCGGCATCCCCATCCTCCACGGTTTTGCCCAGGAATGTGGTTGCCAGCTTGGAAACGGGATAGTCCGACTGGGAGGGGTTCAGGTCATAGGCGGCAAGCGCCGTGTCGAAGCACACGCTACCATAGGCAATGCCCGCCTCTTCCAGCAGGTGCATGGCGGCCCTGGCATCGTGGAGCACCAGCGCCTCCATTTGTGGCAGCGCCGCCATGTGCAGCTCCATAGGCGTCAAAGCGCACACGCCATCTTCCCAAGCAATGCCCAGGCTGCCGTCCGGCGCAAAATAGAGGGCGCACTTGGATAGCCTCTCCGGCAGGACCTCCGCCTTGGGCAGGGTCTTCACGTCTGCCTTTGCAGGAATTGCCGCTTCCGCTGCCGCGCCCCGGAGACCGTAGCGGTCGATCAGCCGGACGAATTCCAGCTTCTGGAACAGGGCATAGAGCTCCGGCTTATTGTATTCCCTGAGGACCGCGTCCGCAGGCTCAAATTCGATGGGTGCCTCTGGAATGATGGTTGCCAGCTCATAGGAAAGGTAAGCGCTGTCCTTCCCCGCCTCCAGCTTCTCCCGAAGCTTGGGGCGGATGGAGGCATCCTCCAGATTGGCATAGACCCCGTCCAGGGTGCCGAATTTCAGCAGCAGGTCCGTGGCCGTCTTGGGACCTACCCCGGCCACACCGGGGATATTGTCGGAAGAATCCCCCATGAGGGCTTTCAAATCCACCATGCGCTTGGGTGCGAAGCCGTATTCCTCCCGGAATTTGGCTTCATCGTAGAGGGTTGCCGTGGTCTGGCCGGGCTTGGAGATGACCAGCTTGATCTTCACATGGTCGTCAATGAGCTGCAAGGAATCCCGGTCACCGGTGACGACAACGCAGTCCCAATTTTCCTGGCCGCATTTTTTGCCCACGGTGCCGATGACGTCGTCGGCCTCCCAGCCCTGGGCAGAGTAGATGGGGATATTCATAGCAGTGAGCACCTGCTTCATAACCGGCATCTGCTGAGCCAGTTCCTCGGGCATTCCGTGGCGGTTGGCTTTATAGCCCTCGTAGCGCGCATGCCGGAAGGTGGGGCCGTGGAGATCGAAGGCCACGCAGACAGCGTCCGGGCTCTCCTCCTTCTCCATGCGCTCTAAGATATTCAGGAAGCCATAGACGGCGTGGGTATAGAGTCCGTCCCGGGTGGTCAGGGGCTTTACCCCAAAATAGGCCCGGTTAATGACGCTATTGCCGTCTAAAATCATGAGCTTCATACTTTTCTCCATTTCGCGCCCTGGGGCGTATCGATGATTTCCACACCCATGGCTTTCAGCTGATCCCGGATGCGGTCTGCCTCGGCAAAATTCTTTGCCTTCTTGGCATCGGTTCTTGCCGCCACCAGGGCGTCAATTTCCGGATCGGCATTGGCGGCCTCCTCGGCCTCCTGCTTCTTGCGCAGGGCCTCGGCAGCGGAAATCAAATTCAGGGAGACCACCTTGTCAAAGTCCGCCAGAGCAAAGAGCTTGGTGGCATCGTTGGTCTTTTCCTTTAACACATCATAGAGGGCCGTAATGGCCAGAGAGGTATTCAGGTCCCCGTTCAGCGCACCCAGAAACTTTTCTTTCAGCTTTTCGTAAACGGCCATATCCACTTCGCCGTCCTGCTTCAGGGCTGCGATTCTGGCAATGAGCTTTTCATAGGCCCCGGCAGCATTGTCCAGGTTCTCCCAGGAGAACACCAGATTCCGGCGGTAGTGGCTCTGCAGGCAGAAATAGCGGTAGGCCATGGGGTCGTAGCCCTTGTCCTGGAGCAGGGAAACCGTCAGAAATTCCCCTTTGGACTTGCTCATCTTGCCGCTGTCCGTATTCAGGTGGTGCACATGGAACCAGTAATTGCACCAGGGATGGCCCAGGTAGCTTTCGGACTGGGCGATTTCGTTGGTATGGTGGGGGAAGGCATTGTCAATGCCGCCGCAGTGGATATCCAGATACTCCCCCAGGTGCTTCATGGAGATGCAGGAGCATTCGATGTGCCAGCCGGGATAGCCAACGCCCCAGGGAGACTCCCACTTGAGGGCCTGATCCTCAAACTTACTCTTGGTGAACCACAGCACGAAATCATTCTTATTGCGCTTGTTGGTATCCTCTTCCACACCCTCCCGGACGCCTACAGCCAAGTCTTCCTCATCGTGGTCGTTGAAGACGTAGTATTTTTCCAGCTTGGAGGTATCGAAGTACACGTTGCCTCCGGCAAGATAGGCATAGCCCTTGTCAAGCAGGGTCTGGACCATGTGGATATACTCTGCAATGCAGTTGGTGGCAGGCTCTACCACATCCGGGCGCTTGATGTTCAGCTTGTCGCAGTCGGCAAAGAAGGCATCCGTATAGAATTTTGCCACTTCCATAACGGTTTTATGCTCCCGGGCGGCGCCCTTGAGCATCTTGTCCTCGCCGGTATCGGCATCGGAAGACAGGTGGCCTACGTCTGTGATATTCATAACCCGCTTCACACCGTAGCCCATATAGCGCAGGCTCTTCTCCAGCACATCCTCCATAATATAGGTGCGCAGATTGCCGATATGGGCATAGTGATAGACCGTGGGGCCACAGGTATACATTTTGACATGCTCAGGGTCTCTGGGGGTAAAAAGCTCCTTCTTATGGGAAAGAGAATTGTAAAGGTACATGGTTTCTTCCTCCTTATTCCGGACAAATAAAAAACGCCTCTCATACTTTTCCTGTACAAGAGGCGGCATTGCCGCGGTTCCACTCTCATTTATCGCTTTTATGAACTTAACGCTCCCGGACGCACCTTCGCCCGCGCCCAATATCCCGGCTTGCAGCCAATGGCCGGGGCTCTCTGAAAGGGGCTGCGGGGTACTCTTCCCGTTCTCAGCGTTTTGGCTATTTTACCATTTTAAGGGTTACTCTGTCAAGGGTTTCCGCCGAAAAAGCAGGGGGAAATCTTTGTCGATTCCTTCAGCTTCTGATCTTCCTCTTGCGATTTCTCTGGATAGTTTGCCCAAAAATGGGCGAGATTGTATTATTAAATAAATCTTATCCTATTGACAATGGGCACCAAGTCAAGGTATAATACGCTTGAGAAAAACAAGAAAGGGAGGTAACACAATGATTTACCCCTTCAGTCAGACCAATTCTCGGAAAGTCATGCGCTTTGTCAGTGCTACGGCCGCCGCTTTCCTGTGCGCGACCATGTTCACCGGCTGCTTTAAGAAGGATGCCGGTCCTTCTACAGATCCCTCTTCCGGTCCCAATCTGGTAGACACCGCAACCACCGAGGCCACCTCCGCCCCTACGGAGGCAACCACCGTGGCTACTACGGAAGCTCCCAAGGAGAATGTGGCCGTCGTCAAGGAGAAGGTCAATACCTATGCTTCTCCCAGCCTGGAATCCAATATCGTCCATACACTGGATGCCGGCGATGAGGTAACCGTCAACCGCGTGGAAACCATGCCTGTAACGGGACTCACCTGGGCCTATATTCCCTTGAAGGGCTGGGTGCAGACGGATTATCTGGACATGACCAATGTCACTCTGACCGGCTCCACCACCACTCCTGCAGGCAGCGGCAGCACCACTGCAACAACGGCCCCCGCTGCAACGACTGCCACGACCGGCGGCAATACATCCACCACCTTCGGCAAGAGCGGCACCGTGACCGCCAGCGAGCTGCGTATCCGCCAGAGCGCCGCTTCCACCGCCGCCGTGGTTGGCAGCTATAAGAAGGGCGACAAGGTTACGGTTCTGGAAACCAGCAACGGCTGGGGCCGCACCGATAAGGGCTGGATCAGTCTGAACTACGTAAGCTTCGGCACAACCACCGGCACCACCAATACCGGCACTACCGGAACCACAACCGGCACCACGACCACCACCGGCGGCACCAAGGGCGTCGTCACCGCAACGCAGCTGAACATCCGGGAAAGCGCCGCCACCACCGCAAACAGAGCCGGTTCCTACAGCTACGGCGACCGGATCACCATCCTGGAAACCAGCAACGGCTGGGGCCGCACCGATAAGGGCTGGGTCAGCCTGAACTACGTCTACCAGGACGGCACCACCGGCACCAAGACCGCCAAGGGCCTGGTCACCGGCACCACCCTGAACGTCCGCAGCGGCCCGGGCACCAAGTACGACTCCGTGAAGAGCTATGGCAACCTGACCCGCGTCAACATTCTGGAGCAGATCAAGATTGGCAACACCACCTGGGGCTGCACCAAGGACGGCTGGATCAGCCTGGACTATGTCTACATCGACGGCACCACCGGTGACGGCGCAGGCACCGGCACCGTATCCGGCAGCAACGTGAACATCCGCAGCGGCCCGGGCACCAACTACGATGTTGTCGGCTCCTACAGCCAGGGCGACAGCGTAGAAATCTACGCCCAGTTCACCATCAACAATACCGTGTGGGGCTGCACCAATAAGGGCTGGGTCTCCATGGACTACGTGGAAGTCGGCTAAGGCCATCTGATCACAACACATTTTGGCAGCCCCGGAAGAAACCTCCGGGGCTACCATTGTTTATAGTGAGGTGTATTTATGAAACGTTTTCTTTGCTTTCTTCTCCTCCCTGCCCTGCTTTTAGGGCTTATGGGCTGCAAAAGTCAGGTCACCATCGACTATGGAACATCCACGCTCTATACAAAAGCGGATATGGATGAGGCAATGCAGCTGATTCGTCAGGAGTTTGATACCTGGAAAGGCTGCGAACTGCACAGCATCCGCTATCTTTCAGACGACAGCTGCAATGACAAGAATCTTTCATGGATGAATGAACTGGCCGCGGCCAGAGGTCAGGACGCAACCTTTACCCAATGTATCTTTTTTGAAAGCAGCTTTCATTCCCCTAAAAAAGGTGAAGATGCCGGGGCCTGGAATCCCGATGAGGAATACACCGGCTGGCAATGGTGTCTGGCCAGGACGGAAGGCGGCCCCTGGAAACTGATGACCTGGGGCTATGGCTGATTGTTTTTGCCTATAAAAGCGCATCCGTTCCCGTCCATTGTGTTTGGACAGGAACGGTTTTTGTTTTGTGTGTTGCTCTAGTAGAAGCACAGTGCGGTAAAGCTTCCGGCTGCGAAGTAAAGCCAAAGACGGAAGCTCTTCTTCCCGGTCATCAGGCTGCGCAGCATCAGAATACACCCAGCAGTCAGGACGATGACGGCCCAGGCGGACAGCAGCCGCAGAGGCGTAAAGCCGAAACGGGAAATATAGAGCCACAGCTTCGCCCCGGCGGTCACCGCCAGAAAGGCACTCTGGACCATTAGCAATCCCTGGAGCCACTTCCCTGCCCGGTTTTGCTTTGCCAAAATGGACAGAAGCCAGATGAGGAAGAAGTTGATCGCCATCACGGCGCAGAGCTGGAAGAAGCCGGACCTTGCGTAGCCTGCCGCCGTCAGCGTCCCCGGAACGTGGCCGGAGAAAACCGCAAACAGATTTCCCGCCTGAACGCCGAAGAAGAGAAAATACACTGCCGCAAACAGTCCCAGTACCAAATTGGCGCCGGACGCAGGCACAACCCGGATTTTTTCCAGGCGCTCTTGGGAAACGCGGCGGGTCTCCTGCCGCCGGGCAGCGCCCCGGAGAAGTCCATAGAGGTAAGCCCCCACCGGCAGGCCCAAAAGGAACCAGAAGCATTCATTCAGGAAATTCTCCGATAGGCGTAAATTCAGTTGGAACCCCCGAATCAGTTTTTCAAAGCCTGCATCCGCCTCGCTCAAAAGGTTCGTAACCAGCACCAGCAGCGGAAGGGCCAGCACCAGGCACAGCACTGCCAACCAAAAATCCCGACGTCTTTTCTTGCCCGTTTCTCCATCCTGGGGTTTCAGGAGCCCTGCGAATCCGGAAACGGTATCCGTTATCCGGCCAAAGAAATTGCCGAAGGGCAGCAGAAGGAAGGCATCCGCGCAGTCCCAGGCAAAGCCTAATGCGTCCTCCCCGCTCCGGTCAGCCCCCAGATAGCTGAGGGCCCAGAGACCGGCAGAGACATGGAGGGCCAGTGTGCTCCAATCTGCCGTGGCGCGGCAGCGATTCATGGTGATGGCCAGGCCGATCAACGCCGTGACCCCGGCCCAAAGATAGTGCATAGGGCCTCGATTCCGCTTTCCCTGACCAATGGCCATGCCCCAGGCAAAAAACGCGGCAACGAAGATCAGCACAGGCCAGGGGCCCAACACGGTCTTCCAATAGAACCAGCCGATAAAATAGGCGATGAGCGGCAGAAAGAAACGTCTTTTCACGGTTCGTCCTCCTGATATTCCAGAATATCCCCCGGCTGGCAGTCCAGCACCCGGCAGATCTCATTCAGCGTAGAAAAACGGATGGCCTTGGCCTTCTGGTTTTTGAGAATGGATAGATTCGCCGGGGTAATGCCGATGCGCTCTGCCAAATCTCCTGCGGCCATTTTCCGCTTTGCCAGCATAACATCCAGATTTACAACAATTGCCATAGCCGCCTCCTCAGACCGTCAGGTCCAGCTCATCCCGCATGGGGATGGCCTTGGCAAAAACGTTTTTCACGATCCGGACGATCAGCCCCATAAATCCGGCGGCCAGGGCCACAAAGCCCAGGGAATAGATCCGCGGACAGGCCGCCAGGCAGACAACGCAGGCCATAAAGCAGCAAACACTGATGACTTTCAGAAGCCGAACATTTTTGCTTTCAAACACCTGCCCCCTGTGCAGATTCCGCAGGAGCACATCCATACAGTACAGCAGGAGAAACCCTGGCACATTGCACACATACAGGCACACCTTCAAAAGCACCGCGTCTCCGCCGTCGAACACCGGCAGCACGCGCATGAGCACCTGGGAAAGGGGCCACACTGCCCAGTCCAGCACAAGGATCAGTGCACCGAATACCCATACCAAAATCCGGCTGAGTAAAATGCTCCCGGCATCATTTCTTTGTTCCATAAAAAACCTCCTGTGTCTTGATGGCATCAAGATAGCACAGAAGGCTCCGTTTGTCAATAATAATTTATCGTTTTTCAATAGATTTTATTTGTTTTGCAAAAAATGAGCCGACGGACATTCCGTCGGCTCATCTCTTATTCCGCTTTTTCGATTGCTTCGATGACGGGATTGACAGGTTCTGTATCGATGGTCTCCATCAGACCATTGTCATAGGCCTCGGCAACCTTGGGGTCAATGGGCAGTCGTGCCAGCACAGGCAGGCCCAGGTTCTGGGCGACCTCGTCCAGGTGCCCCTCGCCGAAGACCTTGATGCGCTTGCCGCAATCCGGGCACTCCAGGTAGGAATAGTTCTCCACGAAGCCCAGAACGGGAATGTGCATCATCTCGGCCATGCGGACCGCCTTGGTAACGATCATGGAAACCAGGTCCTGAGGGCTGGTGACGATGACAATGCCGTCCACCGGCAGGCTCTGGAAGACGGTAAGAGGCACGTCACCGGTTCCGGGAGGCATATCCACAAACAGATAGTCCACGTCTTCCCAGATGACATCGGTCCAGAACTGCTTGACAGCGCCGGCAATGACCGGGCCTCTCCAGACCACGGGGTCGCCGGGGTTATCCAGCAGCAGATTGATGGACATGACCTGGATACCGCCCCGGGTCAAGGCAGGGTACAGGCCGTCATCGTTGGCCCCCTGGCACTCGCTGACACCAAAGGCCGTCGGTGCAGAGGGGCCGGTGATATCCGCATCCAGCACGCCCACGCGCTTGCCCTTCCGGGCCATGGCAACCGCCAGCATAGAGGTGACGGTGGACTTGCCCACGCCGCCCTTGCCGGACACCACGGCGATGACCTTTTTCACCGTGGACTTGGGGTTCAACTGCGCCAGCAGGCTTTCTTGCTTGCGGTCTTCGCAATCAGAGCTGCAGCTGGAACAATTTCCGTTACAGGAACTCATTTTTCAATTCTCCTTGTTACGCTTGTTATTTGCCTTTTCAGCATGATTCACAGTGATTATTATATGCCGGGACGCACATTCTGTCAATGGCGGGTTTCCGGCCCAGACGTCCGGTTATTCCTGAGCAGCTTCCCACTGCTCCATCAGCTCCATGAGGCTCTCTTCCGCCGCTTCCTTCTCCCCCATCAGGCGGTTCAGTTCCTGATAATCCGAAGCGGCCGCCTGAATCTTTTCCTCCAGATCGGCCACAACCTTTTCCTGCTTCTCGATCTCCCGCTCCAGCTTCTTCACCAGCTTGTCGGAATCCTTGGGGCCGGATCTGGGCTTTTCCTTCCTCTGCTTCGGGGCCGCAGGCGCAGCAGGCAGCTGCCTGGCCTGGGCCTCGTGCTCCAGAATGGCGCGGTACTTTTTGTAGCCGCAGCGGAAATCCCGAATGGCGCCGTCCTCCAAAAGCCAAATGCGCTCGGCGAATTTTTCGATAAAATACCGGTCGTGGGAGACAAACAGCAGCACGCCCTCAAACTCCTCAATGGCGGCCTCCACCCATTCCCGGGAGGCAATGTCCAAGTGGTTTGTGGGCTCGTCCAGAATCAGCAGGTTGATTTTTTCGTCCATGAGCATACACAGCCTGAGCCGGGACTGTTCGCCGCCGGACAGGGTGCCCACGGTCTTGAACACATCCTCGCCCTGGAACAGGAATGCACCTAAGCGGTCCCGGGCCATCTGGGGCGTCAGGTTTTTCTCATAGAGCATGGTGTCGTACAGGCTGCGCTCCGGGTGGTCAAAGTGGATGATCTGGGGCAGATATCCCCACTTTACCGTGGGACCGAACTGGATCTTGCCCTGGCAGTCCTCCTCGCCCAGCAGACACTTGATAAAGGTGGATTTGCCGGTACCGTTGTCTCCCAGCAGGGCAATGCGTTCGCCGCCCTCCACGTTCAGATTCACATCCGAAAACAGCACCCGGTCTCCAAAGGACTTGGAGACGTTCTTCATTTTGAACACCACATCGCCGGAGAAATCCTTCTCTCCAAAGGAGGCCTTCATGGTCCGCTCGGCCTTTGGCCGCTCGGTCTTCTGAATGCGCTCCATGCGGTGCTGGATGGACATGGCCCGGCGGTACAGCGTCCGGTTGTTGATGCCCCATCCCTTCATGCGCTCCACGGTATAGCCCAGCTGCTTGAGCTTGGCCTGCTCCTGCTCATACTGCTTCATTTGCAGGTCAAACCGGGCCTGCTTCTCCTCCATATAGAAGGAATAGTTGCCGGAATAGAACTCCCCGTGGCCGTCCACGATCTCGATCACCCGGTCTGCCACCTGGTCAATGAAATAACGGTCATGGGAAATGGTCAGCACCGTGCCCTTAAAAGCCTTGATATAGGCTTCCAGCCACTCCACGCTGTTCAGGTCCAGGTGGTTGGTGGGCTCATCCAGCAGCAGGATGTCCGTTTTTTCCAGCAGCAGTCTTGCCAGATTGATGCGGGTCTTTTCCCCGCCGGACAGGCTGTCGAAAAGCTGTGGCCGCTGCTCAGCGGTAATGCCCAGGCCGTTGCAGATCTTATCCACGTCCACATCCATGTCATAGCCGCCGCCGGACTGGAAGCGGTTCACCAGGGTATCGTATTCCCGCAGCTGCTCCTGAGTCGCCCCCTGGGCCATAGCGGCTTCCAGGGCCTCCATCTTCTTCTTTGTGGCCGTCAGAACGGAAAAGGCCGTGCGCAGCACATCCTCTACGGTGTAGCCGGTGGGAAACTTGGGGATCTGGGAAATGAGGCCCAGCTTTTTATTGGGATTGACATAGACCTCTCCCCCATCATAGTCCATCTCCCCGGTGAGGATCTTGAAAAGGGTGGTCTTTCCACAGCCGTTCCGGCCCAGGATGGCCACACGCTCTCCCTCCTGAATTTCAAAGGAAAGGCCCTGCAACAGGTTTTCTCCGATGACGAAGAATTTATTCAAATCTTTGACTGATATATCTACCATGGTTTTACTCCATTATGGGATTATGGTTTTTTCGCAAGCGCTTCAAATTCTTCCGGGCTGTATAACAGATTTACCGCTTGCAACATGGCATTGCTGCTCATATGCTCAGGAAGCTCCAGCTTTTTCAGAAGCGCCTTTCTTCTTTCGCTGCTCCCAGGCCCGCCGGAGAGCCCCAGCTCCATGAAATCCTGCTTGGTAATGGCTTTGTGGGGTGCCTGCGCAGTACCGTCCATTGTCGCGCCGCAATCCCTTAGGGCTTTCAGGATGATCTCTGGGGTCATGCCCTCTACGCCCAGCTTTCCTTCTTTTCCAGGGGCCGCCTTCCGGCGCTCCTTGCCGGGAATATCCGGAATATAGGCATGGAGCAGGTATTTCCCGGGAATGGCGCTTTTGATGTGATTCCGGATGACGAAGCCTGCGCCATCCGAATCCGTAAAGACAATCAATCCCTGCCGTTCCGCCACCCGGCGCAGAAGGGCCATCTGCTCTTTATTCTTGAAAATGCCGAAGCCAGAGGTCTCAAAAATGGGGGCGTCCACGATCTGGCTCAGTGTATTTTTATCGTATCGGCCCTCCACCAGAATGGCCTGCTGCACTTTAACCATTCTGCGCCTCCCGGGCCAGGCTCAGAAGCAGGAGCTCCAAAAGGCGCTGAGGGTTGTCATAGGATGTTTTGATCCTGTAGTCCGTTTCCAGCACCAGCTCATTTGCCTTCCTGCAGAACGCCGCCGAAAACCGGCGGGCGGCCTCCATGGTCTTTCGGGCGGGATAATCCGGCAGACCGCAGAGCTTTTGCAGGTCTGCAGAGGTCTTCCGATTGTCCAGCAGCGTCCGCGCCGTGCCCAGGCGGCGGAAATGGCTGCCCACCGCGCCCAGGATGGCCAGAGGCTCCTGCTGCATTTTCAGCAGCTGCTGCAATTTCAGCAGCGCCTCGTCATAGCGTCCGGCGCTGAGCAGGTCCGTCATCTGGAATACAACAGCATCCAGCACAGGCTCCGTCACTGCGTCAATATCCGCCTTGCAAATGGTATCCGCTGCCGAATAGGCGCAGATTTTCTCAATTTCTCCCAAAAGGGAGGTCATGGTCCCGTCCGTAATGTCGATGAGATAGGCGCAGAGCTCCGTGGAGATGCACTTCTGGTGGGCGGAAAAGTGCCGGGTCAGCCAGGCGATCAGATCCCGCTGGTCCTGCTTGGCAAATTCCACCACAAGGCCATTTTTGTCAATGCTCTCCCAGAGCTTTTTCATCCGCTTGTCCGGCTTCCAGGGGCAGGCCGTATAGACAAACACCACCACGCAATACTCCGGAATGTCCGACAGCACCGCAGCGATCCGGTCCCGGTCCGCCTCGTTCATCTTGAACAGGTCGATGTCCTCCACCTGCACAAGGGTTCGCTCCGCCATCATGGGCAGGTTCTCCACTGCCTCGGAAAAAGCCGTCAGATCGAAGGTCTCCGTATTGAAGCGATGGTAATTGAAGGATTCCGTCAGCGCATCCAGCACCAGCTTTTTTAGGCTCCCTAAGTAGTGCTCCAGCAGGAAGGTCTCCTCGCCGAAGAAAATATAAAGTCTTTCCGGGTTCTTCTCCCGGATATGGGTTTTCAGCAGCTGCAATTCACTGCCGGACGCCTGTTTTTTGACCACGGCGTTACCTCCTGATGATAATGGTGCCCTCCTGATCTGTGCGGCGGACGGTACACCCGGCCTCCTCCAGCCGGTCCAGGACCTCCTGGGTGGGATGGCCATAGTTGTTTTCGCCAACGCTGATGACAGCCAGCTCCGGCTGCACCGCATCCAATAATTCCGGGCAGGTGGCATATTTTGACCCGTGGTGGCCCACCACCAAAATATCCGCTCCCAGCGCATGGTTTTTCACCAGGCGGCGCTCCCCTGCCACATCCAGGTCACCGGTAATCAGTATACCACAGTCTTCCGTTTCAAACAAGATGGCCATACTGTTTTCCTGCTCCTTGTTGCCGCCGCTGTAGGGATAGATGTGCAAAATGCCCTTCCCGAAAGGAACCGCACAGTCCTCTGTGACCACCTGCCCCAAGGGCAGCAGCTCAGAGATTCCCGGCAGGATCACGCGCTCCGCCGGGATCTGGGTCAGGAAATTCTCCGTGCCGCCAAAATGATCCCGGTCGAAGTGGGTAAAGAGCAGAAGGTCCAGATCATAAAGATTCTGGCTGCGAAGCATCTGCCATGCTCTGTCGGCGCAGACCGTATCAGAGTAGCCGCCGCAGTCGATCAGTGCGCTCTGCCCGCCGCTTTGCAGGAGCAGTGTCTGCCCCTCGCCCACATCCAGCACCGTCAGGCGGCAGTCGTCCGCCCTTGGACCATAGCTCCAAAAAGCCGTAATGAGCGCAAGGGAAGCAGCACCTACGGAAACGAAAACCCAGCCTCTTTTTCTGCCCAAAAGAAACCAAGCCAAAATCAAAACATAGACCCCCATCAGCCAGTAGACCACATAGGGATTGCAGGTATACACCGCTGCCATGGGAAGCCTTGAAAGCGTCCCGGCAATCCGGAGCACCAGCCGGATAGGCCAGGCCGTCAGCCAGCCCAATGCGGTTCCCAGCGCCGGAAAAACAGGCCCCAGAATGGACACCGCCAGAATTCCGCCAAAAACAAAGGGCAGCAGCCATAGAATGCAGAAATTGGTTACGGGACCGATCAGACTGGCGGTGCCGAAATAGTAGACGGATATAGGCAGAGACAGCACCGTAGCACTGAGGCTCACCGCCAGGGAATCGGAAAGCACCTTTCCGCCGGGCAGTTTTTCAAACAGCCGGGAAAGGCCTTCCGCAATTGGCCGCTGGAACAACAGAATGCCCAGCACGCAGAGCACCGACAGCTGAAAGCCTGCCGCTGCAACTACCAGCGGATTTCCAAGCAGCAGCCACAGCACCGCAAAGGCCCAAGCCGTCAGGGAATCGTAGCTCCGGCGGGTAAGCCGCGCAAGAATCAGCAGCGCAGCCATCAGGCAGGCCCGAACCACAGAAGGCGTATTGCCCACCATAGCCCCAAAGAGCGCCAGCAGCGGCACACCCAGCAGGAAAGCCGGCCACGGCCGCCTGGCGCAAAGCACCCATAGAAATCCGAAGAGAATTGCCACATGCAGCCCGGAAACCGCCACAATGTGTCGGATTCCGCTGATGCGCAGCGCCGTCTCCTCTGCATAGGAGAGCTCCGACGTGTCGCCCAGCAGCAGGGATTTGGCAAAGGCTGCCGTATCCTCCGGAAAGCAGGCTTCCACGGCTTCTTTGGCCCGGGCACCCAAACGCTGGGGAAGGTAACGCAGACGGTTCTCCTGCCCTGCCTCTATGGCGACGGCTCCTTTTGTGCTGAGCTGGGCGAAAATGCCCCGGCCAAAAGAAACGGCGTTCTGCTTAGAGCCGCCGGGCAGAGTCACCCGAATGCGGAAGTCTCCGCGGAGTATGTTGCCGGCCTGGGCCGTCTGTCCGTCTCCCAGATAGGCCTGCACACAGTAGCGTTTGCCGCCGATCTTCATTTCTGCCCGGACGCTCTGGCTATACAGCCCCGGCACGCTGTCGGCCTTGGCCGTCAATACGATCGGCAGGGTCTGTTCATCCAGGGCAAGCAGCGGCTCATAATAGGTCCTTTGTAAGGTAAGCAGCAGGCAGCTGCCCAGCAAAAGCCCCAGCGCCGCAGCCGCTGCCCGGTGCAGCCAGCGGAAACGCCGGGAAAGGACGGCAAGGCTCCCGGCCAACAGAAGCGCTCCCGCCAGAAGCATCGGCACAGCGTCCCACAGCAGCCAGAGCCCAACGCAGCAGCTCAAGGCAGCGCCCATGGAGAACCAGAACAGAGCGCGCATTTCGCCATCTCTCTTTCGCAAAAGGCGCAGCCGGTTGGGGCTGCGCCTAAAAATCCATGATTACACTTTCTGAGAAACGAAATCGTCGACCAGAGCCAGGGCGTTGTCCACCTTCACGGGGTCTTTGCCGCCGCCCATGGCGCTGTCGGGCTTGCCGCCGCCACAGCCGCCGCACTCGGTGCAGACCAGCTTCACCAGCTCACCGGCCTTAATGCCCCGCTTCACAGCTTCCTTGCCGCAGACTGCCAGGAAGGTAGGCTTCTCGTCCTTGACAGAGGCCAGGACAGCTACAACACCGGGCTCACGGTCCCGCAGCATATCGCCCATCTGGCGCAGCTTTGCAGCATCCGCCTTGGGCAGGACAACGGTCATGACCTTCAGGCCGCCAATCTCATGAGCACCGAACAGGAACCGCTCGGCATCGCCTGCGGCCTCCTTGGCCTTGTACTGCTCAATAACCTTCCGCAGTTCTTTGATCTCGTCCAGATGTCCCTGAAGCTTTCCGGCCAGCTCCATAGGCTTAACCTTCAGCCGTCCGGCAGCCTCGGTCAGCAGGTTCCGGTTGGTTTCCAGCTTTTTCAGGCACAGCTTACCGGTATAGGCCTCGATCCGGCGAACACCGGAGGCAACGCTGCCCTCGGACTCGATTTCAAAGGGGCCCACCTTGGCGGTATTGTCCAGATGGGTACCACCGCAGAACTCCACGGAGTAGCCGCTCATGTTGACCACCCGTACCACATCGCCGTACTTTTCGCTGAACAGGGCGGTGGCTCCCAGCTTCTTGGCTTCCTCAATGGGCATCTCCCGGGTCACAATGGGGTAACCCTCCAGGATGGCGTTCTGAACAATGGAATTGACCTTGTTCAGCTCTTCCCGGGTCATGGGTGCGTAGTGGGTAAAGTCAAAGCGCAGATAATCCGGCTCCACCAGAGAACCGGCCTGGTGGACGTGGTCGCCCAAAACGCTGCTCAGTGCCTTTTGCAGCAAATGGGTGGCGGAGTGGGCACGCATAATGGCCTTCCGGCGGTCCACATCGATGGAGGCGCAGACAATGTCCTCCACATGGATGGTACCCCGATTCAGCTTGCCGTAGTGCAGGTACTTGCCGCCCTTGTCCTTCTGAACATTGGTGACCTCAAAGCGGCTCTCGCCCAGCATGATCACGCCGGTATCCGCCACCTGGCCGCCCATCTCGGCATAGAAGGGGGTCTTATCCAGCACCAGAATGCCGCTCTCACCGCCGGAAATGGCGCCGGACACCTCGTCCCCTACGCAGATGGCCAGGACCTTGCTCTCGCAGTTGAACACATCGTAGCCCACGAACTTGGTGGGGGTGTTGTCCAGGCCCAGGTCAATGCCGGCCCAGGCCAGATCACCCAGCGCCTTCCGGGCCTCCCGGGCGCGGACCTTCTGCTCCTGCATGAGCTTTTCGAAGCCCGCCTGGTCCAGGGTCATGTCCTCGTCGGCCACCATCTCCAGGGTCAGGTCAATGGGGAAGCCATAGGTATCGTACAGCTTGAAGGCATCGGCACCGGAGAACTCGGTCTCGCCCTTGGCTTTGTGCTCGGCAAGCATATCGGCAAAAATCTTCATGCCGCCGTCGATGGTCCGGGCAAAGTTCTCTTCCTCCACCTTGACCACCTTGGTGATATAAGCAGCCCGCTCCCGCAGATAGGTATAGTGGCTCTCGTTCTCGTGGATAACGGTCTCCACCACCTCATGCAGGAAGGGGTGGTTCACACCCAGCAGCTTGCCGTGACGGGCAGCCCGCCGCAACAGACGGCGCAGCACATAGCCCCGGCCCTCATTGCTGGGCAGAACTCCGTCGGCGATCATAAAGGTGGAAGCCCGGATATGGTCCGTGATGACCCGGAGAGACACGTCCATCTTGACACTCTGGCCGTAGGAAGCGCCGGTGATCTCCGTGACCTTGTTGGTGATGTTCATGACGGTATCCACATCGAAGAGGCTGTCTACATCCTGGCACACAACGGCCAGACGCTCCAGGCCCATACCGGTGTCGATATTCTTATGGGCAAGCTCTGTATAATTGCCGTTGCCGTCATTATTGAACTGGGAGAACACGTTGTTCCAGACTTCCATATACCGGTCGCAGTCGCAGCCCACGGTGCAGCCGGGCTTGCCGCAGCCATACTTCTCGCCGCGGTCATAGTAGATTTCGCTACAGGGGCCGCAGGGGCCGGAGCCGTGCTCCCAGAAATTGTCCTCCTTGCCGAAGCGGAAGATGCGATTGGCAGGCACGCCCACTTCCTTGTTCCAGATGTCGAAGGCCTCGTCATCGTCCACGTAGATGGAGGGGTACAGCCGGTCCTTGTCCAGACCCACGACCTCCGTCAGGAACTCCCAGCTCCAGTGGATGGCTTCCCGCTTGAAGTAGTCGCCGAAGGAGAAGTTGCCCAGCATCTCAAAGTAAGTGCCGTGGCGGGCGGTCTTGCCGATGTTCTCAATATCGCCGGTACGGATGCACTTCTGGCAGGTGCAAACTCTGTGGCGGGGGGGCTCCACCTCACCGGTGAAGTAGGGCTTCATAGGCGCCATGCCGGAGTTGATCAGCAGCAGAGATGCGTCATTCTGAGGGATCAGGGAAAAGCTGGGCAGACGCAGATGGCCCTTGCTCTCGAAGAAGGAGAGGAACATTTCCCGAAGTTCGTTTACGCCGTAAGGCTTTGTACTCATGGTTTTCTAACCTCCATTTTTTCTGCAAAACAAAAACCCCGCCCCCAAAATTTAGGGGCGAGGTAGAATTTACCCGCGGTACCACCCTAATTTACCCAAAAATGGGCATCTTAGACGCTCTGTAACGGGAGCTCCCGCCCCGGTCCTCCCGGGTGACGCAGGAAGTGGCGTGCAGCCGAACACCGAAGGGCTTTCACCGTCCCCTTCTCTCTAAAGGTGCCAAACGCTGCTTGGTTTCCGCATTGTCTTTGCATATCGTGGCTATTCTAACCACATTCCGATCATTTGTCAATAGGAAAAGCAAAAAATCAGGCGTTTTGCACAGATCCGGCTCAGGCTTTCTTTTCATCCGAAACTACCTCTGGAAAAACATGCAGCCATATGCTATATTGGGCGCAAAGGAGGAATGCACAGATGCTTGCCTATATGTCGCTTATGGATTCAGCGGATGACAAGTCGAAATTTGAGCGGGTCTATCAGAGCTACAAGGGTCTCATGTTCTACACCGCCAACAGGATTCTGAACAACCCCCAGGATGCTGAGGATGCCGTACATACTGCCTTTGTTAAGATCGCGGAAAATATTTCAAAAATTCAGGAAGCAGTGTGTCCAAAAACGAAGGTCTTCGTCGTTACTATTGTTGAGAATACCGCAATCGATCTCTATCGGAAGAAAAAACGGCTGAACATCATTGATTTTCCGGAAGGGCTGCCCGAAGCCCCTGTCGATCTTGACGGCGGAACAATGCTGGCTGCCTGCATGGCGCGGCTGCCTGTCCGGTACCGACAGGTGCTTTTGCTGAAATACAGCTATGGATTCTCCAATAAGGAGCTGGCAAAGCTCCTGGGCATCACGGAAGCAAACGCCATCAAGCTGGGTCAGCGCGCAAAGGAAAAATTTCAGGAAATTTGTGAAGAAGAGGGGGTGCTGCCATAATGGACGATTTTTTCAAACAGGCTGCAGAGGAATATCTGAACGCCCTCAGCAACAGTCTCCCTCAGCCGGAGGACTGCAAGCACAGCTTTGGCAAGCGCTTTGAAAAGCGGATGCGACTCCTGATTGCAAAGACTCTGCACCCTGTGCGGACCGCCATGCTCCGGGCCGCTGCCAGCTTCGCTGCCGTCCTGCTGCTGTTCGGTTCCGTTCTGGCTATAGACGTGGACGCACGGGAAGCGTTCTTTGGGTGGTTAATGGAGAAGAACACGTTGTTTTCACATTTTGTTTTCACGAGAGACTCCGCAGAACCAGATCTTGCACAGTTCTACCCTGGATGGATTCCTGATGGCTATTCTCTCTATGACAACTATTCGATTCAAAACGGTCAGGTATTTCTGTATTCCAACGATCTCGGAGATATTTTGTCTTTTATTTACACTTCGTCTCCAGAGAATCTGGAAGTATACGTCTATACCGAAGCGTGCAGTCAAGAAACCTTGTCTGTTCATGGAGATGATGCGCAACTGTACATTCCGGAGGATACAACAGAAGCATCGGAACTCATCTGGCAGGATTCTCATGGAACACTCTTCCTGGTTTCCGGTAAATGTGGTAAAACAGTATTAGTCCAATTTGCTGAAAAAATTTTTAAAAAATAGTTTTGCCAAGTGTCCAAATACGCCCTCGAAATTCGTTACGTTGTGTAGAACAGAAGGAAGGAGGTGAACCAATGAAAAAGCGTATTTGTTCTATTATGCTCCTGATTGCACTTTTAATTCCGCTTTCCGCGCAGGCCGTAACACCTCGTAAGCCAAAAGTTATTCCGTACATAAACTTTAGTGGAACAACCGGTACAGAACCATATGGAGTCAGACTTTCCGGTGGTTCAGCCCACAATCTGACTATAACTACAGAAAATGTCCCCACTGGAATGTATTGGATCTACGTCTACAACAACGGTGACTATTCAGTCAATGGAGTGGTTCAATACTCTGTCTCAGAGTAACAAAAGGTTGCCTCCTTACTAAGACTTAAAATCTTGCAATTCCGGCAGGCGGAAAATGCCATCTGCCAGAATTGCTTACGGAGAGGTAAAGCTTATGAAAAAAGGTACTCCTCACATCGATTATCTGCCTTTGATTGGCTGCCTGATTCTGGTCATCGATCCATTGTTGGTCTTTTTCCCCAGCGTCAGCGGCCTTCACGTCATCCGAACTATGGCATTCCCGATTTTTTCCTACCTCCTGGTTGAAGCATATGGGGACGGTGCGCATTTTTCAAGGCTTGTTCAAAAATTACTGATCCTTGCCATAGCCTTTGAAATTCCATTTGATATGAATCAAACATGGAAGCCCTTTGACTTTCGGATGAACAATCTGTTCTTTACGCTGTTTTGCGGACTTCTGATGTTGGGTGTTCTAAGTCAAAAGTGGAACGCTGCGCTGAAAATTGGAGCCGTCGCTGCAATTGCCGCCCTCAGCTGTCTGCTGCATTGTGAATACGGACCGTGTGGAATTTTGACAGTCCTGTTATTTTACACAACACGATCTGCAAAATGGAAATATGTTCTGCAAATCTGTGGACTTCTGATTCTTTCATGTCTTTACGCACAGGTGGCCGTGAGAAGCGAAGTGATATGGATGACAGCTCCCGGCGTTATCTCGCTCCCATCCGGCTCGCACATAGACGCACAATTTCTTTCCGCACTGTCTCTTATCCCGATTTTCCTCTGCACTAGGAATGGAAACGTTTCCAACAAAAATTACACAGTATATTGTTGTCTCCCATTGGCATATCTTGGAATCTATCTGTGTCGCAGAGTGATTATGGGGTTCTGATGTGAACCGAAACAGCTTAATAAACCAATTTCTTTCAAGAAAGCACCGTTCCAACATAAAATCCCCCTAAAGCAGCCCAGGGAGAACCAAAGTCTGCTTTAGGGGGAAATTCTATGCCAAAACTGCCTCAGCCGTCAGGATGCCGTCAATGGCGGCGGACATGATGCCCCCGGCATAGCCCGCGCCCTCTCCCGTGGGGTAGAGCCCCCGGATGGCGGACTGCCGGGTTTCGTCCCGGAGAATGCGCACCGGAGAGGAGCTGCGGGTCTCCGGGGCGGTGAGCACCGCGTCCGGGTCGGCAAAGCCATGCAGCTTTCTGTCAAGCTCCGGCAGGGCCTGGGCAAGTGGGCCCGTAATGCATTCCGGCAGGCAGTCATGAAGATCACACCAGGTAACACCTGGACGGTAGGTGGGCTTCACACTGCCGGGGCCGCTGCTGGGTCTTCCCGCCAGAAAGTCCTCTACCCGCTGGGCAGGGGCGCAATAGCTGCCTGTGAGCTGATAGGCCGCCTGCTCTATTTGACGCTGCCAGTACATCCCGCCCAAGGGGCCCTTTTCCGGAAAAACAGCGGGGTTCACGGTCACAAGCAATGCCGCATTGGCATTCTCCCCGTCCCGGTCCGCGTAGCTCATGCCGTTGGTCACGGTGCGGCCCTCTTCCGAAGCTGCCGCCACCACGAAGCCGCCGGGGCACATGCAGAAGGTATACACCGTGCCGTCCTCCAGGTGCTGCACCAGCTTGTAGTCTGCCGGGGGCAGATGGGCATTCAGCCCGCCGTACTGGGCCTCGTTGATTTTTTCCTGCCGCTGCTCGATGCGCACACCCATGGCAAAGGGCTTGGGCTCCATGGGAATGCCCCGGGAAAGCAGGGTCTCGAAGGTATCCCGGGCGCTGTGGCCAATGGCAAGAATGGCCCTGTCGCAGGGAATCTCTTCCCCGCTTGCCAGCTTCACGCCGGATAGCCGATCTCCCTCCAGCAGGAAATCCGTCACCCGGCTTTGGAAACGCACCTCGCCCCCCAGGGCGATGATCTTTCTGCGGAGATTCTGCACCACCTCCAGCAGCACATCCGTGCCCACATGGGGTTTGGCATCATAGAGGATATTCTCCCGGGCTCCAAAAGCCACAAATTGCTCCAAAATCCAGTGAATTCTGGGATTGCTGACGCCGGTGTTCAGCTTGCCATCCGAAAAGGTACCCGCGCCGCCCTCGCCGAACTGGACATTGCTTTTGGAGTCCAGGGTTCCGTTCTTCCAGAAGGCCGCCACCTTTTCATGGCGGGAAATTGCGTCCTCCCCCCGCTCCAGGACGATGGGCCGCTGGCCTGCCTGAGCTAAGATCAGGGCGGCAAACATTCCGGCAGGGCCGAAGCCGATGACCACCGGCCGCTTCTCCCGTTCCGGCTGCCGTTTCGGGGGCTTATAGCGCTCTGTGGGGGCCTGAGTCACCTTTTTGCTGCCGCATTTTTTCAGAATTTTCCCTTCACCGCTTTTCAGTGCCACGTCTACGGTATAGATAAACTTCACGTCCGGCTTTTTCCGGGCGTCCACAGACCGGCGGACCAGGCTGACGCTCTGGATTTCCGAGGCGGAAACACGCAGAATTTTCGCCGCCTCAAAAAGCAGCGCCGTCACGTCCTGTTCCGGCCCCATGGCAATGTCTCGAATTCTCAGCATGATTCTGCCTCCCCTGCGTACATTCCCGCCAGGCTGCCGGAGCTCCAGGCCCATTGCAAATTGTAGCCGCCGCAGTCTCCGTCCACATCCAGCACCTCACCGCAGGCATAGAGCCCGGGCACCAGCTTGCTCTCCATGGTCTTTTCGTCAAATTCCGCCGTTACAATGCCCCCCGCCGTGACCTGGGCGCTGTCCATACCCAGGGGCTCCGTCAGATGCACCCGGAAGCACTTGGCATTTGCCGCCGCCTGGTGCAGGGCCTTTTCCGGCAGCTGGGCAATGGGCGTATTGAGGCCGATGCCTGTCTCCTGCACCAGCACCCGGCCAAGCCGGTTGTGAAGGATGCCCGTAAACAGCTCCCCGGCATTCAGGCCCGTTTTCCGCCGGGCAAACAGCATCTCCGCCAGAGCCTGCTCGGTCAGCTGGGGCAGCAGGTCCAGGCAGCAGAACCAGTCCCCTTTTCTCTGGCACACATCCCGGGAAATTTCAAAAATCACCGGGCCGGACAGGCCGTATTCCGTGAACTGGATTTCGCCGCTGCTTTCGGACCAGGGTTCTCCATCCCTGGAAATCTCCGCCCGGCACTCCGCCCGGACGCCTTTCAGAGCGCTGACCCCGGGCCAGTCGGTTTTCAGCTGGACCAATGTGGGGCGCAGACGGGTGCAGCCATGGCCCATGGAACGCAGCAGCTTATAGCCGGACATGGAGCCGCCAAGCTTCGTGCCTGCCAGGCCGCCGCAGGCAATGATCAACTTATTACAGTGCAGGGATTCGCCGCCGGTCTCAAGGGTGAAGCCTGTGGCTTCCCGCCGGACTTTTTGAACCTCACAGCCGGTTTTCAGGGTGATATTGGGCTTTTCCAATGCAAACCGCAGCACATCCACCACGGAATTGGCCTGATCTGAAAAAGGATAGACCCGTCCGGAGGCTTCCGCCACAGTCAGCAGCCCCAGTTCCCGAAACCAGGCAAGGGTGCGCTCCGGGGAGAACTGTTCCAGGGCATAGCGTGAAAAGGCCGCGTCATCTCCATGGTAGCCACCCTGGGCGGCATGGAGATTGGTCAGATTGCACCTGCCGTTGCCGGTTGCCTGGAGCTTTCTGCCCACCCGGGCCTGCCGCTCCAGCAGGATCACCCGGCATGCCGGATTCTCCGCCGCCCGCAGCGCCGCCGCCATACCGGAAGCACCGCCGCCAATAATACCAACGATCATATTTCGTTCCTCATTTTCCTTCGTTTTCGGTTATTATACACGATTTTGCCCCAGGGTACAAGAAAAACTTCTTCCCAGTGGGGCGAATCTATGCTATAATGGAAGAAGGTGATGCTATGGAACGCAGCGGAATTGAAAGAATCGCAAAAAATCCAGAGGACCGGCTTTTGCTTGCCAAGCTCTGGGACAAAATAAATGCCGGAGTCCGCAAAAACATTCCGGCCAATACCTGTTTCCTGGCTCCCAGAGAGCTGGAGCTGGCAGGCTTTCTCTTTGGGAATCTGCCGGGGCTGTACCGTTTCGGAGGCTACGAGGATGCGGAGCGGAAAATGCTTGTGTACCTTCCCGACTACCTGGAGGAAAGTGCCCTATATGAAGACGACAGCCCTCTGTGCTGCCTGGAGGCAAGCTTCTTTGAAGCGGACAAGCTGAGCCACCGGGATTTTCTTGGTGCGCTGATGGGCGCGGGCATTGCCCGGGAAACCGTGGGGGATATCTGCGTGGAGCCGGGCCGGTGTCTGTTTTTTGTGACCGCCGAGATCACGCCCTATGTGCTGGACAATCTCCGGGAGGCGGGCCGGACAAAGCTGCACCTCAAGCAGCTGCCCCTGCTGGGGCTTTCCATGCCGGAGCCGGAATTTCAGGAGATTCGGGACACCATGGCATCCATTCGGCTAGACAGCGTGATTGCCTCCGGCTTCCGCATTGGCCGGTCTCTGGCTGCGGACTATGTAAACGCCGGGAAGGTGAGCATTGACGGTCTGCCCTGTGAAAAGCCGGACAAGACCGTTTCCGAAGGGGCCAAAATCTCCGTCCGGGGGCTGGGAAAAATCAAGCTCTCCCAAATCGGAGGAAGGACAAAGAAGGACCGCATTGCGGTCACCATTCAGAAATATGTGTGAGGAATCCGTTATGAATATGAATGAAGTCATTGCCAGGATCAACGCTCTGGCAAAAAAAGCAAAGGAAGGCCCTCTGACGGAGGAGGAGCAGGCCGAACGGGACAAGCTGCGCCGCATCTATATTGACTCCGTCAAGGCCAATCTGGTGGGGCAGCTGGAAAACACCTACATTTTGCAGCCCGACGGCACCAAAAAGAAGGTCACGAAGAAATAATGGATATTCGTTCTGAAATTGAATTATTCACTCCGGGCTGCGAACAGGAGCAGCGGGACAAGGCCCAGATGCTTTCCTGGCTGGATTCCACACCAGACCCCTTTACCAGGGCGAATACCGTCGGCCACTTTTCGGCCTCCTCCTGGATCGTCAGCCCGGACCGGCAGCAGGTGCTGCTGATCTATCACAACATCTACCGTTCCTGGGCCTGGACCGGCGGGCATGCCGACGGGGAAAGGGACCTTCTGGCCGTGGCCCTGCGGGAAGCCCGGGAGGAAAGCGGGCTTGAAACCCTGCGGGTGCTGAAAGACGGCATCTTTTCTCTGGAAACCCTGACGGTAGACGGCCATATCAAACGGGAAAGCTATGTTTCCAGCCATCTGCACCTGAATGTAACCTATCTTCTGGAGGCAGACCCCAGGGAACCGCTTCGCATGAAGCCAGACGAAAACAGCGGCGTTGCCTGGTTCCCCGTATCCCAGGTAGCCGAAAGGGTCACGGAGCCCTGGATGAACCGCTGGGTCTATCAAAAGCTAATGGAAAGAGTGCGCGCATTGGGCGCGTAATATGGAGAAATACATGGAATTTTTACCCATCACCAAGCAGGAAATGCTGGAGCGCGGCATTGCGCAGCCGGACTTTGTCTACGTCATTGGCGACGCCTACGTAGACCACCCCTCCTTTGGCCACGCCATCATCAGCCGCATTCTGGAAAACCACGGCTACAGCGTGGTCATCATCTCTCAGCCGGACTGGCGCAGCCCCAAGTCCATCGACATCTTCGGTCGCCCCAGGCTGGGCTTTCTGGTCAGCGGCGGCAACATGGACTCCATGGTCAACCACTATTCCGTCACCCGGCACCGCCGGAAGACGGACTCCTTCACTCCCGGCGGCGTCATGGGCAAGCGCCCGGACTACGCCACCGTCGTCTACTGCAATCTCATCCGGCAGACCTACAAGGATGTACCCATTCTCATTGGCGGCATTGAGGCCAGCCTGCGCCGCCTGGCCCACTACGACTACTGGTCCGATGCCATGAAGCGTTCCATCCTCCTGGATTCCCAGGCGGACCTGCTGATGTACGGCATGGGTGAGCGCAGCGTCGTGGAAATTGCAGACGCCCTGAACGCCGGTATGGACGTGAAGGACATCACCTATATCGACGGCACGGTCTTTAAGTGCAGGGAGCTGGACGAAAGTCTGCCCACGATTATTCTGCCCGGCTACGAAGAGCTGCAAAAAAACAAGCGCACCTACGCCGAGTCCTTCAAGATCCAGTACGGCAACTGTGATCCTTTCACCGCCAAGCGGCTGGCCGAGCCCTACGGGAAGGAATATGTGGTGCAGAACCCGCCCCAGAAGCCCCTGACCATGGAGGAAATGGACGCAGTCTATGACCTGCCCTACTGCCGGGCCTATCACCCCAGCTATGAAAAACTGGGAGGCGTGCCCGCCATTGAGGAGGTCAAGTTCAGCCTGGTCAGCAACCGGGGGTGCTTTGGTGCCTGCTCCTTCTGCGCCCTAACCTTCCACCAGGGCCGTATCGTCCAGGTGAGAAGCCATGAATCCATTCTGGCCGAGGCAGAAAAAATGGTCAAAGATCCGGACTTCAAGGGCTACATCCACGATGTGGGCGGCCCCACCGCCAACTTCCGGCACCCCGCCTGCGAAAAGCAGATGACCAAGGGTGCCTGCGGCGGACGGCAGTGCCTCTACCCCACCCCCTGCAAGAATATGAACGCCGACCACAGCGATTATGTGGCGCTGCTGCGCAAGCTCCGGAAAATTCCCGGGGTCAAGAAGGTCTTCGTTCGCAGCGGCATTCGCTTTGACTATCTTTTGGCCGACTCCAAGGACACCTTCTTCCGGGAGCTGGTGCAGTACCACATCTCCGGGCAGCTGAAGGTCGCCCCGGAGCACGTGTCCGATGCGGTGCTCTGCCGCATGGGCAAGCCCAGGAACGCGGTATACAATCGGTTTGTGGACAAATATTTTGCTTTGAACAAGCAGTACAATATGAATCAGTTCCTGGTGCCCTATCTCATGTCCAGCCATCCCGGCTCTACCATGAAGGAGGCCGTGGAGCTGGCGGAGTACATCCGGGATATGGGCTACAATCCGGAGCAGGTGCAGGACTTCTACCCCACCCCCTCTACCCTGTCCACCGTCATGTACTACACCGGCCTTGACCCCCGGACCATGGAGAAGGTCTATGTCCCCACGGACCCCCATGAGAAGGCCATGCAGCGGGCGCTGATCCAGTACCGGAATCCCAAAAACTATTATCTGGTGAAAGAGGCGCTGATCGCAGCCCACCGGGAGGATCTGATCGGTTCCGGCCCCAAGTGCCTGATTCGGGCTGTTCCGCCCAAAAGCGGCGGCTACACCTCCGCCTCCAAGGCCCCGGGAAAGCCTGCCAAGTCTACTGCCCCCGGCAAGGGAAATAACGCAAAAGGCGGAACCGTCCAAAAGGCCGGAAGGAACACCGGGAAAGCCCCTGCCACCCATTCCGCAAAGGCAAGCAGGAATGCCCGTCCCGCATCTTCCGGTAAGAAGCGCTGACACACAGTGTAATTTTCCCGTTTTACACATATTCCGGCAATTTTCCTGATGTTTTTGGATTTTGGCTTCCACTTGCTGTATTTTCAATACAATAAATCGGAATTTATAAAGGAGAATATTGATGAAACTATTTTTATGTTCGCACTTTTCAAGTGTGGGAAGTCTGATAA
>ENA-UEPJ01001375-UEPJ01001375.1-human-gut-metagenome-genome-assembly--contig:-NODE-1375-length-29567-cov-12.240861_pt1 | contig 29567 bp, 24 predicted proteins | sample MGYA00242890_ERZ507896 | MGnify/ENA primary metagenome ERZ507896 (study PRJEB26167, sample SAMN06115508) | human gut metagenome | host: Homo sapiens | place: China:Qinghai | collected 2015-08-20... | reverse complement strand
AATGATGAAGATATCAGTAATACCATTCGCGCTCTGTTTGCTACCGGCAACTTTGAGGATGTTCGCGTCCTTCGTGATGGTGATACCCTTCTGGTTCAGGTAAAAGAACGTCCGACCATTGCCAGCATTACTTTCTCCGGTAACAAATCGGTGAAAGATGACATGCTGAAGCAAAACCTCGAGGCTTCTGGTGTGCGTGTGGGCGAATCCCTCGATCGCACCACCATTGCCGATATCGAGAAAGGTCTGGAAGACTTCTACTACAGCGTCGGTAAATATAGCGCCAGCGTTAAAGCTGTCGTGACCCCGCTGCCGCGCAACCGTGTTGACCTAAAACTGGTGTTCCAGGAAGGTGTGTCAGCTGAAATCCAGCAAATTAACATTGTTGGTAACCATGCTTTCACCACCGACGAACTGATCTCTCATTTCCAACTGCGTGACGAAGTGCCGTGGTGGAACGTGGTAGGCGATCGTAAATACCAGAAACAGAAACTGGCGGGCGACCTTGAAACCCTGCGCAGCTACTATCTGGATCGCGGTTATGCCCGTTTCAACATCGACTCTACCCAGGTCAGTCTGACGCCAGATAAAAAAGGTATTTACGTCACGGTGAACATTACCGAAGGCGATCAGTACAAGCTTTCTGGCGTTGAAGTGAGCGGCAACCTTGCCGGGCACTCCGCTGAAATTGAGCAGCTGACTAAGATCGAGCCGGGCGAGCTGTATAACGGCACCAAAGTGACCAAAATGGAAGATGACATTAAAAAGCTTCTTGGTCGCTATGGTTATGCCTATACGCGCGTACAGTCGATGCCTGAAATTAACGATGCCGACAAAACCGTTAAATTACGCGTGAACGTTGATGCGGGTAACCGTTTCTACGTGCGTAAGATCCGTTTTGAAGGTAACGATACCTCGAAAGATGCCGTCCTGCGTCGCGAAATGCGTCAGATGGAAGGTGCATGGCTGGGGAGCGATCTGGTCGATCAGGGTAAGGAGCGTCTGAATCGTCTGGGCTTCTTTGAAACTGTCGATACCGATACCCAACGTGTTCCGGGTAGCCCGGACCAGGTTGATGTCGTCTACAAGGTAAAAGAGCGCAACACCGGTAGCTTCAACTTTGGTATTGGTTACGGTACTGAAAGTGGCGTGAGCTTCCAGGCTGGTGTGCAGCATGGTGCCGTCCGGCGCAAAGTTCTTGCCCTTAAAGTGTACGGCCTTGATTTTGTCCCCAAGCAGCTCGCCCATGGCATCCCACAGGGGCTGCTGGTTGTCCTTGCCCTCAAAGCTGACCAGGTTGCTCATGTCCAGGATGACCCCCAGCGCGGGGCTTTGCATCATATCCAGGATGTGCCGCGCTGCCTGCGGGGTGTTGGTGCTGTCGCCAACAACGGGCTCAATGGCAACGGTCACGCCAAGGCGCTCGGCTTCCGGCAGAATGGTTTCCAGGCTTTTGCAGAGCATATATTGGGCTCGCTCGCGGGTGGTGCCGGCGGGCTGCTTGTGCATGCCGGTAGTCTCGGTGCCAATGCAGCCCGCGTTCAGCGCCTTGCACACGGCCAGCTGGCTTTTGAAATCCGCTGCATTGGTGCTGCGCTGCACTTCGTCCGCGATGGCAAGCTCCACATAGGTGCCCAGCACGGCAACAGCGATGTTGTGCTTCTTTTGCGCTTCCAGCGTGTTCTGCACCAGCTGCGGGGTAACGTCCGCATAGCTGGCAACGCCGGGCACGCATTTTTTGTAGGCCAGCTGCACGCAGGCAAACCCGTCTGCGGAAACCTTGCCAAACAGCTCATCGGGCGTGCCCTTACCGTAATCATGCAGGCGGGCACCAACGGTAAATATGGCCATAACAGCGGAACCTCCTTACTGGATGATCATTTCAGTATAGGCCAGCAGCAGGGGGGCAACGCCCTTGGCGTCGTTTTCCACAACTGGCTCGCTGAAATAGTATTCCAGGCTGCCATCGCGGCGGGTGGCGCCGCCCAAACCGGCTACCAGGCAGATGCCGGACAGCTGCAGCTCGCCCTTATCGTTCACGCCCAGGTATTTGTCACAGGTGCCATAGAATGCCTTTTCGCCGTAAACGCGGAACCGCTTGGGCAGGTAGCCCAGCCGCACGCCTTTGAGCACGGCGTAAGCGAACAGGGAGCTGCCGGAGGTTTCCAGATAGTTGCCCGGTACGCCGGCTTTATCAATGACCTGCCAGAACATGCCGGTCTCGGCGTCCTGGAACTGGATCATGGCCTCCACGGCTTCCTTGAACATAGCCATAATGGCGCGGTATTCGTAATACATCTGCTCGTCCATGCGCTCCAGAACATCCACCATGGCAACCAGGAACCAGCCCATGGCGCGCAGCCAGAAGTTTGCGCTGCAGCCCGTTACAGGATCGGCCCAGTACATCTGGCGGCTTTCATCATAGCCGTGGTAGTACAAGCCGGTTTTGGGGTCTCGCATGTACTTTTTGATGTTCATGAACTGCTTATAACTGTCCTGGCAGCCCTTCATGCCGTTGTAGCGGGTCTCGTATTCCATGTAGAATGGCTGCGCCATATAGGTGCCGTCCAGCCAAACCTGCCACGGGTAGATGGCTTTGTGCCAGAAATTGCCATCCTTGGTGCGGGGCTGGGTGTCCAGCTGGGCGCGGATGGTGTTGATGGCATCCCGGTAGCGCTGTTCGCCGGTCAAATCAACCAGGGAAAACAGGTTTTTGCCCTGGTTGATGTTGTCCAGGTTATGCTCGTTGGCGTCAAAGGTGTAGATCTCGCCGCCATCCTTGACAAAGTAGCCTACAAAATCGCGGGAGAACTTCAGGAACTTTTCATCCCCGGTGGTCTTGTACAGGCTCAGGCAGGCGGTGATCATGCAGCCGTCCACATAGTTCCATTTATTGGGCTTGCCGCTGCGCACCTTTTCAATGTTCCACAGTGGGGCTTCTGCAGAGCTGCCGGCAATCAGATAATCCACATAATTGCCCAGGGTGGTCAAAATCTCTTCATGGGTCATGGCTTAATCCTCCTTAAAGCTGCCAACGTTGATAAAGTTCAGGCGTTCGCCTGCATAGCCTTCCAGTTTGACATTGTGGAAGTGAATCTCCTTCACGTTTTCGGCCCAGATCGCCAGCTTGCTGCATTCGGCGGCACCGCACATCATGGCGGCGTGGCCAGCCCCGGCGTTTTCGGCAAAGGAGATGCTGACATTGTTCATCTCCACTTTTTCAACCGGCTGCTCCGGCAGACCGCTGAACCAGCAGCCTGCATACTCGGCGTCGGTGGCGGTGATATTTTCCATCGTCAGGCTGCCCAGGCGGGGGGTAGCATCGTCCAGCGGCAGGGGTTCATGGCTCTGCACATAGTCGCTCTTGCCGTCCGGGTCACAGAAGTAGAACATGTTGATGACGAATGGGGTCAGCACATGGCGCATTTCCACGTTGCGGAACACCAGCCCGTCGATCACGGCGTTCTTGCCGCGACCGCGGCGGGTCTTGATGCGCAGGCCGCGGTCGGTGTGGTCCATCAGGCACTGGGTCATCACCACATTTTTCACGCCGCCGCTCATCTCGCTGCCAATAACCAGGCCGCCATGGCCGCGGTTCAGGTTGCAGTTGCGGATGGTCACATTCTCGCAGGGGGTATGCATCACAGTGCCAAGGAAGAGTTTGCCGGACTTGAGGGCGATGCAGTCATCGCCAACATGGATGTAATCACCGATGATGTTCACATTCTTGCAGCTTTCGGGGTCAATGCCGTCGGTGTTGGGGCTGTCGGCACGGTTGTGAATCTGCAGCTGCAGGATGTTCACCCCGTCCGAGTAGGTGGGGTGGATAGTCCAGGAGAAGCTGTTGCACACCTCCACACCGTGCAGGGTCACATTCTTGGCTTTGCTGGTAAAGAAGAGCCGCGGCCGCCAGGCGATAAGTTTCACCTTGATGTGCTGGTACCAGTCGCCGTTGTCGGCGTTGGCGTTGATGCAGCCTTCGCCGGTGATGGTCACATTTTCGGCATTGATGACATTGATCAAACCGGCAAAGCAGTCCAGCGGGTTTCCCTCCCAGCCGCCGAGATAGGCTTCGTGCTGTTCATCGGCGCAGGGCAGCACACCAGGCAGGATGGGATATTCGCGGCGGTCGGTGCCGCCCAGCAGGGTGCAGCCTTTTTCCAGGTACAGGGTGGTGTTGCTGCACAAAAACAGGCTCTGGGTGCGGTAAGTACCGGCGGGCACATACACCGTGCCGCCCGGCGGGCAGGTGGAAAGCGCAGCCTGCAAAAAGGCGGTGTTGTCGGTCACGCCGTCATTCACCAGGCCATAGCGGGAAGCATCTACAAAAAAGCTTTCCGCCGCGGTGGCAAAGTCCAGTGTACCGGTATCGCCATCAGTGGCAAGCACTTCCAGGTGGTAGGTTTTGCCGGGTTCCAGGCTGAACACGCTGAACACGTTGGTGCAGCAGGCTTCCAGCACAGTCTGGCCGTTCAGCTGAACCCGGAACGGGGCAGGGGCGGTATAGCAGGTGTTGTTTTGCAGCTCAAAACAGGCGCTGCGGGTACAGGCACGAACGAGAGCGAGTTTCATACGATGATTTCCTCCATAAAAAATGAAAAAAGTTTTGAAATTCAACAAGAAATGTGTTAATATGAAATAAATCAACAAAATTGAAGCGCGTTCTGCCCTAAAACTGGCAAAAATGCTTGGGCGGGGCGTGGCGGGAGGTTTGAACAGGATGGTCAAGGAATATACCTATTCCCCCCATGTGGACTTTTATATTGATATGATCGACCGCGAGCATAGCTACGATATGGGAAGTTTCCACACACACCACAAATATGAACTGTATTATGAAGTGGAAGGCGCGCGGCGCTATTTTATTGAGGATTCCGCCTATATCGTCAATGCAGGCAATGTGATCCTGATTGGGGAAAACCAGATCCACAAGACTGGTTCGGTAGGGGATGGCCCCACCAGCCGCATTGTGTGCAATTTCAGCCGCGAGTATCTGCAGGAGATCAGCGGGGCTTTCCCGGAGATTGACCTGTTCGGCTTTATGAGCGAGGAGAACAACCACCTGCTGAGTAGCATCACGGTTAAGCAGCAGAACTATATCTACTCCATCCTGCAGCAGCTGATCCAGATGCAGGACGAAAACAGCCCCGAAAGCGCTGTGACCCGCAAAATGCTGCTGGCCACGCTGCTGTTGCAGCTGAAAAAGATGTGCGAAAACCAGCATGAGCTGGGGGGCGACAGCGGTCGGGTGACCAACCGCATCGTCAGCCAGATCCAAGGCTATATTGCGGAGCATTACGCCGAGAAGCTGACCCTGACAAGCATTGCCAACCAGTTTTACATCAGCCCGTATTACCTCAGCCGTCTGTTCAAAAAGACCATCAACCTGAGCCTGATCGAATACATCAACGGCGTACGCATCAAAGCGGCGCAGAACATGATCGAAAAGACCAACGAAAGCATTTCCAGCGTGGCGGAAAAGACAGGCTTTATGACAAGCGCGCATTTCCGGCGGGTGTTCAAAGATGCCACAGGGCTTTCGCCCCAGCAGTACCGCCAATATTTCAAGCGGGTAAACAAACCGGAAAAATAAGGCCAAAAATGTTACAGCACAAAACCACAACCCCCGGCGGCTGCCAACAGGCAGCCGCTTTTGTTTTGCCCCTAACGGATAAGCAGGGCAGGGGAGAGCGATGCAAAGGGATCAGCAGAAAAGGCACCATCATGTGCCGGAATACAGCGGAAAGCCGAAAGCTTTTTTATTCCGGCTGCATCCTGAATATTAGGAACGGCCAAAAGCGAGAAAAGCCAGTGGCCGGAGTTTTCAAAATAAAAGCTGCCCGGTACCCCTTTTGCAGCGGTACGGGGCAGCCTGTGTAGTGGTTTGGGCGCAAAAAGATCAAAAGTTTTGGAAAAAACTTGAAGCTTAGGGCAATACCGCATAATTCTAAGTGCCGATACGGCGAGCGAGGTGCGGCAGATGCCAAGCCAAAAGCGCAGATAATACTGGATGTCTTATCGAGCATTTTGGCAACGCAGATGCCGTGCCGCAGCTGCCGGAGCGGTGCTTAAGCCGCAAGGCGGGAATTGTGCGGTGTTGCCTTAGCCCTTTACACTGCCAGCGGCAATGCCGTCAATAAAGGAATCCTGAGCGGCAAAGAAAACCAGCAGCTGCGGGATAATGGAAATCAGGGACAAGGCAAGGATGCGGTTCCACTGAATGCCTTCACTGGTACTGTCCATAGACAGCTTAACAAAGATTGCCATGGGGTATTTGCGCGGGGTAGTAACGTAAAGCAGGGGACCCATAAAGTCGTTGCAGCTCCACATGAACTGGAACAGCGCACAGGCGACCAGAGAGGGGCTGAGCATGGGGCAGATGATCTTGTACAGGATCTTGACCGGGCCGCAGCCGTCAATGGCGGCGGCTTCGTCCAGGTCGTGCGGGATGCTGCGCATGAACTGCACCAGCTGGTAGACGAAGTAGGTCTCGGTAGCAAACAGGGACGGCACCCACAGGGCGGGGTACAGGGGGTTGTTGATCCAGTTAAACTTGTTGTACATCATGTACTGCGGAACGTTCAGAACAACCTGCGGCAGGAACAGCGTCATGATCATAACGCCGAACAGGAAATCGCGGCCCTTGAACTTGAAACGGCTGAAACCGTAAGCAGCAATGACAGAAGAAATAACAGTGAACACAACCTTGGGGATAACGTAGCTGTAGGTGTTCAGGAATGCACGCCAGATGGTGATATCGCCGCCGTAAGTTTTAGTCACAGCGTTATAATAGCCATCCAGGGTGGGATGCGCGGTAAACGGGGAAAGGCTGGTAAAGATCTCGGCGTTGGTCTTAAAGGTGGAGCCCACCATCCACAGCAGCGGATAGACCATGATAAAGCCCATAAAGATCAGAACAAAATACTTGAAGAAGGTTGCCACATTGGCGCGTGCTTTCATACCCATAAATCAATTCCTCCTTCAATCAGTCAGCATAGTAGACCCAATGCTTCTGGCTGCCAAATGCGATGACAGTGAGCAGGGCGATGATGATGAACATGACCCAGGCCATGGCGCAGGCCATACCCATTTCGTTGCTCTTGAACGCATAGTTGTAAACCAGCAGCGAAACCAGCGTGACGGAACCGCGGGGGCCGCCATTATTAAAGATAATGTAGGGACCGTTGAATTCTTGGAACGCCTGAGCAATCTGGGTAACGAGGTTGTAGAAGATAACGGGGGTGATCATCGGCACGGTGATGGAGAAGAACTGGCGGGTTCTGGAAGCACCGTCGATGGTGGCGGCTTCGTACAGGTCGACCGAAACGCCCTTCAATGCGGCAAGGAACAGCACCATGGCGGAGCCGAACTGCCATACACGCAGCACAATGATAACGACCATGGCGTAATCGGGGTCAGCCAGCCAGCTGGGCCCCTGAATGCCGATAAAGGAGAGCAGCATGTTGATGATGCCATCCTCTTTGAACAGGGCCTTCCACAGAACGGCAATGGCAACAGAGCCGCCCAGGATGGAGGGAATGTAGTAGATGGTACGGAACAGGTTGACGCACTTGATCTTGAAGTTCAGGATGTAAGCGATGAACAAAGCAAAAATCAGCTTGAGGGGAACGGTGATGAGGGCATAACGGAAAGTGATGATGAACGAGGTCAGCGTTTTCTTGTTGGTGAAAATGTAGATGTAGTTCATCAGGCCGTACTTGGTAATGCCGTCAAAGAAGTTCATATCCGTAAAGCTGTAGAACAGGGAAGTGGCAAACGGATACAGCTTGAACACCACAAAACCAATGATCCAAGGAATCAGGAACAAAAGGCCAACGTTTTCATCACACCATTTTTTGAAAGGAGTGCGGGTCACTGTCTTGGCAGCAGGTGCGCTCATAAAGGAAACCTCCTTGTTACATAATAAAGGGCTGGCCCCACCGCCATGGGGCCGGGGCCAGCCTTGCTGATGCGTAAGGTTAAGGCAATACCGCATAATTCTAAGTGCTGATACGGCGAGCGAGGTGCGGCAGATGCTAAGCCAAAAGCGCAGATAATACTGGATGCTGCAAAGGTGAGCGCCGCCAGTGGCGGAAACAGCGAACCGAAGCAGGGGCAGCGGTCGCAGAGTGCGAGGGGCTTTTGCCCCCGAAGCACGATGCGGGTACCGCAACCCGACATTATCGAGCATTTTGGCAACGCAGATGCCGTGCCGCAGCCGCCGGAGCGGTGCTTGAGCCGTTAGGCGGGAATTGTGCGGTATTGCCTTAAGTGTGGAAACGGGGATTAGGCAAGTGCTTCGCAGATGCCATCGTACAGCGTCTGGGCAGCCTCGGCGGAATCATACTGATCGTAGCTGAAGCCTTCAAACACATCGCTGTACACGCCATTGGTCTCGTCCTTCAGGGAAGTGCTCTCGTAGCAGGGGTCGAACGGCTGGTCAACAAAAGCCATAACCTTGGTGTTGGCTTCCAGAATCAGCTCGTTGACAGCACCGGCCTCCTTGGCGTATTCCTGGCCGGCCTTGGAGCAAACCATGCCGCACTGGGTGCCCATGATGGAAGCGCCCTCTTTTTCGTTCAGGATGAAGTTGATCAGGGCAGCAGCCTCAACAGGATGCTCGCAGCTCTGGGTAACAGCCATACCCATGGAAACCTTGGCAAAACCGCCGTTGGCAGCCTCGCCCCACTTGATTTCGTCGCCAACAACGAACTCAGCGTCGTCGGGCAGGTTCTGGCTTGAACTCAGTGCGCTGGAGTCCCAGGTGAAGATGCCGGCGTACTTGCCGGTGATCCAGGCCTGACCATCGGTGATGTTCTTATCGCCGGAGGCGTTCATGGTCTTCAGGTCGGGCATCACGTGGTTATCTTCCAGGCTCTGGATCCATTCCAGACCTTCCTGCAACTGCTCAACGGTGTAGTTCAGGGTGCTGTCGGTAACCCAGGGCTCGCCGTACTTGCTTTCCAGGTAGAAGGTCATCATGATCATGCGGTCCAGCGTGGTGGCAGCCAGCGGATAGTAGTCATCGCCCAGCTTTTCCTGGAAGGTCTTGGCAGCGTCCAGCAGCTCCTGCTCAGTAGTGGGGTAGTGGTCCAGGCCAGCCTTCTTGAAGGTTGCCATGTTCCAGTAGTAAATACGGCCGGCCATAGCGACGGGAACAGCCTGCAGGGAATCAGCCACAGTGCAGGCATCCAGAGCGTTAGAGGGGAACTGGGTCAGATCCAGCACATCGGAGTAATCGTTCAGGTTAACGAAGCTCTGACCCTTGCCGGAGTACTGGAACAGCCAGTTCCAGTTGACCTGCATCACGTCGGCAGCGTTGCCGGCAGCCAGGGCAGTGGACTGAGCTTCCTCCCAGCCGTTCCACGGGCCGTAAGTGCACTCAACGGTGATGTTGGGGTATTTTTCAGTGAATGCCTTGCAGGCAGCCTCGTATGCAGCCTGGCGGGCATCGCCGCCCCACCAGCTGATGGTCAGGGTGATGGGATCGGTGGTGTTGATGGTGTGAGCCTCGGTAGCAGCCTCGGTAGAGGTGGAAGCAGCTTCAGAAGAAGCGGCCTCGGAAGAAGCTGCGGTGCTGTTGGCAGCGGAGCCGCCGCAGCCTGCCAGCAGGCCAGCAGCCATAACGCTGGCCATTGCAAGGGCGATTGCCTTTTTCATTGTTTTAGTCCTCCTAAAAAATGTTCATATAACGAGCGGCCTGACAACTGACCGCTTCATTCAACGCTATTATAATAACAAATTGTGAACATCAAAAAAATATCCAAAATAGTGTGTAAATCATGAAAACAAACAAATATTGCTTTAATTGAATGGACAAAAAATCAACCTATGTCAAAACATACGAACTAAGGCAAAACGATTTGTGCATAATGCTGAAATAGCTCAAACCCGTATCTAATAAAGATTGCGGAAAAATCTTGCACAAATTGAGAAAATTTGTGCGTATTTGTATATGTTGCAAAACGGTTACAACGAAATTATAGGGGAAAACGTGTAAAAATGCTGAATGAATCACAGAAAACAAACGCACAAATTCGGCAACGCAAAAAATGTACGCAAACGCACTTCTTTTGCGCATTCGTGCATAATTTGCAATGGGAAGAAATACAGGATGCTAAAAAATATTCGCGATGGCAAAATATGTGCGAAAAATGGAATGAAAATTGCTGCACATAAAACATATCTTGTATATGCGGCCTTTTGGTGCTCTGAAAATTGCGCCGCAAAGTGTTGGAAACAAAAATGGCACAAAAGCGGTGCTGCAAGGCTGGGCAGCGGCTTTTGTGCCATATATGTTGTCATTTACTTAAGGCAATACCGCATAATTCTAAGTGCCGATACGGCGAGCGAGGTACGGCAGATGCTAAGCCAAAAGCGCAGATAATACTGGATGCTGCAAAGGTGAGCGCCGCCAGTGGCGGAAACAGCGAACCGAAGCAGGGGCAGCGGTCGCAGAGTGCGAGGGGCTTTTGCCCCCGAAGCACGATGCGGGTACCGCAACCCGACATTATCGAGCATTTTGGCAACGCAGATGCCGTGCCGCAGCTGCCGGAGCGGTGCTTAAGCCGCAAGGCGGGAATTGTGCGGTGTTGCCTTATATAAAAGGGCGGAACACAGATTGAAATAAAAGAATGGATCACTGGTGCGCGGGGTGGCGTTTCAGGAAAGCGCGGTATTCCCGGTACCAGCACTGGGGGCAAAGGCTCTGATACTCTACAGCGTCCACTGTGTCAATCGCAACCTGAGCACCCTCAAACACAAACTCGCCGTTCACCTTGCGGCCGTTGCAGGTGGCTTTGCGGCCGCAGGCGCAGATGGTTTTCATCTCCTCGATCGTGTGGGCCAGCTCCAAAAGGCGGGTGGAACCGGGGAAACCGCGGTTCATAAAGTCTGCCCGCAGCCCATAGCAGATGACCGGAATGTTCAGGTCCACCGTGACCAAAAACAGCTGCTCGGCCTGCGCCGGGGTAAAGAACTGGCTTTCGTCACACAGCACACAGGCAGGGGCGCTGCCATGGGCGGCAGTATCGGCCCGGACGATATCCAGGATGTCCATGTCCGGGCTGACCAGCACATCCACCTTGTGGCTGACCCCCAGGCGGGAAACAATATGATCGCCACCTTTGGTGTCCACGCTGGCTTTCAGAATCAGCACCCGCATGCCGCGTTCGTTATAATTGAAAGCAACCTGCAAAAGCGCCGTGGTTTTGCCGCTGTTCATTGCGCCGTAACGGTAATATAGCTTTGCCATGTTTGGCTCCTTATTAAAATAAAGTGAAAAACAGCATGAAAATCGGGGTGTACCACAGGATCCTGCACCCATGCCGGGGCAGGCGCTGGGGTACACCCCGCCGGAAACAGTCATGCGCTGTGTGTTCGGCTTTTATTCATCATGGTTGCGCAGCCGGTAGCCAAGGCTCATCAGGCTGTCGCCCAAATGGACGTTTTCCACTGTGACCTGCGGATAAACGACCGAAAGATCATAGTGGCTGAAGTTCCAGAAGCCCTGAATACCCAGCCGAACCAGCTCGTCCGAAAGGTCCATGGCGCTCTGGCGCGGCACGCACAGCACGGCGACCACCGGCTTGTGCGCCGCACAGAAGCTTTCCAGCTCGGACAGCGGGCGGATGGTTACGCCGCTGATCTCCTTGCCCTCCAGGGCGGGGTTGATATCAAACGCGGCAATCAGCTTGTAGCCGTTGGTATCGCGGCTGATAAAGCTGGAGACCGCCGTGCCCAGGCGGCCGGCGCCGATCAGCACGGTAGGCAGCAGCTCGCCGCTGCCAAACAGCAGTTTGCCAATCTCGGCAAGCAGCACATCCACCTTGTAGCCGATGCCCTGCTGGCCAAAACCGCCAAAACAGTTAAAATCCTGCCGCACCTGGCTGGCGGTGGTGCCCATCATGCGGGCCAGCTCGCTGGAAGAAATTTTATCACGCCCATCTGCCTGCAGGTTGCTCAAGTAGCGGTAATATTTGGGCAGCCGCTTGATCACGGGCAACGACGCTTTGTTTTGCATTGTTGATGACATAAAGACTAATCTCCCGATCTCCGGGCAGGGGTAAAGGGAACACCCTGCCTCTTGTGTAATTCCGATGTAAATTCTAGTAAAAGTATAATCAATCTTGTGCCGATTGTCAATTTTTTATCTAAGTTTTTCCGCGCTTTTTTTGCTCAGTCGCGCCCCTCTGTGCATAAAAAAGCGTACCAGCGGGGCATACTGTCAGGGTATAGCCGGGTTTTGCACTGCCCGGCGCACCGATTTTGTCGGAAGGAAAGGACCCCCGCTATGCCAAACCGTACCCCAAAACAACAGCCCGCCCCCCATGCTGCCAAGGACGCCAAGGATGTGGAGCGCATGCGGCTGGAACATGACCTGATCACGGACAGCGGCATTGTGCCCGCCACCAAGGGCCGCCATGCCATTTATTGCCTGACGGTGATCGGCACCATTGAGGGCCACAGCCTGGCTCCTGATAACCAGAAAAGCACCAAGTATGAGCATGTGATCCCCCAGCTGGTGGATATTGAGGAGGACCCCGCCATTGAGGGGCTGTTGGTCATCCTGAATACCGTGGGCGGCGATGTGGAAGCCGGGCTCGCTTTGGCGGAGCTGATCTCCGGCGTCAGCAAGCCCAGCGCAACGCTGGTGCTGGGCGGCGGGCATTCCATCGGCATCCCGCTGGCGGTTTCGGCCCGCAAAAGCTTTATTGTGCCCACCGCCACCATGACGGTGCATCCGGTGCGCCACTCCGGCATGGTGCTGGGGGTGCCCCAGACCCTGCGCTATTTTGAGCAGATGCAGGAGCGCATCGTCAGCTTTGTGGCGGGGCATTCCGGCATCAGCGCCAGGCGCTTTACCCAGCTGATGCACAATACCGGGGAGCTGGTGATGGATATGGGTACCGTGCTGGGCGGGGAACAGGCTGTGGAAGAGGGGCTGATCGACGCCATCGGCAACCTGGGCGATGCGCTGCGCTACCTGTATGCCGAAATCGACGCCGGGAAAACCGGATATTGAGGGGGCACTGCCCGCCAGTGGGCGGAAAGGCTTTGATGAAAATAGAAGGAGAAAGGGGTTTTACAAGCGGGCGTTTTCATGCTACAATATACCTTATGCTATAAGGGGCAGTATGCCCCTGCCCAAAACAGCACGGCACAGCCGCCGTGGCGGATGGCAGATAAAATCACTGCGCGGAAAGTCTCTTTATGCGGGGCCGCCGGATGCTGTTTAATGGCCGCCCGCTGCCAGATAAAAGGCGAAAGAACTTTCGTTCAAAACGGGGGCAGGGCCCGCCGCGCCAAAGCAAATCAACAATGGCTGCCCGCTGAACAGGGTAGCCTGAACATACGCATATTATAGTAAAGAGGTAGGGAGAGCATGGCACGTTCAAGTTCCGCCAAAAACGGAAAAAACAGTAAAAACACATACCGCGCCTCCGGCAGCAAAAGCAGTAAAAGCAGCAGCTCCGGGGCCAGACACAACAGTTCGTCCTCCGGCAGCAAAAAGCGGATGTCCAGGCTGGAACAGCGCCGCGCCCAGCAGCAAAACCTGATCCGCAGCGTGGTGCTGGCCGGGTTTGGCATTCTGGCCATTGCGCTGGTGCTGGTGCCGGGGCAGAGCTTCTGGAATGTTCTACGCAGCTGGCTGTTTGGCACCTTTGGCGTGGTTACATATTTTGTCGGCCCGTTTTTGCTGTATCTGGCCTATCTGCTGGCATCCGGTTACCATGTGGGCACCTTCATTGGCAAGGTGCTGCTGCTGGCGGTACTGCTGGCCGGTACGGCGGTCATCTTCTCAGACTTTAAGGTAGGGGATACCCCCTGGCAGACCGTCAAGATGCTGTTTGCCTGGGGGCAGCGCAAGTTCTGGACCGGCGGTGTGCTTGGTGTGCCCATCGGTGCATCGCTGCTGGCCGTCTGTGGCCGTCCCGGTGCCAATATCGTCATGATTATTGTCATCCTGATGGGGCTGATGGTGTTTTTTGCCGTTACCCCGGTGGATGTGGTGCAGTTCATCAGCTATTATATTCAGGAGTTCAAAGCCCGCCGCGCCGCCCGTGCGGAGGAAGAAACCGCTTATGATACCCAGCTGTTTGGCCATGAAGCGGAGGAAGAATCCCTTGAAAACCTGACCGGCAGCCTGCCGCCCATGGCCGGCGAGTCTCCGGCCACGCCGCAGTCTGGCACCCGCCGCCCCTTTGATGTGGCCCCCTATCTGGAACAGGAGGAAGCCGCCCGCCGCAATGCGGCCCAGGCAAACCCTGCCGACCAGGCAGCCGCCGCGGCGCAGGTCGGACAGCCGGCGGCCCAGCCCCAGCAGACGTATACGCAGCCCGGCACCGCAACATACCCCGATATGCAGCGTGCCCAGGCTGCGCCCCAAGGCGTGCAGCACACCCAAAGCTTTGCCCCGCCCGCCCAGCATTCGGACTTTGATGTGGACCTGGGGCCGGATGCTTCCCAGCGCGCTTTGCAGAACGCCGTGCAGCATGACCCGCTGCAGAAAATTGAGATCGGCCCCGGCGGCACCTTTGGCCTTGACCCGCTGGAGCAGTTGAACCATCGCAAGTACCCCGCGCCCCAGCCGGAACCCCAGCCCCAGCCGCAGGAAGAAAGCTTTGAGCTGCACCTGGAACCGGAAGCCCAGCAGGCTGAGGAAGCCCCGGTGGAGGAAGACAGCCTGAATGACCTGATCCAGCGCGCCGTGACCGGGCGGGATACCCCCGTGGCCGGTGCCGATGTGGGCCTGCCCGATGAGGATGAAGCGGAAAGTTTTGAAACCCCGCTGACCCCGGAACCGGATGATAACGCACCTGCCGCCTCGGTGGAAGATTTTTCCACCCCGCTGGAGCCGGTAGAGGAACTGCCGGAACCGGATGACGTTGGCAGCAGCGAAAGCGCGGATAATTTTGAAACACCGCTGGTGCCGGAACCCACCCAGCCAGCGCCTGCCCCTGTTACAGCCATCCCCACATTGGGCGGCAGCTTTGACCAGGGCGGTTTCGATGCAGCCAAGGCTGCCTGGAACGCCGGAATTCCGGTATCGGATCTGCTCACCGGGCGGGTCAGCGTGCAGGCCCCGGCACCGCAGCCCACGGCCCAGCCTGCCGCCGCTGCGCCTAAAGTATACAGCGTAACGGATGAACGCCGCCCCGGCAGTCCCAACCGGCTGCGGGTGTCTTCCAGCATGGGCAATTCGGCTTCGGCTCCCATTTCCAGCCCGCCCAGCGTGGCCAAAGCAATGGCGAAAGCCCCTGCCGCCCCGGCAGCCACCGCACCCGCCGGTGCAGCCCGCGAAGCGGACGAGGATGCCAGCAGCGAAGCTACGGCAGCCTTTGCCGCCCAGGCCAAAGAGGAGTTCCCGCCGTATACTTACCCATCTTTGAACCTTTTCAATGCGGCCAAGCCGGAAGATGAACGCGGCGCGGCCGCCGAGATGAAGAAAAACGCCGATATCCTGGTGAACACGCTGGACAGCTTTGGTGTTAAGACCCATATCCTGGATATCTGCCGCGGCCCTTCCGTGACCCGGTATGAGCTGCAGCCTCAGGCGGGCATCAAGGTCAGCCGTATCACCAGCCTGTCGGATGATATCGCCCTGAACCTTGCCACCGCCGGTGTGCGTATCGAAGCCCCCATTCCCGGCAAACCCGCCGTCGGTATCGAGGTGCCCAACAAGATCCGGTCTACCGTCAGCATCCGCGGGGTGTTTGAATCCCAGAACTACATCAACATGCGCAGCCCACTGACCATGGCGCTGGGCAAAGATATTGCCGGTACAGCCCAGGTGGCGGACCTGTGTAAAATGCCCCACCTGCTGATCGCCGGCTCCACCGGCAGCGGTAAATCCGTCTGCGTCAACTCGATCATCATCAGCTTTTTGTTCCGCTCCGGTCCGGAAGATGTCAAACTGATTCTGATCGACCCCAAGGTGGTGGAACTGGCTGAGTACAACGGCATTCCCCACCTGTTAATGCCCGTTGTGACCGAGCCGCGCAAGGCCGCCGGTGCCCTGGGGGCCAGTGTGGCCGAGATGGAGCGCCGCTATAAACTGTTTGCCGAAAACAATGTGCGCGATATCAAGAGCTATAACAAGCTGGCCAAGCAGCACCCCGATGTGCTGGAACACCTGCCTTATATCGCCATTATCATTGACGAGTTGGCTGACCTGATGATGGTTGCCGGCAAAGAGGTGGAAGATTATATCTGCCGCATTGCCCAGAAAGCCCGTGCGGCCGGTATCCACCTGATTGTGGCAACCCAGCGCCCCAGCGTGGACGTTATCACCGGCCTGATCAAAGCCAACATCCCCAGCCGTATTGCATTTGCAGTTTCCAGCCAGATCGACTCCCGCACCATTCTGGACAGCGGCGGAGCCGAAAGGCTGCTGGGCAACGGCGATATGCTGTTCCTGCCGGTCGGTGCTTCCAAGCCCGTGCGTGTGCAGGGTACCTTTGTGACGGATGAAGAGATCAGCGCTGTGCTGAACTTTATCAAATCCACTTCCAGCGCCCAGTATGATGAAGAGATGATTGCCGAGATGGAGCGCCGTGCCGTGGCCGAAAAGGGCGGCAAGGGCAGCAGCTCCGATTCGGACGATGACAGCGGCAGCCGCGACCCCATGTTTGAACAGGCGGTGGAATGCGTTATCGAAGCCGGGCAGGCATCCACCAGCCTTTTGCAGCGCCGCTGCAAGCTGGGCTATGCCCGTGCGGCCCGCATCATGGACCAGATGGAACAGGAAAAGATTATCGGCCCCTATGAGGGCGCCAAGCCCCGTGCCGTTTTGCTGACCCGCGCCCAGTGGCAGGAACGCCAGCTGGGCCAGGGTGAGTAAATACCGGCGGCGCAGGTATTGCCGCCATTCCTACCGCCGCCCCCAGGTGTGGACCATTGTGGCCGCTGTTCTCATCGCCGTTGCCTTGTATGTGGTCGAAAATTACGGCGGCAACGGTTTTGTGCCCAGCTGGGACCAGATTTACCAATGGGTTGGCCTGGAACCCAGCCAGAGCGAAACCACAGCCCCGCTGCCGGAGGGGGAAACCGAAGTGGTGTTCCTGGATGTGGGGCAGGGGGATGCCGTGCTGATTTTGCAGAACGGTGCGGCCTGCCTGATTGATGCAGGCCCCAAGGAGGCCCGGCAGAACCTTGTGCAGGACCTGCGTAGCTATGGCGTAAGCCAGTTGGACCTGTTGGTGATGACCCACCCCCATGCCGACCATGTGGGCGGCATGCAGGCCGTTTTGCAGAACTTTGATGTGCAGACCCTGCTGACCCCCGACCTGAGCGAAACTGACGTGACCGGCCAGACCCAGCGCACCCTGCAAACCGCCCAGGAATGCGGCGTACCGGTGGAAACTGCCTATACCGGCCAGCAGTACACCATCGGCACCGGCACATTGACCGTGCTGCTGCCCGGTGTGGATACCGATACGGCGGGCAGTGACGATGCAACAAATGATATGTCGCTCTGCCTGCGGTTTGAAGCCGGGAACTTTACCTTTTTGGATACCGGTGATGCCGAGCGCAACGAGGAAGCCGCCCTGGCGGAGCAATATCCGTTCCGCTTGCGATCCACCGTGTTCAAGGCCGGGCACCATGGGTCGTCCACATCCAACACCCAAACACTGCTGTGGCAGGTGCAGCCCCAGCTTGTGGTTGCCAGCTGCGGCCTGAACAATGATTACGGCCACCCCCACCGCGAGGTCATCCAGGAAATGCAGGATGAGGGCATTGACTTTTACCGCACCGACCTGTACGGCACGGTGACCGTGACCGCCCAGGCGGACGGCAACTTTACTGTGCAGACGGCAAAACAGCCGGACGAAGAGCTGGCTCCCGCCGCGTAACCCCCGGCAGCCTGACTCTGTGTGCCTGACCCCAGTAAGTCGGCAGGAAAGTGTTCCCGCACGCCCCAAAAGTTTTAATTAGGTAGAAATAGAGGAAAGTAATAAAAATACAGGAGGATGAATCCTATGCAGATCTCCCAGATGTTCAAGCGCAAGCCTTGCGTGTTTTCCATCGAGTGCTTCCCCCCGAAGCAGACCGCCAACTTTGGTAAAATGAAGGACACCCTGCGCACCATGCGCACCCTTAACCCGGATTTTATCAGCGTTACTTACGGTGCAGGCGGCTCCACGGGCGGCGTTTCCACTGTGGAAGTGGCCGAATTCCTGAAAAACGACCTGAACGTAGAGCCGCTGGCCCACATGATCTGCATGGGCAGCGATAAGACAAAGGCCGCCCAGCTGCTGGACCAGCTGAATGCCGCCGGTGTGCGCAACGTGCTGACCCTGCGCGGCGACCGCACCCCCACCCGCCCCGAAAGCCCGGACTTTGCCCACGCAAGCGACCTGGCCCAGTTTGTGTGGCAGACCCAGCCGGAATTTGATATCCACGCTGCCTGCTACCCCGAAGGCCACCCCGAAGCCGCTACCCTGGCCCAGGATGTTGCCAACCTGCGCTTTAAGCAGGAGGCCGGTGCCACCCACCTGCTGACCCAGCTGTTCTTTGATAATATGCACTTTTATCGCTTTTTGAACCTGGCCCGCCGCGCAGGCATCACTTTGCCGGTGTCTGCCGGTGTTATGCCCATCGTTAAGCGCAGCCAGATCGAGCGCACGGTGGCACTTTCCAGCGCCAGCCTGCCTTCGGAGTTTACCCGCATGATCTCCCGCTACCAGGACAACCCCGAAAGCCTGTATGCTGCCGGTATTGACTATGCCGTGCAGCAGCTGCGAGATCTGATCGAGGGCGGCGCGGACGGTGTGCACCTGTATGCCATGAATGACGCCAAGGTTGCCGCCGCTGTGTATGAGGGCATCAAGGACCTGCTATAATCGGCTTGTTGGCCCCATAGAGGGGGAGTGAAACGCTGTGCAATTAGCCTACCCGCAAAACGATACCCGCGCCGAAACCCTTCGCTACCTTGGGGCAGGGGGCTGGCAGCCGGATGCTGCATCCCAGGTGCTGCTGCAAAAAGCCGAGGACGCCCTGCGCGCCGCCGCCACCCCGCGCGGCGTGTGGAAACAGCTGCCGCTGACCGCCCTGCCGCTGCAGAACGCCGGGAATGATATTGCCCGCCACCTGCGCGGCTGCGATGCCATGGTGCTGATGGCCGTTACCCTTGGCAGCGGGGCTGATACCCTGATGCGCCGCCTGGAGCTGACGGATATTGCCCTGGCCGCTGTGGTGGATGCGATGGCTTCCGCTGTGATGGAAGAGCTGTGCAACGCGCTGGAAACCGAGATCCGCACCAGCGTGCAGGCGCAGGGGCACTACCTGACGGGGCGTTTTTCCCCCGGCTATGGGGACTGCCCGCTGACTTTGCAGCAGCCGCTTGCCATTGCGCTGGATACCGTGCGCGGCCTTGGCATGGCGGTCACGCCGGAAAATCTGCTGACCCCGCGCAAAAGCGTAACAGCCATCCTTGGCGTGGCGGACCACCCGGTAACGGGGGCCCGCGCCGGGTGCGGGCACTGCCTGCTGCGCGACAAGTGCGCATACAGAAAGAGGGGGACCACCTGTGAAAATTGAGGAAGTATTTGCCCGCCGCCGCTTTATTATGCTGGATGGCGCCATGGGCACCCAGCTGCAGCTGCGCGGCCTGACCACAGAACAAAAGCCGGAACTGGCCGCCTTTATCATGCCGGATGTGCTCACTGCCGTCCACCGGGACTATGCCCGCGCCGGGGCGGATATCCTGCTGGCAAACACCTTTGGCGCCAACCCTCGTAAATTGAAGGGAACCGGCTATACTGTGCAGCAGGTGATCGAAGCGTCCATCGCATGTGCCCGGACCGCCGCGCAGGAAACCGGTGCCCTGGTGGCACTGGATATCGGCCCCATCGGCGAGCTGCTGGCCCCGGCCGGTACCCTGCCGTTTGAGGATGCCTGCGCCCAGTTTGCTGAGATGGTGCGCGCCGGTGCCGCAGCCGGGGCAGACCTCGTCTTTCTGGAAACAATGACCGACCTGTATGAGCTGAAAGCCGCCATCCTGGCCGCAAAGGAAAACTGTGACCTGCCGGTGTTTACCTCGATGAGCTTTGAGGCCCGTGGCCGTACCTTTACCGGCTGCACAGTGGAAAGCTACGGCGTTACCGCCGCCGGCCTTGGTGCGGACGCCGTGGGCATCAACTGCTCGCTGGGCCCCAAGGAAATCCTGCCCTTTGCTCAACGGCTCTGCCGTGTGGTGCCCGCCGGTATGCCGGTGTTTGTTAAGCCCAATGCGGGCCTGCCGAACCTGGACGGCAGCTATGATATCACCCCGGCGGAGTTTGCCGCTGAGATGGCCGCCTACCTGCCCACCGGAATTTCCATGCTGGGCGGCTGCTGCGGCTCTGAGCCGGAATCCATCCGCCTGCTGAAAGAGCTGACCCAGGATAAAACCCCCGCCGCCAAAACCCCTATTGTGCGCAGCCGCCTGTGTACCCCCGTGCGCTGCGTGGAGGTAAACGGCATTACCGTGGTGGGCGAGCGCATCAACCCCACCGGCAAAAAGCGCTTGCAGCAGGCCCTGCGGGAGGGCGACAGCGCCTATGCCTGCGCCCAGGCCGTAGCCCAGGCCGAAGCCGGTGCCGAGCTGCTGGACGTGAACGCCGGTCTGCCGGATATTGACGAACCCGCCACGCTGGAAATGCTGGTGCGGGAGCTGCAATCCATCACCGACCTGCCATTGCAGCTGGATTCTTCCAACAAAGATGCTTTGGCCCGCGCGCTGCGCATTTATAACGGCAAGCCGATCGTCAACTCGGTCAACGGCGAGCAGAAGGTGCTGGACAGCATTCTGCCCCTGTGCAAAAAGTACGGCGCCGCCGTGGTTGGTCTGGCACTGGATGAACACGGCATTCCCAAAACGGCAGAGGGCCGCTTTGAGGTTGCCAAGCGCATTGTGGCCGCAACGGATGCTATCGGCATTCCCCGCGGGGATGTTTACATCGACTGCCTGACGCTGACGGTTTCTGCCGAGCAGAGCGCCGCTGCCGAAACCCTGAAAGCCATTACCATGTGCAAAAAGGAACTGGGCGTGCGCACCGTGCTGGGTGTTTCCAACATCAGCTTTGGTTTGCCCTGCCGCGGCTACATGAATACCACTTTCCTGACGTTGGCCATGCAGGCCGGGCTGGACCTTGCCATCATGAACCCCAACACGCCGGAAATGATGGCCGCTGTGCGCGCCTACCGTGTGCTGACCAGCCAGGACGAAAAGTGCAATGATTACGTTGCCGCCTATGCCAATGTGCAGGTGCAGACCTCCCAGGTGGCAAAAACTGATGCCGCCGCCCCGGCGGGCGGTGCAGCAGGGGCCGATGCTCTGTTTGAAGCCGTGCGCCGCGGCCTGAAAAACGAAGCCCGCGCCGCTGCAGGGGAAGCCCTGAAAACCCGCGAGCCTTTGCAGGTGGTGAACGAAACGCTGATCCCCGCGCTGGATGTGGTGGGCGATGCCTTTGAAAAAGGCTCCATCTTTTTGCCGCAGCTGCTGCAATCCGACACGGCGACCCAGGCTGCTTTTGAAGTGATCAAAACCGCCATTGCCGCCAGCGGCAGCCAGGGTGAAAGCAAAGGCCGTATTGTGATCGCCACCGTAAAAGGTGACGTACACGATATTGGCAAAAACATTGTGCGCGTAATTTTGGAAAACTATGGCTATGACGTGCTGGATCTGGGCCGCGATGTGCCGTCGGAGCGCGTGGTGGAAGCCGTGCGCCAGACCGGTGCGCCGCTGGTGGGGCTTTCGGCCCTGATGACCACCACCGTGCCCAACATGCAGGCCACCATCGAAGCCCTGCACGCGGCCAACCTGCCCTGCAAGGTCATGGTGGGCGGCGCTGTGCTGACCAAGGCATACGCCGAACAGATCGGTGCCGATTTTTATGCCAAGGACGCCAAAGCCAGCGCCGATTACGCCAAACAGATTTTTGGCTGATTGAATCAAGTTTTGACTTTCACGTTTCAGCTGGTATTTTGCTATAAGAAAAAATTAAATACGATAACGCAATAAAACAGCAGCACACCGTTTCCCGGAAAATAGGGAAGCCGGTGTGCTGCTGTTTTTATTTGGAAAGGGAGAATGGCGAAATAGGAACGAAAAGAGTGTGAAAATAAAAAATGAGGAAATTGGAAAAATTGAAGAAAGAAGAAATTAAGAAGATAAAAGAGTGAGTTACACCTTTTCTACCTCATGATCACTCCAGCTGTCTGCTGTGGCGGCGGCGCTGGTGTCCACGCTGGTTTGGTAATGGCAACGTTCTGCAGCAAAAAGGTGGATTCGGTGTTGGTGGTGTAAAACAGGGATGTGCATGGCCCTAAAACGATGAAGAGGGAACTTTTTAATTGGATTTTTATTCAAATCTTTTTAACAAAAACTTTCTGCCCCAGCCCCCAACCGCTACTTGCAATTTGCCAAACGGTATAGTATAATACTTAAAGCGGACAGGGCTGTATATTGCGCTGTTTTGCATACGGATGTGGGCCCCGTGCGCAGGAGCCCTGTGAACCATGTCAGGCGGGGAACCGAGCAGCATTAAGCGGTGGTCTCCTGGTGCTGCGGTCAGTCCGCATTCGTATGCAAAGCAGCGCAGCCGCGGGGCACACCCCGCGCGGGCCTTGTCCCTTTTTCTATGCCGCAAAATATTTTACAGGGGGTGGTTGCATTGTACCGTGCGCTGTACCGCAAGTGGCGTCCGCGCAAGTTTGCGGATGTTGTTGGCCAGGAAGCCATCGTAACGGCCCTGCAAAATCAGATCTCCGCCGGGCGCATTGGCCATGCCTACCTGTTTACCGGCACCCGCGGCACCGGCAAAACCACCTGCGCCAAAATTTTTGCCAAAGCGGTCAACTGCCTGGATACCACCAGCCCGGACCCCTGCGGTGAATGTGCTGTCTGCAAAGGCATTGATGAGGGCACCATTCTGGATGTATCGGAAATTGATGCCGCCTCCAACAACAGCGTGGATGACATCCGTGACCTGCGCGATGAAACCGCCTATCTGCCTGCCGTGTGCAAGTATAAGGTATATATCATCGACGAGGTGCACATGCTGTCTACCTCGGCGTTCAATGCCCTGCTGAAAACCATGGAGGAACCGCCGGAGCATGTGATCTTTATCCTTGCCACAACGGAAGTGCAAAAGGTTCCGGCTACTATCCTCAGCCGCTGCCAGCGCTATGACTTCCAGCGCATTACGGCGGATAAAATTGCCGGTCGGCTGGAATATGTGGCCGGGCAGGAAAACATTGAGCTGGACCATAACGCCGCCGAGCTGATCGGCCGCCTGGCCGATGGCGCCATGCGTGATGCACTGTCTATCCTGGATACCTGCGCCGGTGTTTCCAACACTGTGGATGAAGCGCTGGTGCGCCGCATGGCGGGCGTGACGGATCGCAAATATCTGTTTGAGATCAGTGATGCCATTGCCGCGCGGGACGCTGTGAAAGCCTTGCAGGAGATTGCCGCCCTGCGCCAGCAAAGCGTGGATATGCGTCGCCTTTGTATGGAGCTGGCTGGGCATTACCGCAATTTGATGCTCAGCGCCCTGCCCGGCGGCACCGACCTGCTGACGGGAACTTCCCCCGAAGAGGAAGCTGCCTACGCTGCGCGGAAAGATTTCCCCCAGGCGGAAGCGGTACGCGCTGTCAATGCGTTTGGCGCCGCGCTGGAAAAGATGGCCCGCGGTACGGACCAGCGCATTGAGCTGGAACTGGCGGTTTTCTCGCTCACCCAGCCGGAAGCAGTGCCTGTTGCGCTGCCTGCCGCCGTGCCCGCCCGTCCGGTGGTTACAGCAGCCAGTCCGGCCCCCTTTGCCGCCGCCCCGCAGCAGGTGCCCCCGGTGCAAATGGCATCGGCCCCCGTGCCGCCTGTGGCAGCCCAGTCGGTTCCGCCTACCGTAGAACAGCCGCCGTTCAGCGCACCCATAGCAGGGGAGAACCCGCCCTTTGCGCCGGAGCTTGCCACCGCCGCCCCGGCGGTGCAGCAGCCCACCCCGGCTCAGCAGCCGGTGTACGCGGCGGATGTGCCCATCCCCAAACCGGTGCGCACCGTGGCCAAAGAACCGCAGCTGTTCCCCCAGTGGCAGGCGGTGCTGGAGCTGATTGCGGAAAACGACCCCATGCTGAACTCTTACCTGCGCGGAACCCAGGCTTATTACGATGGCCGCCGCGTGCTGATTGAGTGCAGTGATGATTTTCGCGATTTTATGCGCCGCAGCAAAGAAACCAGCAAAAACATCAAACAATATATCTACCAGGTCACCCACATCAAATGCGGCATCGGCCCGTATGAAAAAACCGCTGCAGCTGTATCCAACGCCCCCGCGGCCGATGTGGAAGAGACCCTGCGCCAGATGAAAGACCTTGGCGTGGATGTAGTGGTAGAAGATAAATAATGTTGCTGTCAACCGCAGTGTTGCGGTGTGCCGCCCGGCGGCAGCGCCGGGTGATAACAATATGGATAATAAGGAGAATTACCTATGAAAGCAAGACTTCCCAAAGGCTATGGCCGCCCCGACCCGCAGGCAATGATGCGTCAGGTCCAGAAAATGCAGGATGAGATCCGCGCAAAGCAGGACGAGCTGGAAGCCCGTGAATACACCGGCACAGCCAGCGGCGAGATGGTTACCGTTACCATGACCGGTAAGCACGAAGTGACCGCCATCAAGATCAAGCCCGAAGCCGTAGACCCGGATGATCTGGAAATGCTGGAAGACCTGATCGCTGCAGCTGTCAACAGCGCGGTTGCCGCAGTGGATAAGGATTCTGACGAAGAAATGGCTAAAATGACCGGCGGCATGAATATCCCCGGCCTGGGCTGATCGGGGGCCACTGCATGCAGAACGCCGAACCCCTTGAAAACCTTGCGGACCAGTTTGCCCGGTTCCCCGGCATTGGCCGCAAGGGTGCCGTGCGCATGGCCTATGAGGTAATGTCCATGAGCAATGAGCAGGCCATGGAGCTGGCCAAGGCGATTGAAAACGCCAAGGTCAAGCTGCACCGCTGTCGCCTTTGCCAGGATTATACCGCCAACGAGGTGTGCAGCATCTGCGCTTCCCCCAAACGGGACCGCTCCGTGATCTGCGTGGTGGAATCCCCGCGGGATGTAAAAGCCATTGAGCGCACCCATGAGTTCAACGGCCTGTACCATGTGCTGCATGGCCTGATTTCCCCCATGGACGGCATCGGCGCGGATCAGCTTTGCGTAAAGGAGCTGCTGGCCCGCTTGGACGGCACCGTAAAGGAAGTCATCATGGCCACCAGCCCTACGGTGGAAGGCGAGGCGACCGCCATGTACCTGGCCAAGCTCATCAAGCCCCTGGGCATCAAAACCACCCGCCTTGCCTATGGCTTGCCGGTTGGTTCCAGCCTGGAATACGCTGATGAAACCACTTTGTACCGCGCTATGGAAGGCCGCGGCGAAATGTGACGCCCGATTTGGCTTGACAAAACGATTTTACTGCGTTATACTGTATACCCCTTAGCGGAATGGACTTACGTGCTGCAGGGGAAAATGGCTTTGAAAGGAGGTGCGCTTGATGGCACAGGAAAAGCCCGGCAAAAAGGTGATTGCCCAAAACCGTGAAGCGCGCCACGAGTATTTTGTCATCGAAGCGCTGGAAACCGGCGTTGAACTGGTCGGCACCGAGGTCAAAAGCCTGCGTGCCGGCGGGGTCAACCTGAAGGATTCCTGGGCAGATATTGATGATGGTGAGCTCATCCTGAAAGGCATGCACATCAGCCCATATGAGCAGGGGAATATCTTTAATAAAGATCCCCGCCGCCCCCGCCGCCTGCTGGCGCATAAAAGCGAGATTCGCCATTTGCAGCAGCAGATCAAACTGCAGGGGTACACACTGGTGCCGCTCCAACTGTATTTCAAGCAGGGGCGTGTAAAAGTGGAACTGGGCCTGTGCAAAGGCAAAAAGCTGTACGATAAGCGGGCTGATGCCGCCGCACGGGACGCCAAGCGCGATATTGACCGCGCAATCAAAACAAGAAGATAATTTTTTCGCGCACACACTTTTGTTTTCCCACGCTGTGTGGTTCTGCCGCATAGCGCTTCTATGGGGCTGTAATGGTTTCGACGGGGAGAGAGAGGCGTGAGCAGCGGGCCGTGGCGGTGCACCACGATAAAAGTGCCAAACAAAATTAACTGACAACGATTATACTGTTGCCGTCGCTGCCTAATTAGGCACGACCGTCCTGCCTGTTTTAGTACCGCACAGGGTCAGGGCGTCGATTAGGTACTGAACGTGCACGGGCCTAAGCTTTGCCGCCCGTCATGAATTTATGAAGCTACCAATGTGTCAAGCGTGTGCACTCGCTCGCACTGCGGGAATTTTAATAAATGCACTGCGCCCGGAGATACTCTAACCGCTTTCTTTTCGGACACGGGTTCGACTCCCGTCAGCTCCACCATAAGCCATCAAGACGAACACACTACTTTTATCACGATGATAGGTAATGTGTTCGTTTTGTTTTGTTCGTTTCCGGGCCTGAAATAGAAATAAATTAAGTCTAATTTGTGAACAAATAGAACATCATTAGAGACCCATTACAACAAAATAAGCGGCGGGCTACCCCTATTTTCAGGGGAAAGCCCGCCGCTTTTGTTATGGATTATTTAACTTGCCGGTAACTTGCTGGTCAGTTGTCTTTGCTTGCCTGCTTGATAACCTGATCCGCGCCGGTCGCAGCCAGGCCGGAGACGATACCCACGGCCAGAGCGGTCAACGGATCAGTTGCAGGAAAATCCGGCACGTTGATGTACATGGCGGCCAGACCCAGCAGGCCGCCAAGGGCGCCGCAAATGGACGGCAGCCACTTATTTGCCAGTGGGGTCTGCTTGACAGCCGTTGCGGCAAGGTAGCAGATAACGGTGATGCAGGCAACGGATGCGATGCCAAAAGATGCAAAATCCATGATGATTTCCTCCTATGTGTTTGTTGTGTAGGTGTTCAATCGTTTCTGATCGGCAGGCCCTTGGCGCGGTTGTACAGCTCCGTACCTGTGCCGTTGCCGCCCAGGGCATGGTAGCTGCGGTAGAGGTATTCCAGATTCCTCATGGCGTCCGTGTCGATGCTGCCCTGCGCAAGGCAGCGGGAGCACTCGGCATACAGGCGGTCGTGCAGGATAGCCAGAAGTCCGGCCTTAATGGCTTTGCGCTCCTCTTCCTGCTCCTTCACCCGCTTGGCCAGGCGACGGTAGCCTGCCAGCAGTGCGGCGCAGATCAGGCCGAAGAGCCACTGCACCCAGTATCTGATGATCCAGTCCAGCACGGTCACTCCTCCACATACTCAGCCTTGTACAGCCCTGCGTCAATCAGCTGCAGCTCTGCGCACTTGCGCATGATGTACCATGCGTCGCCGCTGGATACCGGGCCGATGTCCAGCATCCACTGGTTGCCATCCGCACAGGTTTCGCGGTACAGGCCAGCCGTTACCAGTCCCAGGCCATCGCACAGGGCGCGGATGGTTGCGCGGTCGCCGCTGGAGATACGGCCAATGGTAATCCGCTGCTTGTCCAGCTTGTTGGGGGTGGTATCCTCCGGTGTGGGCGCGGTGTGGCCCTGCAGGCCTGCCTGGATCATCAGCTGCTCATAGTCCTTGTAGACCCGGTTGCAGTCCAGGCTGGTGCCGTAGCCGGGCACGCCCAGCGCGTTGCGGCTGGAATACTGCCAGATGCCATACGGCAGCGGGCAGGTGCAGGCGCTGCCGTACTGGGCCACCCAGATATCATACTTGGACAGCGCCTTGTAATCCAAGCGGTGGCGAATAAAATCGCAGGACGCATACAGGATGCCGTAGTATCCAGCCGCCTCGACCTCGCCCAGGAATGCCGCCACCAGTGCCGTGCGCTGCGCATTGGTCAGGCGCAAAATGCACGGCTCATATTCGATGTCATATGCCACCGGCAGGCACAGGTGCTTGCCCTTAATCGCGGCCAGGCAGCAGCGGGCCTCCTGTCGGGCTTCCGCCGGGGTGCTGGCATAGCTGTACCAGTATACGCCGTACTGGATGCCCAGGCGGGCACACTCAGCTGCGTTGCGCTCAAACTGGGGGTCTTTCTGGCTGCTGTAACGGCCATACCCGGCGCGCAGCATGGCATGGCGGATGCCCTTGTCATACGCCGCCTGCCAGTTGAATTTGCCCTGATGTTTTGACACGTCGATTGCATAATTCATGTATTCCACTTCCTTCATATTGTGCGTTACGCTGCTGTAACTGCCCAGCTTGACCGCACTGCTGGCCGTACTGAAATCGTTGTCCAACCAGTTCAGCGGGTTGGTGCGGTTGCCTCTCCACCGCACCTCAAAATGCAGGTGTGCTCCATAGCAGTTGCCGGTATCGCCGCTGTAGCCGATGACTTGACCCTCTTTGACGCGCTCGCCCTGATGCACCACGATCTTGCTCAGGTGCGCATATAGCGTCTCAAGACTGCCGTACTTGTAGGTCGTGTGGCGCAGCTTGACCATGTTGCCATAGCTGTTGATGTCCCCCTGGGTGCGCTTGCCGTTCCAGCGGTAGGCCGTCTCCACTGTGCCGCCCTCTGCGGCGTATACCGGCGTGCCCACCGCCGCGCGGAAATCCAGCGCCCGGTGCAGGCTGCCGTCATTGTAGAGCCAGCCGGCGGTGATAATGTGCTGGGCCAGGGGCCACCTAAAACATACTTCTCCATTTTTCAGCCGCATCTTTATCCTCCTTATTTTGTCCTCTTCCACATATAAACCGCCAGATAGGGCGGCATGTTGTTGTGGGCTTCCCCAGAACCGCCGGAGGCGACTGTTATGGTTTTGGATTCCCAGTTCGGAATACCCCAGCCGCTTGATTGCGTTTGAACATACGCATCTGCAGTGTTTCCGGTTTTGGAGCGTATGACGTTGCTTCCGTTGGTTACAGACAACGAATAATTCGGTAGCTCGCTTTGTGTAAGTTTATGGGTGAATTCACCCCCAGTAGCACCTGCGGGATAACTACCAGAAGCACCAAGCAAAAAGCGTTCAGAAATTCTTTCCCAGGTCCCGCCAAATAAAGATGCTGGGCTTGTATTGCTTACGCTCATGTAAATGCTACCAACCGGCCAGGCTGCAAGTTTTGCTTCTGCGATGGCCGCCTTCACCGCCGCCGGTGTTGCCGCAATACCACCATTGGTCGAACTCGTTGAACTGGTCGAATCACTTAATTTCACACCACCCAGGGTTGAACTGGTAGCGGCAGGCAGCGTATAGGAACTGGAGGAGGCCGGTGTCATATAGATCTGGTTGCTGTGCAGCGTTCCTTCACGTTTAGCATTATCATACTGGGCTTGCGACAGGTAGTTGATCACCAGGCTGTCCAGCTTTGTATCAGTTGCCATAATCATATACCTCTCGTTACAATCGCGCTGATCGCCGTCAGTCCACTCGGCAGCCCAGTCAGTTTTCCGTTGCTGATGCTTAGGCTCAGACTGGTGCTGCTTGGGCCGCCGTACATGGCGCTCTTGTAGTACTTGTCGCCCGCAAACGCGATCAGGCTCGTAGTCTGCTGGCCCCAGCCGCCGGAACTGGTCATGGTGCCGTAGCCCCAAATCTT
>ENA-UEPJ01001373-UEPJ01001373.1-human-gut-metagenome-genome-assembly--contig:-NODE-1373-length-29598-cov-7.139325_pt1 | contig 29598 bp, 20 predicted proteins | sample MGYA00242890_ERZ507896 | MGnify/ENA primary metagenome ERZ507896 (study PRJEB26167, sample SAMN06115508) | human gut metagenome | host: Homo sapiens | place: China:Qinghai | collected 2015-08-20... | reverse complement strand
ACCTTAAAGTTAATGCTTTTCTTGCAAATATACAAGAAGGGCGTTCTCTTTTTTGTGGAGACTATGAATTATTCAGGTTAGATTTTAGATTGAAGGATTTAGTGATTTAGTGATGAATGAAGCTGGGGTGAGTAACTCAATTCCTCCTCTGTTTATAGGGGAGGTGGCGGCGCAGCCGACGGAGGAGTTTGTTGAAATCCTCACTTTTCCCAAGAAAAGATACAGACATCACGTGTACTTCAACGAACTCCCTCCCGGCTTCGCCGTACTCCCTCGATAAACAGAGGGAGAGCTGGAATACCACCCCGGCTTCATTCATCACGGAATCGGCAATTTTTCAATCTAAAATTACCATCTCTCTCGTTTTTAACTGTACAGCCGGTGCTTGTTCAAGTATTCCGCTATCTGCACGGCGTTCGTGGCGGCTCCCTTGCGGAGGTTGTCGGAAACGACCCACAGGTTGAGGCTGTTCGGCTGGGAGAAATCCCGGCGGAGGCGTCCCACGAAGACCTCGTCCCGCTCGTTGGCGGTGATTGCCATGGGGTAGAGATTTTGCATGGGCTCGTCTTGCACGACGATGCCGGGGGATTGAGCCAACAGGGTGCGAACCTCGTCCAAGTCGTAGTCTTTCTCGAATTCGAGGTTGATGCTCTCGGAGTGTCCGCCCACGACGGGAACCCGCACGGCTGTGGCGGTTACTTTAATCGTGTCGTCGTTCAATATTTTGCACGTTTCGTTCACGAGTTTCATCTCTTCCTTCGTGTACCCGTTCTCGGTGAATGAGTCACAGTGCGGGAGGCAGTTGCGGTCGATCGGGTGTGCGTAGGCTTTCTTTACCTCTTTGCCTTCCCGTTCGCCTTCTAGCTGGTTGATGCCTTTCAGACCGCTTCCGGTGACGGATTGGTAAGTGGATACCACCACGCGTTTGATTCCGTATTTCTTGTGCAGGGGAGCCAAGGCGACCAGCATCTGTATCGTTGAGCAATTGGGATTGGCTATGATTTTATCTTCCCGGGTCAGCGTGTCGGCGTTAATCTCCGGTATCACGAGTTTTTTCGTGGGGTCCATTCTCCACGCGGAGGAATTGTCGACCACGGTTATTCCCGCGGCGGCAAACTTGGGAGCCCATTCGAGGGAGGTGTCCCCCCCGGCGGAGAAAATAGCGATTTGGGGTTTCATGTTGATAGCGTCCTGCATTCCCATGACTTTATAGTTTTTTCCCTTGAAGGTGATTTCTTTACCCACGGAACGCTCGCTGGCGACCGGTATCAGTTCTGTTACCGGAAAATTCCTTTCTTCCAAAACCTGCAACATTTTTCTTCCTACAAGACCTGTTGCGCCTACTACTGCTACTTTCATTTCGAATGGATTTTTAATTGTTTGAAAGCCTGTTACGGCATTTCTTGTATATAAGTTAGTTGTTTTATTACCGGGTCAAAAATAGTGAATAAGCATTGCTTCGGCAATAGGAACGAGGTATTTTTTCAATATTGTGTCCCCGTGTTAAAATTGTAACAGAACGGTTGACATACCCTTGAATGCCCCTTCTTTAATCTCAATCTGTGGCACGTGCGAATTTATTGTCTGGTGAATCATCGCGAGAACAGGCATGTCGTTGGTGTTAAAAAAGCCTATTGTTTACTAAATCGTGGGCGAAGAGTGGGCAAACCGTGGGCGATGAGTAGGCGATGTCGCCTAACACCCGCCCAATACTCACCCGAAAGTCACCTGCCGGGGTTATGTAACAGTTGGTTTACAGGAGTATATCCCTAGTTTTTGCAGGAAGTGTTTACCGTGTGATCCATGCCTCGCCGTTGCACCATCTCTTTGTCTTGTTTTTTCAAACCGACTTCGTAGTAATTGATCGGGTTGTCGTGATCACCGAGGTACATACGCGGTTGTCGTTTGAAAACCGGGTTGATTAGCGAAAATTCCGGCTCGAAGTGCGAGGTATTGATCTCGGCAAGGTTCAGCAGGGTATGGAAAATATGGTTCGTGGCAACGGGTGCGTTGCTGTTGTAGCGTGCCACTTGATAGAAATTGGGACGTGCCTCGATGTAATTGTCCGAGAACCAGATCATGAACGGGATGTGTAGCTGATAATAGGTCGGGATCGGCGAGGCGTGTAGGAAGCGTTTCCGGCTGTCGTCGAGTAGGTCTTCCCCGTGGTCGGGGGAGTAAATCATGGTGGCGTCGCTGCCGGAGGCGCGTAATATCTCGATCACGTTGTGCAGGAAATGATCCGTGTAAATGATACTGTTATCGTAGGCGTTGACGAGTTGTGCCTTGTTTTTGTATTCGATTTCGGTGGCGTCAGCCGGGGTAAAGTGAGCGAACTCTTCCGGGTAGCGTTCCTTGTAATTGAAGTGTGAACCGTAAGTGTGGAACACGATGAGGAGGTTGTCGTTTGCCAGCGAGTCGATATAATGCTGCATGAAAGGTAACATGGCTTCGTCGTAATTGTTGATCGTGATTAAACCGCCGTCCTCGGTGGGGCGGATGTTTTTGTAATAATCAGCTTCCTCGCCGAAATAGTCGGTAAACGAGCGGTTCGGTACTTGGTTGGAAAGGAACACGGTCTTGAATCCGGCTTCCTTGAAAGCGGTCACTACACTTTTTTGGGTGTACAGGCGCTCGTAATGACAGGCGTCGGCGGCAGACAGGATGAGAGGCACGCTTTTGTGCGTGGTATTCGATTGCGTGATGGCGTCTTTGTACAAGACGAGGTTAGCCTCGTTTTTCAACTTCGGGTTGGTTTCCCGTTCATAGCCCCACAAGCTCCAATTCTCGGCACGTCCGGCTTCCCCGATGACGAGGACGTATATTTCCCGGCGTTCATGGGCGGTATCCCGTGTGGCGCGGAACGTGAAGTCCTTGGAGGTGACGGGGTAATCCATGCTGCGGTTCCATTTCTTGCAGGCAAAGTAGAAGTTGTACATCACGTTTGTCGGGTAGAGGTCTGTTTTTACCTCGTAGGTGTTGTCCCGTCTTTTCTCGTAAGCGGTAAGACCGGAGCCGATGATGAGTAACACGAGTCCCCACGTGATCATTTTCCGGCGAAAAGCGGCAGGGCGGACTACCTTGTGATGGACCGCGATGGAAGCCAGCACGATGACCGGGATGTAGAGGACGCACACGATGATAATGGAGGGCCAGATGTTGCCCAGCAGTTCGCCCGCCTCGGACGCGTTCGTGGTGGGCAGGTTCAGGAACATGTCCACGGCAATGACGGATTCCCCGAAGAGGTAGAATAGCACGAGTTGGAACGCGTGCAGGATAAGCACGGGGATGAGTATGAGTTGCATGAGTCCCGCCCGTTTGAAGAGCGAGAAGACGATCATGTAGATGCTCAAGGGAACAAGGATCAGAATGATCTTCCCGATCGCGGAGAGAGGTTCCGTGAATATCAGGCAGAAGTTGGGGACAAGGTTCAACACGATGAAGAGCCAGAACAGGGTTTTGCTCTTTTTCACGAAGTTGACAAGTCCTTTAGAAAGCCTCGTTAATATTGAAGTAGAATGCTTTGACGCCTTTGCCGATACCATAATCCAATCTTACGTTAATTCTGTTTTTAAATTCCCAACGGTAGCCGATGCCATAAGTGGGCAGGGTGTGGCTCCATTTAAACTTGTCCATGTCCGGAAACACGTTTCCGGCACCTGCCCACGCGGTTATGCCGTGGCGGTTGTATATTTTTTGACGGAGTTCTACTTGCGCCTGTATCAGGTCATTGTCACGGTAGCGTCCCTCGTAGTAACCTCTCATGCTGTACGAACCGCCCATCAGGGCAACCATACTCCACGGGGTGTCCCCGTAGTTGAATATTCCTTGTAATTGCGTGGCAACGATAGCTCCTTTCCACGCTTTGTGATAATACCGGAAGTCGAAGCTGGTACGCTTGAAATCCTGATCGTTACCGAGGAAGCCGGGAAAGAACTGTTGCTCCAGTTGTACGTAGATTCCCTTGTAAGGGTTCGGGATAAAATCTCTCGAGTCATACGAGATGATGATTCCGGGCCCGAAGGTGGTGACGTTCTTGGGTGCCCCGTTGAGGAAGCTGATGTCGTCGAAATCTTTCGCATTCACGTTGCGGAACATGAGGTTGGGACCCACGTAGAGGTTGGGAGCCAGACGCCACAGGAGTTCTAGTTTGACTTGTTGTTCCAGTCGTTTATATTCGGTGTTGCGGTCTTCATGTCTGCCGGCTTCATAACCGATGCCCCAGAATTCGCTGGGGAAGGAGAAAAAGTACATGTTGGCGTTGAGCCGGAAACGGTCACGCGGGAAGATGCTATTGTTCCGGATTCCCAGCAGGTAGAAACCCGTGGTGGTGATGTCCCCGTAGATGGCGACGTTGGAGGGGGATATGGTTTTGTCGTGCCGGTCGATACGGTATAGCCCGGATGCCACGAGTCCGAGCCCCAGTTTGGTGTCGCTCGAAAAATGCGGTCCCCCGATAATAGAGAAGTCGAATCGCTTTTCGGCTTTCTCTTTGTTGGCGTCCGCGAAATAACGGTAGAACCGATGGAAGAATCCGGTCTTCACGGGTGTGGTGTCAACGGTGACCGTGTCTTGCCCGGTGGCGGAAAGCGACAGGACGCATAATAACGCGATATATAGTGTATGTCGAATCATTTCAGATTGATAAAGTTAAATTAGCATAGATTAAACAATCATTCATCTCGTGATTTCCTTGTACGCAATATTTGTGCCAATTGTTGGGTTAGCCGACAGAGATTCTTTTGGCAGGTCGTATAATCATTAGGGAAAAGTAAGGGAATTCGATTTCCACGAGGGCGTTCCGGTCGGTTTCATGTTGTTCGTTCGCGGTACCCACGTTTTGGTAATAGTGGTATTCGGCATCCGGGTGTTGACGGATGAATTCGTGGACGGTATCGGTGCATTGCGATAATTTCATGATGACGATAACGTGGTTCGTGGTGGTGAGCTCGTGAAGTTCTTCCGGTGTTGTTTTGCCCGGCAGGACGACGAGTTTTTCTTCCTGTTTCACGATATGAAGTCCCGATACCGCTCCCGCGGCGATGAACGCGGGTACTCCGGCAATGACGGAGGTGGGGATGTGCATGGAGGCGAGTTTCTCGAACATGTAGTTGCCGGAAGAGTAGAAGCCGGAATCGCCTTCGGCTGTGACGGCAACTGTTTTCCCCTCGGCAACCCGTGCGGCGATTTCGAGGCAGAGCTCGTCGTAAGCCCGGTTGGCAAACGTGCGGTCTTTGGACATCGGGACGTGGAAGATTCGGATTTTATTAGCCTCGACGGGTAGGGACAGGATGATGTCCCGGGAGTACGATTTGAAAGTCCCTTCTTTGCTTTTCGTGCCGGGGCAATAGATTACGTCAACTTCCTGCAAGGCTTTTAATGCCTTGACCGTTATTAACTCCGGATCGCCCGGACCGAGGGAGATGCTGATTACTTTGCCTTTCATGCGATGAGTTTATAAAATTTTTAAAGTTCATAAAGTTTTTAAGGTTTAAAGCGGAAATACTTTATAAACTTTATGAACCTTATGAACTTTATAAACTGATTCCGGGTGCAAAAGTCGTTAAAAAACGGATACGCTCAAAATAATATTTATATATTTGCAGGCATCTTGGTGCTTCCGTGTTGGAAGAAAAGGGAATCCGGTGAAATTCCGGGGCTGTCCCCGCAGCTGTAAAGTCGTTTCCTGCCTCGAAGGTGGGCAGATCTTTTCTATAAAACCACTGGATTGGAATCCGGGAAGGAGAAAAGATGACAAGCCAGAAAACCTGCCAGATGACACGAATGATTAATACTTTCGGAGGAAAAGAGATGAATGGATTAGTACGTTTATTGTGTATTTTGTGTGCTTGCGGAGTGTTTTGTTGCTGCAAGTCGAAAACGAGTAAGAAGTCGGTCGAGAAACAGACCGTTCAGGCGGGGAGCGATTCGATTCCCCGGGTTCGGATTAAGTACGCTAAAGGGTTTTGGTTGGAGTACCGGGACGGGTATGCCGTGTTGAATGTCAAAGACCCGCAGGAGAGTAGCCACACGTGTTACCAATACGCTTTGATTCCCCGGGGAAAGAAGGTGCAAACCCCGGCAGAGTTACCCGTGGTGGAGGTTCCGGTGCGAAGCGTGGTGTGCATGACTTCTTTGCAGTTGTCTAATTTTATCAAACTGGACGCGACGGACCGGGTGGTGGGTATCACGAGTACCCGTTTTCTTTTTAACGGGGAGATGCAGAAGCGGGTGGACGAGGGGAAGACTCGCCGTATCGGGATAGAGGGGAATTTTGATAACGAGATTATCATGAGCCTGAATCCCGACTTGATGTTGATTTCGCCTTTTAAACGCGGGGGGTATGATGCCGTGAAAGATATCGGGATTCCTTTGGTGCCGCATCTCGGGTACAAGGAGATGACTCCTCTCGGGCAGGCGGAATGGATTAAGTTCGTGGGGTTGTTGCTGGGAATGGAGGATAAGGCGGGGGTGGAATTTGACAGGATAGAGAACCGGTATAATTCGTTGAAAGCGATGGTCGGTGACGTGCAACGTCGTCCCGTGGTGTTTAGCGGGGAGTTGAGAGGCGGGGTGTGGTATGCCGTGGGGGGAAAGAGTTTTCTGGCACAGCTTTTCCATGACGCGGGGGCGGATTATTTCTTGAAAGACGACCCCCGTTCGGGTGGGGTGACGTTGGATTTCGAGACGGTGTACAATCAGGCGGAGAGTGCCGACTACTGGAGAATCGCGAATAGTTTTGCCGGGGAGTATTGTTATGCCGCGTTGAAGGCGCAAGACGAGCGTTACGCTGATTTCAAGGCTTTTAAGGATAAACGTGTCATTTATTGTAACATGCGGGAGAAGCCGTTTTACGAGAGTATGCCCGCCGAACCGGAGGTGGTGCTTGCCGATATGATTCGGGTGTTTCACCCGGGTGTGTTGCCCGACCATGAACCGGTGTATTACGATTTGCTTAATAAATAAGAGTGCATGGGACGAGGGAGAAATACGATATGGATGTTTTTTATCACGGTGTCTATCGTGGTGTTTTTATTATTGAATATGTTGTTGGGCTCGGTGTCTATCCCGTTTTCCTCGGTTTGGAACGTGCTGACGGGTAGCGGGGATGAACCGGTGGCTTGGCAGAATATAATTTTGAAGTCCCGGTTGCCGCAGGCGTTGACGGCGTTGGTGGCGGGTGCGGGACTTTCTATCAGCGGGTTGCAGATGCAGACTATTTTCCGTAATCCGTTGGCGGGACCTTCCGTGCTGGGTATCAGTTCGGGGGCGAGTCTGGGGGTGGCTTTCGTGGTGTTGTTGTCCGGTAAACTGGGGGGAGTGGCCTTGAGTCGTCTGGGATTTATCGGGGAGGTGGCGCTGTCTGTCGCGGCTATCGCGGGGGCGTTGTCCGTGATGGGATTAATCGTTTTCGCTTCCCGGAAGATACGGGGGAGTGTTACTCTCTTGATTATCGGGGTGATGATAGGGTATATCGCGAATGCCGTTATCGGGGTGCTGAAGTTTTTCAGCGTGGAGGAGGATATCAAGGCGTACGTGATTTGGGGATTGGGTAGTTTCGCCCGGGTTTCGGGGAACCAGATGATGTTGTTCGTGACGATTATGGCGGTGATTATCCCGCTGTCTTTTTTGTTGATTAAGTCGTTGAATCTGTTGATGCTGGGGGACGGGTACGCCCGTAATCTGGGACTGAATATCAATCGTGCCCGGGTGTGGGTGATTACTTGCTCCGGGGTGTTGACAGCGATTGTTACGGCTTATTGCGGTCCGATTATCTTTTTGGGGTTGGCGGTGCCTCACTTGTGTCGTGCGATATTCCAGACTTCAGACCACCGGATATTGATGCCGACCTCGATGCTGGTGGGGGCTTCGCTGGCATTGCTTTGTAATCTGATAGCCCGTTTGCCGGGGTTCGAGGGGGCTTTGCCCGTGAATTCGGTGACGGCATTGGTCGGGGCGCCGGTGGTGGCGTCGGTGTTGTTCGGGAAACGGAAGAGGAATGAGGTGGAAATTTGAGGTTCGCCTGCGGCGAGTTGCAAGTTACAGGTTGGCAAGTTACAAGTTTATTTTGAATTTTAGATTTGGGTTATGGTTCGTTTGGTAAATCTTTCTATCGGGTACAAGAGTAAGAGCGACACGAAGGTGGTGGCTCAAGGGATTTGCACGGAGATAAACGGGGGGGAGTTGACTTGTCTTTTGGGGGCGAATGGAGTGGGGAAGTCCACGCTTTTGCGTACCTTGTCAGCGTTTCAACCGAAGTTGGGAGGGGAGATTTTTATTATGGGGCGGGAGCTCGGCACTTATTCAGACAAGGAGTTGTCGAAGACGATAGGCGTGGTGCTGACCGAGAAATGCGACGTGCGCAACATGAGTGCCCGGGAGTTGATAGGGATGGGAAGAAGTCCGTATACCGGTTTCTGGGGAACGCTTGACAAGGAGGACTGCCGGATAGTGGAGGAGTCGATAGCACTGGTGAAGATAGAGAATCTGGCTTCCCGTATGGTACACACGCTGAGTGACGGGGAGCGGCAGAAGGTGATGATAGCGAAAGCGTTGGCACAACAGACACCCGTGATATTTTTGGATGAGCCGACGGCATTTTTGGATTTCCCGAGTAAGGTGGAGATTATGCAGTTGCTTCACCGGTTGACACGGGAAACCGGGAAGACTATATTTCTTTCGACGCATGATTTGGAACTCGCCTTGCAGATTGCTGACAAGATATGGCTGATGGATAAGCAACACGGCATCACGATAGGCACACCGGAAGATTTGGCGTTGGAGGGACATCTGAGTAGTTTTTTTGCCCGTAAGGGGATTGTTTTTGATATGGAAACGGGGTTGTTCCGGATAGAGAATCAATATACTTCGCGTGTGCGCTTACAGGGACACGGGCAAAAGTATGCCATGGTGCGGAAGGCGTTGCAGCGTAACGGAATGTTGGCAAACCGGAACGTGGAGTCGGAGGTGTACGTGGAAACGGGTGATTTGACAACTTCGGGTTTCAGGATTAACGTGCCGGGGAAGCCCGTGATAGAGGTGCAGACGATTGAAGAGTTGTTAAGCGCTATGCCTGCTGTCTTGCCGGAAGGGTAAAAAATAAGGCAGCTCCTTATTCAGAGCCGCCTTGCTTCTTTTGCGGTTGTAAACTTTCTTTGATTTGTGAACCCTGCTGATGTTCACGGGGTGGAGATGCTCCCGTATCTCTTCTTCCCTTCGGGCTTTCCTCGTTGCTTTCAAGTAGTCTTCCCGGGTAATTTTGGTTTTGTTTTTCATGGTACAAAGGTAGTAAAAGTTTCTTCAATATATTGTTGGTATTTTTATCAATTTGTCATCCTGTATTCATTGGGTGTGCAGCCTGCCATTTTCTTGAACCAACGGCTGAAATGTTGCGGGTAAGGGAATCCCAATTCATAGGATATTTCGCTGATGGATTTTGAGGTGTCGAATACACGTTCTTTTGCCACGTCGAGCATTTTTTGCTGGATATGTTTCAAGGCGGATATGCCCGTTTCTTTGCGGCATAAATCTCCGAAATAGTTAGCGGAAAGACAGAGTCTGTCCGCACAGTATTGCACGGAAGGCATACCTTTTTCAGCCGGAGTGTCGGATGAGAAATAATCATCCAAGATATTTTCAAATCGGGTTAAGATATCGTGGTTGGCGTTTTCCCGCGTGATGAATTGTCGGTCGTAAAAGCGGATACAGTAGTCGAGCAATAGTTTGATGTTGTCGATAATCAATGACTTGCTGTGTTTGTCAATGGGGGATTGTAATTCGGTACGGATTTTTTTCATGCACTCGATGATTGTTCGGCGTTCCTGTTCTGAAAGGTGCAGGGCTTCGTTGGCATTGTACGAGAAGTAGGAGTATGTTTTGACGATATTTGCCAGTGGCGTACCTCGCAGGAGTTCCGGGTGGAAAACTAAAACCCATCCTTCCGGTTGATGTAACAGTCCGTCGTCTTCCGACCCCATGACTTGCCCGGGGGCAAGAAAGAGCATGGAACCCTGTTGGTAGTCGTAGATGCTTTGCCCGTATTTCAAGTTGCCACAATTCGTGTCTTTTAACAGGATAGCATAGACGTTGTACAATTTCTTGCAAAATCGTAACGGTTTTGCCTTGTTGCCCTCGATAACGCTTACCAACGGATGATGTGTTTCCATTCCGAAATAGTCATTATATTGTTGGACAGTATCAATTTTCATGATTTCATTCATAGTCATTCTTATTTTAAGTAGAACAAATATACTTATTTCTTGGCAAAAATAGTATATAAAGGTAGAGGGTGGTGTACCGGAATCATGGGGGGTATTACCAATTTTACAGGTATATTCCCGTGGCGATAAAATTGGTCTTTCAATCCGTAGAATTGATACAGGCAAGGCGGAAGTAATGCCGTACTTTTGTATGCATGGAATTGATAATTAAATAAGTAATGGCATGAAAGAGAAACAAAATAGTGAAAAAAACACGGACATGAGCCGTCGTGTATTTCTGAAACGGGCGGCATTGGCGGGTGCGGCATTATGTATTGCGCCGACATTCGAGAAAGTAACGGCAGCAGAGAAAGCGATGAGGGAACAGGCGGCAACATCAACTGCCGGGATACCGGCAAGTGTGGCGGCGGTACATGCGCGGAGGACATTAGGTAGTGGTAATGCCGCATTGACCGTTTCTGCCATGGGGTACGGTTGCATGGGATTGAACCATAACCGTAGCCAATATCCCGACCGTAAAATGGAAATTGCTCTCGTGCGTGAAGCCATTGAACGTGGCGTGACACTTTTCGACACGGCGGAGAGTTACGGTTATCACGTCAACGAGAAATTGGTCGGGGAAGCCTTGAAAGGGTATGCCGACCGTGTATTCGTTTCCTCCAAATTCGGGCATAAGTTTGTAAACGGCGTACAGGTGAAGGCTGAGGAGGACAGCACTCCGGCAAATATTCGACGGGTATGTGAAAACTCGTTGCGTAATCTTGGAGTGGAAACGCTCGGTATCTTCTATCAGCATCGCGTTGACCCGAAAACACCTATTGAAATGGTGGCGGAAACAGTCGGAGAGCTTATCAAAGAGGGAAAGATTCTGCATTGGGGGATGTGCGAGGTAAATGCAGATACTATTCGCCGTGCCCATAAGGTATGCCCTGTTACGGCTATCCAGAGTGAATATCACTTTATGCACCGCAACGTGGAGGAGAGCGTACTGCCTGTCTGCGAGGAGTTGGGGATAGGTTTTGTGCCTTACAGTCCTTTGAACCGCGGTTTCCTCGGCGGTATGATTAACGAGTACACGAGGTTCGACCCGACGAATGATAACCGCCAGACTTTGCCGCGTTTCCAACCCGATGCCATCCGTGCCAACACCCGTATCGTGGAGGTACTTAACGCGTTCGGCAGAACACGGGGTATTACCCCGGCGCAAGTCGCTCTCGCGTGGCTGATGAACAAAAAGCCGTATATCGTTCCTATTCCCGGTACGACTAAACTTTCGCATTTGGAAGAGAACCTGCGGGCATCGGAAATCATGTTTTCTGCCGATGAGATGCGGGAGTTGGAGGATGCCGTGGCGGCTATCCCCGTTACAGGTAGCAGGTATGACGCTTTGCAAGAATCGAAAGTACAGAAATAATGAAGAGTTATGTGGAAGACAACTATTTTTTGGAGTGTTGTGATTGTTTTACTTTCGGGATGCCATGGTCGTAATGAAAATATCATGCAGGTTGAGGCACAAGGTAGTTTTGCTGTCGGGGGTACGGTGCTGACCGATTCTCTAGGACGGCACTATCATGGTGACCATGCTTACGTGTTTTATCAGATTCCGCCTCGTGCGCGAAAATACCCGCTCGTGTTTGCCCACGGCGTGGGGCAGTTTTCCAAGACGTGGGAAACCACGCCCGACGGACGGGAGGGGTTTCAGAACATCTTTTTGCGTCGCGGTTTCTCTACCTATCTTGTAGACCAACCCCGTCGCGGTAATGCGGGGCGGGGTACGGAATCCGTCACGCTCTCGCCCGTGTTTGACGAAGAGGTGTGGTTTAATCGTTTCCGGGTGGGAATATACCCCGAGTATTTTGATAACGTGCAGTTTAGTCGTGACAAGGATGCCCTTGAACAATATTTTCGACAAATGACGCCGACCGTCGGTACTGCCGACCTCGATGTCTATTCCGATGCTTATGTTTCCCTGTTCGACAAGATTGGCCCCGCTGTTTTTGTCACCCATTCACAGGGTGGCGGTGTGGGGTGGATTACGCTCCCGAAGACAAAGAATATCAAGGCGATTGTTGCCTATGAACCGGGTTCGAATGTTCCGTTTCCCGAAGGGCAGATGCCGGAGGAAGGCAAGGTGCCTACCCTTTCCGGAAAGACGGAGGGAGTGGAAGTCCCGATGTCTGTGTTCATGGAATTTACCAAAGTCCCCATTATCGTTTATTACGGGGATAATCTGCCGGAAACGAATGAACGTCCCGAGTTGTACGAGTGGACTCGCCGCTTGCATCTTATGCGCACGTGGGCGAAAATGCTCAATGCCCTCGGCGGGGATGTTACCGTTGTGCATTTGCCGGAAATAGGGCTTCACGGTAATACGCATTTCCCGATGTCCGATTTGAATAATCTTGACGTGGCGGAACATCTCGCGAAGTGGTTGCACGAGAAGAATTTGGATTGATTATTGTTCCGGAATAAGAATAATCTCTAAACGTGTCCGCGAGAGTAAGGGGAGGCAGTGAGTGTAGCAATGTTGCACGAGGGTATCGAAGAAAGCGGGGGTGTGGGCGAAGATGTCCCATAGTTCGCGGGCGAGGGTGATGTCGGCAATGCGGGCTATGGATGAAGGGGGGCATTGGCTTTCGGCGGCGAGGCGGGTGATGAAGGCTTTGTTCATGACGACGTGTTTGCTATGCGTGTCGAGGTTGCCCTCGGCGAGTTTGACGGCTTTGCCTATCATGATGCCCATGGTGACGGAGGGGATGGACTCGGTTTCTGCCAGTTTGAGGGTTTCGCCGATGAAGTTGCCGTAGTGGATAAAGGCTTGGTCGGGCAGTTCGGGGAAGCGGGAGCGGAGTGTCTTTTCGCTTTTAGCACCGGAGTTGATGACGATATGGTTACAGCCAAGGGCTTTGGCTACCTGTATTTCTTTGCGGATGCTGTTGACGAAGGCTTCCGAGGAGAAAGGGCGTACTACTCCGGAGGTGCCGATGATGGAAATACCGCCCGTGATGCCGAGGCGGGGATTGAATGTCTTGGTGGCGAGTTCCTTGCCGCCGGGTACGGAGATACGGATGTCGATGCCGGGTATATCCTTATGCTCCCGGAGCAGGCGTTCCGCTTCCCGTGTCATCATGGTACGGGGTGTGATGTTGATGGCAGGTACGCCTATGGGTAGGCCCAGCCCGGGAAGCGTGACGGTGCCGACTCCTTCGCCTTGTAGAAAATGGACGCCGGGAGTGGCGGACGGGGTAATTTCTGCGTATATCGTGTAGCCGTTCGTGACGTCCGGGTCATCTCCCGCGTCTTTGGTAATGCCGCAAGTGCAGGAGTTCGAGGCAAACGTGCAGGAAGCAACGGGAAAGGTGATTGTTTCACCGTTGGGGAGGGTGATTGTCGATTGCTGTTGCGGTTCGCCCGTGAGGAGTCCTTGCAGGGCGGCTACCGTGGCGGCTGTGGCGCAGGAGCCTGTCGTGAATCCGCTTCGCAGGGGGAAGAATCCCGGCACGAGTCGTTCCACCCGGTAGCGTAGCCCGTGTTCCCCGTTTACGGTGTAAAAACTTTCGGGTAACGCGGGACGGCGAATGACGAGTACGGGGATGCCGAGGGCTTTTGCCGCTGTAATCTTTTCGGTGTAGAAACCCGATTCTCCGCTCTCTTTGGTGATGATGGCGTCCGGTTGAATCTCCCGGAATAGCACCGCCTCATCTTGTTTGTCCTGCCAGAAGAGTAATCTTTCCCGGGGGAAGCCTGCCCGAAGTGCAAGGTCGAGTGATTGTTTCCGGTCGAGTACGCGGAACCAGCAAGGTGTCTTTTCCCAATAGCGGCGCATCTTGCCGATGGTTTGTACCCCGGTAAGGGCGAGTAGGTTGTGGGTGTGGTGTTGTTCAAGGTAATCTATGGCGTCGTCGAACGAGTCGCACCATACGAGCGATTCGTCCCGCTCGGGATAGAGGCGCTCTAAACGGATGACGGGGATGTCCAAGCGTTCGGACACGGCGGCTATATTGGCGTGCAGTTGGGAGGCAAAGGGGTGTGCGGCATCCACGATAAGCCGGATGTCATGGCGGGTGCAAAAGTTTTGCATCTCGCTTGTATCCATGCCCCCGGCAACACGGGTACCGTGTTTACACTCGATTTGTTGCGTGTCGCTTTTGGTCGAGTAGTAATAGGGGGTGCCTGCCTCGTCGAGTACCCGGACTGCCGTTCTGCCTTCTGTTGTTCCGCCGAATATGAGGACCATGATATTTTAGATTTATGATTTACGATTTATGATTATCTAATTTCTGAACAGGTGTTTGAATTGGTGTGAATATAGTTTTGACAGTCCCTCGCGGTTGTCGATGGCATCGCCGACGACAATCATGGTGGTGAGGGTGAGGTTGTTCTCTTTCACGATACGGGCGAGGTCTTGCAATTGTCCCCGGAAGATGCGTTCGTCTTTCCACGTGAGGTGGTAGCATGCTGCCACGGGAGTGGTTGGCGGGTAGTGTTGCAGGAGTTCGCTTTGTACTTGGTCGACAATGGAGGCACTGAGGAAAATACACATGGTGCTTTGCGAGCGTGCCAGCATATGCAGTTTTTCTTTCTCGGGCATGGGGGTGCGTCCTTCGCCTCGCGTGAGGATGATGGTCTGTACCTTTTCGGGTATGGTGAATTGCGATTGCAGGGCGGCAGCGGCGGCGAGGAAGGAAGAGATGCCGGGGGTGATGTGGTAGTCCATGCCGTACTCGTCGAAGAATGCCATTTGTTCCTGTATTGCCCCGTATATGCACGGGTCGCCCGTGTGAAGGCGCACGACGAAGAGTCCCTTGTCGTAAAATTCTTTCATGAGGCTGAATTGTTCCTCGAGTGTCATCGTGGCGGAACTGCGCACGGTGGCACCGGGTTTGGCGTAATAGGTCAGTTCCACGGGCACGAGGCTTCCGGCGTAAAGGATGAGGTCTGCCGCTTCAAGGAAGTTTTTGCCTTTCACGGAGATAAGTTCCGGGTCACCGGGTCCGGCACCCACGATTTCGATAAATCCCCGGCGTTCAGCTGCCCGGTCGAGAGCCACGGCAAAGGTGAAGTCGTTGCCCTCGGATAGTTTCCCTTTCTGTTTTTCAACTAATAATCTGTCGTTTAAAGATGTTGCCAATGCACTAGCTTCTGCAACACTCGGTACGGAGATGACTTCCATTACTTTCTTCGAGGGATTGGGTATCTTGATTTCAGCAAGTTCTATCGGGTCGTAAATATGTACAGGAATGTCACCGGCTTTTCTAGTGATTTCGTCAACGAGCGCTTCCTTCTCTTTTAAATCGATAGTGGATACGGTTGCTAACGCGAGGGGAGATAGGTGTTTTGCCTCAAGACTATGGAATATATATTCCGTTACTCCCTCGGGATTGCACTCTTTGCGGCAGCCGACGCCCAAGTGGAGTACTGCCGGGCGGTAGTACAACGCGGGTATCGGGCTTTCGTGCCGGAACGGGGTAACGGCAACGAGGAGTTGGAATTTACTGAAGTCGATATCCTCGAAATGATAGAATATTTCCACGTGTTCCGGTGCGGTGCGTTCCAGATAACGGGTGCCTTCGTCCCGCGTGTCAAGGAGCAGAGCCGTGGGACGGGTGTTAACGAATGCCGTGATGATGTCGTTCATCGGTGCGGTCGTTTCGGTTTTCCATCCCTGTTCTTTGCCAAGGGTGTCGAGAGCCCACAAGCCCGTGTTGTCGCTTTGTGTCGTGATGACAGCTTCGGCACCCAAGATGTTGGCTACCCGGCGGGTGAGTTGGTTGGCTCCCCCGACGTGTCCCGACAGGACGGAAATGACGTGCCGCCCCGTGGTGTCGATGTTGATGACTGCCGGGTCGGTGTATTTCGACTGCACGGACGAGGCTATGGCACGGACGCATATACCGAGGGCCCCGATGAAGACGAGGGCATCGTACCGGGAAAAATGTTCGGACACGAAGGCGGTGATTGACGTGATGCCGGTGCAATCCACCTGTTCTCCTTTGGTGAAAAGTTCAGTACCGGGCAGTTCTTGCCGTATGGTGCGGGCGATTTGTAAGCCTTGTTCTGAGGATATGATAATAGCAATCTTATTCATGTGCTGATGTTTTTTGTACTTGTATGATATCTATCGGGTTGTGGGTATCTACCGCGAGGCGGTGTTCTCCCGTGACGGAAAAACCGTGTCGGGCGGCACCGCGGATGAAGAGTTCTTTGCTTTCGGGCGATACCGAGTTGAAAACGATAACGCCACCGGGTGCGATAACCTCGTTCAGGCGGCGGATAATTTCTTCCATTTTACCCCCGTGTCCGCCGATAAATACTGCATCCGGGAGCGTGATGCCGGAGAGGTCTGCCGCGGTGAAGTCACCGATGTGTACCTCTATGCCGGGTGTGCCGAAACGGGCGGCATTGGTTTTCATGAGATGCTCTCCTTCCGGACGTTGCTCGAAAGCTACCACCTGAAGGTGGGGGAATTGGAGTTTCGCCTCGATGGAAACGGAACCCGTGCAAAAACCGATGTCCCAGAGCGTGTGGCGTTCCCGTAAGTCGAGCATGCCGAGCGTGAGCAGGCGGACGGGCATTTTGGTAATCATGCGGGTGCGTCCGTCGAGTAGTTCAAACTCGCTTTCCGGGATGCCGAAAGGACGGGGGTGCGCGTGAGTACGTTGCAGGATAACGCAATTGGGAGCGACGAAACGTTGTCCTATTGCCTCATCCGGCGAGAGGGTGCGTACGCGTTCGTGTTCGTTGCCAAGGAGTTCACCCGTGTGCATCCGGTAATTGTCGTACCCGTAAGCCAGCATCCGGCGGGCAATGGCATCCGGGGAGTGTTGCTCGTCGGTAAGCAGACCGATTTTCTCGTGTCCCTCGATGAGTGCCCGGTCAAATTCATGCCACGGTCGCCCGGTGAGGGAAACGACGTGCATGTCGTGGTAGGGAAGCACGAGGCGGTGTGCCAGTATCTGCAAGGAATTGAAGTAGGGGTATAACCGCATGCCCGCTTCCGGGAGCCGTTTGCGTATGGTGTTGGCGAAGCCGAAGAAAAGCGGGTCGCCGGAAGCGAAAACGACAATCTCGTCCTCTCCCTCGTATTGCCGGAAGACGTTGTCGAGCGGCACCGTGATATCTATCCAGTGGTAACCTTCCGGCAAGAACGGGCGCACGATGCCGTGGTGACGTTTCCCCCCCGAGAATACGGTACGCGAGGAAATAAGCTCGAGTATTTCCCGGGAGAATTCCTGTTGTCCGTTGTCGTCAATTCCGATTACTGTAAAGTTCATAAAATAATTGAAAATTGAAAATTGAAAATTGAAAATGAAGGAAAACTTCATGGCAATTTTCAATTATCGGTTATAATTTAGAAATGCAGTATTGTCATTTTCAATTCTGCATTTTCAATTGTTTACACGTCCCTTCCCGGTCGCAGTCCTTCCGCGTCGTCAAAGCAAAGAATGGCGTTGACGAGTGTCGCGGCGAGGTTGCTTCCGCCCTTGCGTCCCTCGATGATGAGCTTCGGGATGGTGGTGAAGGATTTCAACATATGTTTGGATTCCCGCACGTTGACGAAGCCCACGGGTGCACCGATAACTCCGGCGGGGTGTGCTTTGCCGAGGCGCGTGAGTTTGCATAGTTCCATGAGCGCCGTGGGGGCGTTGCCGAAGACGTAAAGGGCGTCCGGGTGTTCTTCCGCGGCAAGACGTATGCCTGCCTGCGTGCGGGTGATTTTCAGGCGGGATGCCATTTCGGCGACACGTTCGTCGGAGAGGTAGCATTTCACTTCGATGCCCAACCGCTCCAAAGCTCCCTTGCGGATGCCGGAAGCTGCCATGGTGACGTCGGTAACGATGGTGCGTGTTTTCCCGTCGTGCAAGAGGGCGTGGAGGGTTTCCACGGCGTTGTCGTCCGTGTAGAGGATGTTCTCCATGTCGAAGTCCGCGGTCGTGTGGATGGCGTGCAGCAATGCCCATTTTCGCCCGAGGGGTATATCTTTATTCTGTAATTCCGATTCGATGGTGCGGAAGCTGCGCATCATGATTTCCTGCCCGATACCCACTTCGTCGGTGCGCTGTTCCCGGTAATAGCCGCGGGGGGTGATGATTTTGTCGTCCCACGCGTAGGATTGCGAGTTGCCGATAATCACGATGGTGAACATATCCACTTCCTCGGGGTCGAAGTCGGCTATCGTGGTAATCTTGATTTCCTGTTCATCCCGTCCCGCTTGGCGGACGAAACCGACAGGATTTTCCGGTGAGCGGTATTGGCGGAAGATTTCTTTCAGGCGATAGAGTTGCCAGTAGCGTCCTTCGCTTTTCGGGTTATAGATGGCAGTCACGAAGTCGGCGGAGGCGGCAGCCTCTATCCGGCGTTCGATTTTCTCCCAGGGTGTCATGAGGTCGGAGAGGGAGATTATACAGAAGTCGTGCCCGATGGGTGCGCCGAGTAGCGCGGCTCCTTTCTGGAAGGCACTTATCCCCGGTAGTATCTCTACCTCGACGGGACTCGCTTTTTCGCGTTTCATCTCGAGGACGAGGGGTGCCATGCCGTATATACCGGCATCGCCGGAGCTGACAACGCAAACGGTTTTTCCCTGTTCGGCGTACTCGAAAGCGAGCGCGGCACGGTCTTTCTCTTTCTTCATGCCCGTGTCGATGCACTCGGTGCCCGGGTGGATGACGGATTGGATGAAGTTGAAGTAATATTTGTACCCGACAACCACATCCGAGCGTGTGATGGCGGCACGGACTGCGGGAGTGATGTCTTCTTCACTGCCCGGTCCGATGCCGACGACGTATATTTTTCCTTGGTTCATTGTCATAATTTTGAAGTATCGGGCAAAATTACACTTTTACCGGCTGGATTGCAAATCAAATCCGGTCTAAATTCCGGAGTAAACAGCGGGGAAAAAGGTATGATATTCTGGTGTTTTATTAAATATCTTTTGGAGTTCTTCTAACCCCGTCAGAAGAACTCCAAAAGAACTTCAAAAGAACTTCAAAAGAACTCCCCTGTTTCCTCGCCGTCTTATGGTGATTTACAAGCAAGTGTTAATAGAGGTGAATTTATCTCTTTCGCCTCTTGCACAACCGGATGATGTATTTCACCGAGAGCACGATTCCCGTGAATGACACGGCGGCTCCGCCGAGAAGGAGTGTCCAGATAACGATGGTCCACAACACGGGGCGTTCGACGAGGAACTTGATGTCCAGCGTGTGCAATCCCCGGTAGAGCCAGCGTTTCCAGCGTCCGTTCGTGTCGTAGTGCGCGGGTTGGAAGGATTCGAGGTTATAGTAATAACAATCCTTCGCCTCGTTGTCGAGTTCGACCTTGTACGCAGGTAACGGCAGCGGGCGTCGGCGGGAAATGTAATAATTGTCATACTCCTCCATTTTTGTCACCGTGTAGGGGACGGTATCCCGGGTGAGGTGTTTGATGGCGGCGTAAACCATTTCTTCCGTGATACGGAAGGGACGGATGCTGTCGGCAGAGGCGTCGAGGGTAACGGTTTCCCGCTCTGTCCTCAATTTATACAGGGGTATGCCTTCGTAATGCGTCCATTCCACTTGTTTTACGGGACCGTGTGTCCGGCTGACGGCGGCAATAGCGTCGCGATAGTCCAGCGTGTAGGTGTCGGGTGAGGGAGTCCCCCTGTCCGGCGTGCCTTGCCGCACCATGCCCCGGGGTTTCTGTTCGCCGAACAGCCACGAGGGAAGCGGTGCCATGGACATGTATCCGCTTAATATCCACGTGAAGACGAATATCCCGAAGAAGAAGCCCGTGACGTGATGCCACTTGAACCACGGTTTCTTGTAGGGGGTGCGAAGGAATCCTTTCCGGCGGTTCAACCAGTAGGAACGAATGCCGAGGACGAATCCCGTGCAGCACATGAACATCCCGAGGTAGCAAGACCAGTACATGAATTGCGTCCACAAGTTCTGGTTTTCCCGAATGACCGTGAAATATACCCAGTGGGGTATAGCCCCGAACCATGCCCAGAGTCGTTTGCCGGAATCCGTGAATTGCAAGATATTGCCGCTTCGGGAAGAGATGTACAGTTGATATTCTTCCGGTCCGTCATAAAAGAATTTGTACACGGGCAGTTCCCGTTTGTTGTGGGCAAGCGGTATCCATTGGTCGAGCGCATGCAGGGTGTCTACCCGGGTAATGTTGTTGTTCGGGCACCAGTTTTTTGCCCGCCATTCACAGAGGGCGTAATTCACGACGGGTGCCGCGGCATTGGTGTCGGCGTATAAATCATGACTCTTCCGCCGGTTCCCGAAATGGAACACGTTTTGTCCTTCCGGGTTGTCGAGACTGATGCCGCCCGGGCGGACATCGGCAGGCAGGCGGCGGAGCGCGTCTTGCATGTCGGGTAATGACGCGGTGTCAAGGGCTTGCTGGCGGGCGAAGCGTTCTTCTTGGCTTACACGGGGAAACGAGTGGTATATCATCACGATTCCGGAGATAAACCACGAGAAGCACAGGATACAGAGAATGATTCCCAGTATCCTGTGGATATGGATGAGTAATCTTGTAATCATGTGATTAGTCTATGTCGTCGGTCTTTTCGTATTTCTTTTTCTTCACGATGATGTCTTCCCGTTTGTGGGTAGAGGCGAATTTAGCGTGACGGATGAACAGGTCTTGTATGGCTTCATTTTGCCCCAGACCTTCGAGGATAACGTTGACTTTATAACCTTTCTTTTCCAGTTCCTCTTTCCAGTCCCCGGCAATATCGTTTTTGGCATGGTCGCCTGCCACGAACATGAAGGGGACGAGGGTGACTTCCCGTGCCTTGTTGGCTTCCAGTTCCCGGATGACGTCATCCATGGCGGGATAGCCTTCGATGGTTCCCACGTGGTAATTCTTGTGGCCTTGTGCTTTCATCACGTAGTCGAGCATCCCGTACGTGGAGTTTGCCGGATGATAAGTGCCGTGGCACACGAAGACACAATCGCTTTTCGCCTTTCCCCGGAGCGATGCGGCAAGGGCTTGCACGGTTGCCTTGTAGTCTTCTGGGGTGTAGAGCAGGGCGTTGCCCAGCCGGATGTCCTTGAATTTGTCGCGGTAGAGAGCCACTTCCTTGCGCAGGGCTTCCATCTCGATGCCCTCGATGATGTTCGTGGGTTGGATGATGAGGTGGGTGTAGCCGTCGGCGATGAGTTGGTTCATTGCTTTCACGGGATTCGGTTTCACGATGCCTTTTTCTTTCAAACGGCGCGTAATCATGCGGGAGGTGTAGGCTTCCCGGACTTCGATGCCGGGGAATGCCTTTGCCGCTTTTTTATTGATAGCCTCGATGGTGAGGACGCGGGTGTCGTCGTGTGTCGTCCCGAAGTGAACCATAAGAAGGGCTATTTTGTCATTCGGTCCGAGGGTTTTGAATATATCGGATTCCTTGAAACCTTCGCCATGACCGAAGGCGGATACGCTTGTCAATAAAAGAAAGGCTATTAATATGTTTTTCATGATATCGGTTTTATTTCGTGAAACGGATTACAAGACTGGCGAAGAATGTCCTGCCGGGGTTCAGGGTAGCGTAGTTCACGCCGTTGGGGCGGTCGTCCGTCCAGTCGAAGAGGTTGTCAATCCCGGCGTTCAGTTCAAACAGGAAGTTACCCACGGGTGCGAAAGTATGCGTGGTGGCAAGGTTCCAAAGTTGGTACTTGGGAGCACTGGTGTCGGTGATTTTACCTGTTTTGGAGTCTACCTTGTAAATGTATTTCGAACCTTGTATTCTCCCGTTGACATTCACGTGCAGGCGGTATTTGTTCCACTCGTGTGTCCAGCCTCCCCGGAAGGTGGCGGCGTGTCTTACCGATTCGCTTAGGCGGCGTCCTTCCCCGTCGGCAGCGTAAACGCAGTTGTAAGCCCCCGCGGCGGAGAATCCGGCACCGAGGTAGCTGTTCACGGAGATGTCGAAGCCTTTGATGGTGGCTTTGTCGAGGTTTTGATACAGTTTTTTGTTCGCTATCCCGTTTGCTTTTTCCTCTTCGGTAGGGTCTACCTTGTAGTCGGAGATAATATCTTTGACGTCATTGATGTATCCGTTCAAGGCAACATTTAAATGCTTGCCCGTGTACTCGATATTTAAATTGTAGTAATTGGATTTTTCGGGTTTTAAATCCGGGTTCCCTATCGTTATAGAACCTCTGTTTTCATAGTCGTAATACAGTTCTTGAATGCTGGGGGTTTTGAATCCCATGGCGTATGACGTTCTGAAATTGAACGAGCCGAGGGAATACATCAAGGCGATTTTGGGCGTAAAACTGTTTTTGAACATTTCGTTGTACACGTAACGGAATCCCGGGAGGATTTGTAATTTTTCCCAAACTCGGATTTCATCTTGCGCGTACAGGGCTAACGTGTAAATTTCTTTCGGTTTGTCGAGGCTTCCGGGGTTTTTCATGTAGTCGTTCGTGTATTCGGTGCCCACGGAAATTTTATTGTACTTCCCGGCTTTGAACACTCCTTTCAGGTTGCCGTTGTAGTACTTTTGGCGTTTGGTTAAATCTTCGTCGCCGACATGGAAAGTGGTGTCTTTTTTGCTAACTTGCGCTACCGTGTATAATTTGTTGTACTCGTAGTTGTCCATGTAAAGGTCGAGCGAGATGTAGGCTCCATCGTTCATGAAGTATTTTCCGCCCAAGCCGAAATTATAATCCATGTAGGTAAGGTCGTATTGGTACGCCCCGTCGTTTTTCTTTTCTTGTACCGGACGATTTACTTCCCGGTTGAAATAACTTCCTTGCGCGTAGAGTTTCAATTGCTCGTTGGGTGCGTAAGTGAAGTGTTGGGTAACAATATTGGAATGGAATTTGCTGGATGACTCTTTTCTCGTGGGGATGACCGTGTCGCCGCTGATTTCATTGGGGTTTAATTGCCATCCGCCCATCTGCCGCCTTTGGTAAGAGGTGGAGGAAGTGAATTTACCGAAATTAAAATCAACACCGGCATTTTGCGTGAAGCTGGATTCTCCCCCGAAACGGGTTTTCGACTGCACGCTAATCGGGTCTTTCGATTGTTCGGTGATAACGTTGATTACCCCGGCGATAGCGTCCGAACCGTAGAGGGCGGAAGCCGCACCTTTCAATATCTCGACGCGTTTCACCCGTCCCATGTCGATACGCGACAAGTCGGTATTGTTGGAAACATCTCCTGCCACTTTCTTCCCGTCGACGAGAATCAAGATGTATTTATTACTCATGCCGTTGAGCGTGAAGTACGAGCCCATGACCGTGGGGCGAATATTGAACGCGGGGTTCAGCAACAGGAGGGCGTCCTCGAAGGAGTTTACTCCTGCCTGCCTTAAGTCCGACCCGCTAATCACTTCTACCGGGACGGGCGAATCTTTCAATCGGCGGTGGGTTCCTGTTCCCGTCACCACGACTTGGTTCAAGTTTACCGGGGTGGCGAGTAACTGGAATAATATGTCACTTTTGTTTCCGTTCACTTTCATGGAACCGACCTCGTAGCCGGAGTAGCTGGCACGAAGCGTGTAAGTCCCGTCGGGTATTTTTTCCAGAATGAATTCGCCCTTGTTATTCGTGGCGATACCGATGCTTGTTCCAATCAACCGGATATTTGCCCCTGCAAGGGCTTTACCGGTTTTGGCATCTACAACTTTCCCCTTTAAGGTGATTTCTGCAAAAGCGACGCTCGCTAATGCTACTACGAATAATGTAGTCAGCGCTACAAATTTCTTCATGTAAGATTAAGTTTAAAAGTTCATAATGGTACTCCTGACCCCGGGAATACGCTATTACCTGTTTTGCTTTGGCAGGTCTCCTGACTACGCCTAAGAAAAGTACCTTCCCGTCCGCGAGGACAGTGGTGCAAGAACCTTTCTTTGAATCTCCTTGCGGAGAAACGGGCATCACAGTAGCGGGCACTGTGTCGGATTCTAACCGACTTCCCTCTTGTGCGCTAATTGGATATTAACACATCACCAAAGACTCCGCGAATGTATGCAGATTCCATTAAAAAATACAATGAAACGGGGAAAAAATTAATTAATAATTTGTAGGGGGATTAGTGGTAAAATAGGATATAGAGAAATTACATCTCCTTTGATTGTATTGAAAATCTGAGTGTTGTAAAGAAAATGAAAAAAGTCACGCAAGAAATGCATAATATAGAAAAATATATTACTTTTGCCCCCGTTTTGGTGCGGAACCTTCGGTCATGAAGGCGACGCTTAATAGGGAACCCGGTGTGAATCCGGGACTGTACCCGCAGCTGTAAGTTCCTTTACAAGGGATTTTGTACTTCAAATGTCACTGGTGTAATAACTGGGAAGGCAACAAAATCCGGAACAAGTCAGAAGACCTGCCGAACGATGATAACCATAGCTTTCGGGAGAAAAAGCGAGAGGAAAAATACGGATTTTACCTTGAAACTCATGTTACCCTAAAGACTATGTTAATAATGCTTTATTCATTATTAATATATAGTTTGTATGAAAAAAGTTGTTGTATTGGCATTATTGCTGATTGCGTGTGTCGGCTCGCTTTTCGCCGAGGATAAAGATAAGCGCAAAAAGAAAAGTATCACGGATACGATTTTTCGTATCGATGAAGTAAGTGTGCTTGAAAAAAGAAAACGTATCGATTTGTTGGGGTTGGATGTACCGTTACGCTTTGTCCCGATAACGGTAAGTAAACTTTCCGGGCAGATGCTGGAACGTAAAGGTATCGTGAATCTGGAAGATGCCGTGAAGTTTTTGCCCGGGATTATTCACAAGACAAATCAATTGGGGGCGTTCCAACGATTCTCTATCCGGGGACAAGGGAGCGCGCTTATCATGATCGACGGGATGCGGGACGAGCGAACGGTTAGCCAGAATGTTCCTTACGGGGACTTGTCATCCGTGGAGTCCATCGAATTAATAAAAGGACCCGCTTCGGTGTTGGCGGGACATTCTGCCATGGGAGGGGTTTTGAACATCGTGCGCAAGAAGGTAACACCGGATTTTTCAGCTAATGCCCGGATTAGTTATGGTAGTTGGGAAGAAAAACGGGCTACATTGGGTTTCGGGGGAAAGTTGGCAGGACCGCTTGATTACCGGGCGAATATCCATTATTCCACGGGCGACGGTTACCGGCGCACTAACGCGAATAGATTCTCCCTTTATGGGGTTGTGGGCGCAAATATCGGTAAAGTAGGGAGATTGGAAGTGAGTGGCAGTTACGCGGATGATAAGTACACGACTGAAATAGGGGCCGCACCGACCGTGCGTTATGATGTGTACGAAGTCGGTAAGGATGCCGGGCCTTTTATGAAGAGCGGAGAACGGCATCCTTATGCCGATTATCACGAGATATATAATGATTACGCGAATAATCGGATGAAGCGTAAAGTATGGGACGTGACGGCACGGTACACTCACGTGATATCCGAGAACATGACATTGCGAGAGAGGTTTACTTATTTCCATAGCGATTTGGATTATTGCTGCGTGGAAGGATTGGGGTACCGGACTTCGGAGGAATCTATTTATAAATGGTATTATACCTCGAAAGGTAAAACGACCTATATAAATCTGGATTCTGTGGTGCGAAATAAACCGTTGAACTTTAACCCGGATCATAAACAATTGAGTAATGTGCTGGAATTGACAGGTAACGTGGAGACCGGATTCGTGAAACACCATTATACATTGGGGTGGTCGTATTTCGCGTTTGATTTTGTACAGTATAACGGGTACGGGAGTGATGATTTGTGGGGACCCGGATTGGGTGCTGTGTTGGCATTGAAGAATCCGCAGTTGGTACAAGGCTGGTGGGATTCCAAAATTTCAGCTGCAAGTCTGAAAACCGATAGAACGCATGCCGTGTATTTGCATGATGTGATGGAATTTAGCGACCAATGGAAGGTGATGTTGTCCGGACGCGTGGATTTTTATAACTATAAAACGGCAACAGCAAAGGTTTTGGACGGGAAACAGGACTACAAGAAGGAGAACCGTTCGGAATGGAATAAAGTGAAGACTTCCGCTTTCACGTATCGGGCGGGAGTGGTGTATTTCCCGGTGCCGGAATTGTCATTTTATGCTTCCGCTTCTTCTTTCTTCAATCCGGTGGTGAAGTTCTATAATCCGGATATTATGTATTTGGATAGAAAGGGGAACGAGTTCAATCCCGACACGGATGGCGGAGAAGTGTTTAAGCCGGAGAAAGGAATTTCGGCAGAAGTCGGGGGGCATTACACGTTGAATGAATGGGTGGATGTCAACGCTTCGGTTTTCTACACGAGTCGCTATAATATCGTGAAGAGTTTGGGAGATACTACTGTGGTGGTTGACGGCAGCACCGTGACAAAAGGTATTCAAGGGCAGGTTGGTCGCGGTATGTCAAAGGGATTTGATTTTGAGATTGTGGTTCGTCCTCTTCCGACGCTTCGGTTTACGACGGGATTGAGTTGGGCGGAATATCGTTTGCGACAGATAGCGGAGAGCGGACGATTCTCGAAATACAAGGAAGAGAATAAGAATGTGCGTGAAACAGGTGTGCCTCGTACAACTTTTTACGCGTATGCCGATTACACGATTCCCACGGGGGTGTTGAAGAACTTGTCGTTCCAATTAAGCGGAAATTTCAAGGATAAGGTGTTCTCCGATATCAAGGAACGAATTTACACTCCGGCGTTGTGGCTGATGGATGCGGGAATATATTACACGATCAAAGGGCATGTGAATCTGGCTTTGAATATTAATAATTTGTTTGACAAGGAGTATTTCGAGAAAACAACTGTACTGGGAAAACCCCGGAATTATCAGGCATCCGTGTCATATACTTTTTAGTTTCGCCGAAGGCGAAAGTTACAGGTTGGCAGGTTACAAGTTAGTATTTGATTTGTAACCTGCTAATTTGTTGTTTATGAAATCTGTGGAAATATTTTGCGGGGTAGACGTCAGAATGCAGACTTATTGGCTACTTTTGTCAAAAAATAGAATAGTCATTATAATATAAGAATATGAAAAAGTTTGTATTGTTTTTATTTGTTTTGGTCTTTGCTGCCTGTGCAGGTGTTTGTGCGCAAGATACGGTGAAGCAGGATACCGTGAAACCTGAAGGGTATAAGTTTACGGACATTAAGAGATTGCCCGCTACTTCCGTGAAAGATCAGTTCCGTGCCGGCACTTGTTGGTCGTGGTCTACGGCTTCTTTTCTGGAGTCGGAGATGATGCGACAGGGAAAAGATTCGGTTAATCTTTCGGCTATTTATTTCGTGAAACATGCTTACAGTGACAAGGCGGAGAAGTACGTGCGTTTGCATGGCGTGTTGAATTTTGCCGTGGGTGGTGCTTCGTCGGATGTAATTAACATGGCGAAGAAGTACGGGATTGTGCCTCTTGAGGTGTTCAAGGGTTTGAATTACGGGGAGCCGAATCATGTGTTCGGGGAGATTGACGCCGTGTTGAAAGCGTACGTGGAAGCGGTGGTCGAGAATAGAAATAAACGTTTGAGTACGGCTTGGAAGAAAGGGTTTGATGCTATTTTGGATGTTTATCTTGGCGAGGAGCCCGAGAAGTTCGAGTACAAGGGAAAAGAGTACACGCCTCGGACTTTTGCCGACGAGGTGGTGGGCTTGAACATGGACGATTACGTGAACCTGACCTCATTCACGCACCATCCTTTCTACACGGAGTTTGCCTTGGAGGTGGAAGACAATTGGTCGTGGGATAAGGCTTACAATATTCCGTTGAACGAGTTGATGCGGGTTATGGAGAGCGCGATTGATAACGGGTATACCTTTGTTTGGGGTGCCGACGTGAGCGAGAAAGGATTTGCAACGAAGGATGCCGGTGTTGCGGTAGTTCCCTCGACTGACACGAAAGAGATGACCGGGGCTGAAATTGCTAAATGGGAGAAATTACCTAAAGAACAACAGACGATGGATGCTTTCAAACTGGCTCCGGCTCCCGAGAAAAAGATTACCCAAGAGATGCGACAAGAGGAATTTGACCGTTACCTGACGACAGACGACCATGGAATGCATATTATCGGAAAGGCAATGGATCAGAACGGAACCCCTTATTTTATCGTGAAGAATTCATGGAATAAATACAATAAGTTCGGGGGATATTTCTACGTTTCTTATCCTTATATGGCGTTGAAGACGATGGATATTCTGGTACACAAGAACGCGATTCCGAAGGACATCAGAAAGAAATTAGGGATTTAATGTAAGTTTATTATAAATGAAACCGCCTCGTAATGGGGCGGTTTCTTAACAAATTTATGAGAGGTGTTTATTATTTCTTCGCGGGATGTAAGTACCAATCCGGGTTCTTTTCTCCCTTTGAACTTGCCCAGCTTTTGAATTTAGGATAAAACTCGTCAATATGTACAGCTTCTGTCGGAACCACGTAATCTGTTATCGGTAGGTCTATGGCGAAAGGATAATCGTTGTCGCTCACGTAATAATTCGGTCCGATAAGATTGCCATCTTCGTCGAGGCTACTATGGTCTTGATATCTTCCGAAATAGGTCAGATCAGCAAGATCGGTAGGGGGATAGTTCGTGAGGTGTACTTCCTGTATCGGGTTTTTACCGTTTTTATTCGGGCTGACACGGATAAATGGATTGTAGAAATGGGGATCTTGCATAGTTTCGGATGTCAATCCTTTTGCTTTTATTGTCACTGTAATAGGTCCGCTTTTCACGGCTTGTTCCATGTCATCAAAAAGGATAAATGTGGCATTCGTTTGCCCTGATTCCATGTTGTTAAAAATATTCTCGGCTTTGCTGCCGCCATTTTCAATTTTAACGTCAGACACGCTGGCTGTGAGAATTCCAATTTGATACCCGAATCCGCTTTTGATTTGTCCGCCTCTGTGTACCGGGGTGTAAATATCTTTAAGTTCGGTAACGTTATTGTTCTCATCGACAGTGAAGCTTCTTTCGTAAGTAATGACAACGTCATTCATGTCGTAATCACCTTTGTTTGGCCACAAGTCTTCAAATGCGAGAGTCCCTGTTCTAACAGTCGTAACGGGAGGAAATTCCTCCGGTTTTGTGGTCGGTTTGTCTGAAATATCAATATCGCCGTCTTCGTTTGTTAAGAAAAATAGAACGTCTTTATAATCGTAATCTACGCCGCTCCTGTTATCACCATCTTCAAATCCAAGGATGATGTTTTTGGTTTCTGTATCATATAAACTTACACAACGTTTCTCCTCCATCATATTGAATTCGTTATTTGAGAACCAGTAAGATTTCCCCGAAAAATCTACACCTCCTGAATAATTGAAACCATCACTGATGATAAACCATCCGATAGTAGTACCTTTGGGAAAAGTTTCTGTAGCGTTACCATCTTTATCGTAGTATTTTAAGTTCATTCGCATACCATATTCTAAAGGAGGCCACAGCGAACACTTGGG
>ENA-UEPJ01001369-UEPJ01001369.1-human-gut-metagenome-genome-assembly--contig:-NODE-1369-length-29634-cov-11.921406_pt1 | contig 29634 bp, 32 predicted proteins | sample MGYA00242890_ERZ507896 | MGnify/ENA primary metagenome ERZ507896 (study PRJEB26167, sample SAMN06115508) | human gut metagenome | host: Homo sapiens | place: China:Qinghai | collected 2015-08-20... | reverse complement strand
CAATCCGCCTATTCGATTCTTACACCACACCGCTTTGTAAGGCTCCTTTTCGGGAAAACGTCCCAAAATTGGTGTAGCCCGGGTGTAGTACCGCAGATGTTGCTTGAAATCCGTTCAAAAATTCGTCGTATCTGCGTTTTAATTTTGTGTTTTACTGCTCAATCGGCTTCATCGTGGGGACTATGAATACGTCACGAACTGCATAACTTTTAATTGGGTTATCGATAAGCATATGCGATATCATTATAAAAATATTGAGCAGACATGTGGCTACACATCTGCTCAATATTTTGCATTATTATTTTTTTGATTCCGCTGTAGTCATCATTTTATTGATGTTCATAGCTGGCCACACTATCGGTTCAGTTTCAGGTTGCGCTGTTAAAAGAGTCATTTGCGAACGAACATACGGAAATAAAATAGCCAAAGCATTTTCCTGAAGCAACTGATTTTTATGAGAGTCCGACTCTTCAATGCTCCAATAGCCACTGATTTGGACTTTAGCTTTGAACTCTCCTTCGCGAGTTGCCTGCGCAGTCAAGGTCGTCCGATATTCACCATCGGATATTTTATCAATGCCATAGCTAAGATTAAAGCTTGTTTTTGAATCATCTTTTAACGAAAAACCATCTCTAACAAAAGATAGTTCATCAAACACGATATGATTGGCCTTTAAAACACTAACAGGCAACTCATCCGTAGGGCGAATTATTTCGTTCATTGTTTTCACCTGTCTTACATAAATCATTTATGCTGCATACAACGGGAAATCAAAATACACGGATGACTCTAACATAGAAGAGAATGACACATCCGTCATGTTTTGAGGTGCAGTCTTTACATAGGAAAGAGGCCTATCAATAAACGACAAATCCAAATCATCAAAGATAACCTCTTCGGAATCGCCTACTTGTTCACAGCTCATCCCAGAGAGAGAATCCCTCAGCAGACATTCTTGTTGTATGGCGTACTCCATGGAGGGATGTGCTAAGGAGTCCAAAACTCTTTGCATGCCCTGATCTGTTATGTTGTAGACTTCATGAAGCATCATAACGCACCTCCTTCTTAATAAGTATTAACCTATAGTATGTCATCATATTCCTTGAGAAGTCTTAGATTTTCCGCTGATAGCAAATCAATCATCATCAGAGTAGTTTCTGGGTCGTCACCATCTTGATCAACTTCTTTAAATCCAAAGGCTCTTTGATACCAAGAAATCTTTTCATTTAAAGCATTAATTGTAACCAGCCGGAACGGACAATCTCTATGAAACATGATTATTTTAGCCAAGATGTGCTTAAGAACGTTACTTCCTATCTTTTGATACTGATATTCTTTACGAACAGCAAGATACTCAATATGCATTGCATAAAGGTCCACATAACTATTAAGAGAATACTCATCAATCGGCTCAGGAAACCTATCGATTGGAAATCTCTTAAATTGAATCTGATAATACGCAACGATAACTCCACTTTCCGTTGTGACCTCATATGCATAGCAACGATCAAGCAACGTCAAAAAATAAGAGTCTGCAACCTTCTTATCAATGCTTGGGTTTCCACAAGTGAAACATTGATCCGCAGGATGATTTAACTTTGTGAAAATCAACTTCCCCATTTAAAACTCCCCACATTGGTTTCTGTAATGCGAGTTGATTATAATAGCACGTTCTTAAGCTCTTGTCAAGATTAAATTATCACAGTTTTAACCATTTGTACAGACCCATTGCTACTTTTTCATCTCTTTTTGTTATATTGCACAGTGTCTTTCGCGTATTGTTTATTAAAATGAACAAAACGACTGCATTTGCACTTGACAAACTTTATTTGGAACATATAGGATGGCCTTCGTGCAGATGACAATTAAAGAAAAAGCGCACCTTCAGATGGAAAGTGCGCTATGTAAGAAACCTCTGATTCAGTTGTTGCTGCGATGCTGTTCCAGATAATCATCCAGAATATCCAAATCGACAATCGCCATCTTTTTTATGCGGAGGAGTGCGTGAGCTTCCTGTGCCAGCTTTCGGAACGAAACCTTGCCCATCGAATAGAGGGCCATTCCTTCTTCGTAGCCAACATATCTCTTTTTCTTCTTGGCCAGAATTTTTTCCAGTTCGGGAACTTCAAACGAAGCGGTCGTATGTTCCATGACATTCTTCTCCTTTGTCAAGGGTAGGGATATACTTGCGTTAATCAGGATATAGAAAGAGGACACCTCACGGTCAGCGTTTGCTGATGGTGAAATGTCCTCTTGGCTGTTTTCTCGTTTACAGTTCTCTGCTGGTAGCCTGAATGTGAGAATCCGTCTGTCCTAGCGGGAATTTTTTTGCATCTCCGTCAGTCCATGCGGAAATCCGTCAAGGATGTCAGCTTTCTGACATTTTCCGTGTCAGAATCCGCGATGTATTTCATTGTCGGAGACACAAACATTACCACGTAGCTTAGTTAGATTCCGGGCGCATCGTGGGGAACAGCAGCACATCGCGGATGGAGGCGCTGTCGGTGAGCAGCATCACCAGACGGTCCACGCCGAAGCCCAGACCGCCCGTGGGGGGCAGGCCGTACTCCAGTGCGTTCACGTAGTCGTAGTCCACCTGTGCCTTGCAGTCGGGCTCGATGGCCTTGCGCTCAGCGACCTGACGCTCGAAGCGGCCCTTCTGGTCGATGGGGTCGTTCAGCTCGCTGAAGGCGTTGCCGTACTCGGTGCAGTCGATGAAATACTCAAAGCGCTCGGTGAAGGCGGGGTCGTCCGGCTTGCGCTTTGCCAGCGGGCTGATCTCCACGGGGTAGTCGTAGATGAAGGTGGGCTGGATCAGCTTGTCCTCCACAAAGGCGTCGAAGAACTCGGCCAGAATGGCACCCTTGGTGGGCACCTCGGGCAGCTCCACGTGGTGCTCCTTGGCGGAGGCGATGGCGTCCTCGTCAGACTTCCAGTCGTTGAAGTCCACGCCGGAATACTTCTTCACGGCTTCCACCATGGTCAGGCGCTCCCAGTGGCCCATGTCGATCTGCTTGCCCTGATAGGGGATGACCATGCTGCCGCAGATCTTCTGAGCAAGGCGCTTGTACAGCTCCTCCACCAGATCCATCATGCCGTGGAAGTCGGTGAAGGCCTGATACAGCTCGATGCTGGTGAACTCCGGGTTGTGCTTGGGGTCCATGCCCTCGTTGCGGAAGATGCGGCCCACCTCGTACACGCGGTCCATGCCGCCCACAATCAGGCGCTTGAGGTACAGCTCGGTCTCGATGCGCAGCACCATGTCCATGTTCAGGCTGTTGTGATGGGTGTAGAAGGGGCGTGCAGAGGCGCCGATCTCGAAGGGGGTCAGGATGGGGGTGTCCACCTCCAGAAAGCCCTTCTCGTCCAGATAGGCACGGATCTCCTTCAGGATCTGGCTGCGCTTCACGAAGGTGTCCTTCACCTCGGGGTTGGCGATCAGGTCTACGTAGCGCTGACGGTAACGCATCTCGGTGTCGGTCAGGCCGTGGAACTTCTCGGGCAGGGGGCGCAGGCTCTTGGCCAGCAGGGTCAGCTCGGTGGCACGGACGCTCAGCTCGCCGGTCTTGGTGCGGAACACCTCGCCCTTCACGCCGATGATGTCGCCCACGTCCAGCTTCTTGAAGGCGGCGTAGGACTCCTCGCCCAGCTCGTCGCGGCGGACGTACAGCTGGATGTCGCCCTTATCGTCCCGCAGGTGGGCAAAGCTTGCCTTGCCCATCACGCGCTTGGACATCATGCGGCCTGCAAGGGCCACGGTCTTGCCGCTGTCGGTCTCGTTGGGCAGGGCGGCAAACTCTTCCTTCAGGTCGGCAGAATAGGCGTCCTGCGGATACTTGGTCAGGGTAAAGGGGTCGCGGCCTGCGGCCTGCAGGTCAGCCAGCTTCTGGCGGCGCACCTGCACCTGCTCGCTCTCGGACAGGCCCTGTGCGGGGTTCTTCTTTTGCTCTTCCATGATTACTCCTACTTAGTTTGCTGCGTGGGAAATGCGCAGCACAGTGTACTCCACCGTGTGGCCGGTGGGCAGCAGAACTTCGGCCTTGGCACCCACGGCCTTGTTCAGCAGGGCGTGGCCCACGGGGCTCTCGTCGCTGATCTTGCCGTTCAGGGGGTCGGCCTCGGTGCGGCCCACGATATCGTATTCTTCGGTCTCGTCCTCACCGGTCATCCGGATGACCACATGGGTGCCCACAGACACGCTGTCCACACTCAGCTCGCTCTCATCAATGACGACAGCGTTCTTGATCATCTGCTCCAGCTCAGTGATGCGGTTCTCCACCAGACCCTGGGTGTTCTTGGCCTCGTCGTACTCGCTGTTCTCGGACAGGTCGCCGTGGCTGCGTGCTTCCTTGATCTCTTCAGCCAGCTCCTTGCGGCGGACCGTTTTGAGGTATTCCAGTTCCTCCTGCATTGCCTTCAGACCGGCGGCGGACATCTTGATCTCTTGTGCCATTTTGAGAATCTCTCCTTGTCTATTTGTTTTGCACAGCCGCAAAGCCGCACAATAATGCCATTTTGACTACATTATTATAATAGCAAGCCGGGTCTTTGTCAACAAAAAAGGCGGTGCTGACCTGCCTTGAGCGGCTGAAGAGGAAAAACCTGCTGTTTTACTATGAGAGCCTGGGCAAAAAGGGCCAGAGCCTACCGGAGATTCTGGACGAGTACCAGAGCATCCGCCTGAGCAACTGGGCAGCCAACCAGAACGGCCCGGCTGCGCTGCTGACCGGCTCGGAAGAGCAGGCGCGGGTGGTTGCAGAGCTGAATGTGAAATGGCCGCTGGCGCAGGTGATCCGCATTTTGTATTTTGAAACGGACAAAGGCTTTTTGGAGTGGCAGCCTGAGGGGTGAGAGCATGGACAAAGAAAAAGATCGGTTGGCACAGGCGTATACGGACCGGGAAACGGAAACGGCGCAGTTTATCCTCATAGACACCAATATGGCAATCAATCAGGGAGAGGACGGCGACAGGCGGCTTTTTGGAGGGCGCTTGAAGGAAAGTCTGGAAAAAAATGACCGGGAAATCCGCTTTTGCCGGTCCTGCCTGCTGGAATTGCAAAAGCATCTGCAGAGCGCCGACCCGGAAATGGCGCGGAAGGCGGCGTGCGGGCTGCAATTCGTCATCGACCTGTATACGCAGGGGCATCTGGCTTTTTACGAGGATGGAGGCAGCGTGGACCGGCTGCGGGACGAGGGCTTTGCCGACCCGTTCACAAAGGACGCGGCGCTGGCGCTGTTTCAACATGGCAATGTGCTGGTGATCACGAACGATGATGGTCTTGCATGGGACCTGCTGAGCCAGCGGTCGGTAAAATCCCGCTATCGTCTTCATGTTGCTGCGGTCAGCTCCCACGGCTGGCTGCGCAAGCCGAAGGCGTTCTATGAGCTGCAGGAATACAAGGCATGGCGTGCGGAACGCAACCGCCGACAGGAAGCCGAAAAGAACGAAGAACGGAGGGGACTTTGATGCAAACCGAAACTCACGCCATGAAGCTGGTAGCCTGCGTAGACTCGACCATGGAGCCTGCCTGTCTTGCATGGACGATGACAGCGCTGGAAAGGCTGCGGCAGAAACTGGCCCGAACGTCCACCCTGCGTCACTGCATGGAACTGGCAGTGCTTGGCTTTGACGAGATCGGCTTCACGATCCAGCCCCTTGCACCGCTGGAGCAGTGTGGGCCGCTGCCCCCCTGCATGCCGTATGCGGGCAGATGGATCCGCTCCACCGTCATCCGCTATCCGACGTTCGGCTGCAGCCTGATGACAAATGCGATCCTGAAAACGGCGCTTGACGCCGCAGCCGAACACGGGACCCCCACCCACACGGTCCTTGTCCTGCTGACCCAGCGTGTTTCGCCCGAAGCCCGGCTGTTTTCGGGGGTCCTTTCCAGCAATCAGATGAAGAATCTCTCTCTGCTCGAATTGTTTGCCCTGAACATGATCGGACACCCGAAGGCGGGCGGGGTGACACTGGTCCCGTTCTGCGTCAACGCCCCCGCACAGCAGGTGCTGGCGGTGAACACGTCTGCCGGGTATCCGGCAGTGTCCGTTCCCGTCTATCAGCTGGACGCCTGTTTTGACCGTCTGCGCCTGCTGCTGCTTCGCATCCTGAGTTATGCACCCGGCAAAGCCCCGGTGGTGGAGGACATGCCCTCCCAGTTCCGCCCGGACCGGCCGCTTGCCTACCCGGCGGCATCCCCGCTGGAATTTGACCCGGTCATTCTGGGCTGGAACGAGGGCAACGACCTGTGCGGGCGTTGAAAGGAGCGGGAGATGCTTTTGGGCGGATGGGTGCTGCGCATTTTTATAATCGCCGCATTCTTTTTCCCGCGGGACCTGCTGGGCGCGGTAAGGTGGAGTCTGCTACTGCTGGCCGCGATAGAGATCACCTTGCCCGAGATCCTGTGCTATGATGAGGACGAAGAATGACGCGCAGAGAAAGCCCTCCCGGAGCTCCTGCTCCGAGGGGGCTTTTTTGCCCGCAAAAACCCCCGCTGACAGAGGGAAAAGTGTCAACGGGGGTCAGGGTGATGTCATATTTCGGTGGGAACTCCCTCAGTCAGAACCTGACGGTTCTGCCAGCTCCCTCCATGAGGGAGCCTGAGGCCCCCTCTCCGAGGGGGCTGCCGCCGGTCAGGGGGCTGGGGAGTTGGCGCGCTCAGTCGTCGGCGGCTTCGTCCAGATTGCCCAGCTTCTTGGCCTGCTCCACCACGGCGGGCACCAGCATCTCGGGCAGGGTCTCGTAGCGGGCGAACTCGGTGGTGAACCAGCCGCGGCCCTGGGTGGTCTGCCGGATAAAGGTGGTAAAGTTGGCCAGCTCTGCCAGCGGCACTTCCGCAATGATGGTCTGCATGCCGTCCTCGTCCGGCTCCATGCCCAGCACGCGGCCCCGGCGCTTGGTCACGTCGCCCATGATGTCGCCGGTGTTGTCGTTCGGCACATGGGCCTTCAGGGTGTGGATGGGCTCCAGAATGATCGGCCCGGCCTCGGGCATGGCGGCCTTGTAGGCCAGCTTTGCGGCCATGATAAAGGCCATTTCAGAGCTGTCCACCGGGTGGTAGCTGCCGTCCAGCAGGGTGGCTTTCAGGCCCACCACGGGGTAGCCTGCCAGCACGCCCTTTTCGGCGGCAAGGCGCACGCCCTTTTCCACGGCGGGGAAGAAGTTCTTGGGCACGCTGCCGCCAAACACCTTCTCCTCAAACACCACCTGCTCGCTGTCGCAGGGCTCGAAGTTGATGATAACGTCACCGAACTGGCCGTGGCCGCCGGTCTGCTTCTTGTGGCGGCCCTGCTTCTGGCAGGCCTTGCGGATGGACTCACGGTAGGCGATGCGGGGTGCTTCCAGACCGATCTCCACGCCGAACTTGTTCTTCAGCTTGGCCTTCACCACGTCCAGATGCTGCTCGCCCAAGCCGCCGATGACCTGCTGATGGGTCTCGGCGTTGTTCTGGTAGCTCAGGGTGGGGTCCTCTTCCATCAGGCGGGCCAGTGCGCTGGAGATCTTGCCCTCGTCGCCCTTCTTGGCCACGGTGACGGCCATGAACAGGCTGGGCTGCGGGAACACGGGGGCCGGCAGCTTCACCACACGGTCGGCGTCGCACAGGGTGTCGCCGGTCTTGGCGCTCACCAGCTTTGCCACGGCGCCGATATCACCGGCAATGATGCCATCCGAATCCACCTGCTTCTTGCCGATGACGGTGAGGGGCTTGGTGATCTTTTCCACGTCGCCGGTGCGGGCGTTGGTCAGCGGTTCACCGGCGGTCACCTTGCCGCTGACCACCCGCAGGTAGCTCAGCTTGCCCACAAAGGGGTCGGCCACGGTCTTGAAGACGTAGGCGGCGGTGGGCTCGTCCACGGTGCAGTGCAGCTCCACCGGCTCGCCGTCGGCATCCTCGGCCAGCGTGCTGGCTTCGTGCTCCGGGCTGGGCAGCAGCTTGTGCATGTTGAACAGCAGCATATCCAGCGCCTGCTGGTTCACGGCGCTGCCGCAGAACACGGGGGTGATCAGGCCGTCCTTGACGCCCTTGCGCATGCCTTCCACGATCTCCTCGGTGGTAAAGGCCTCGCCGCCGAAGAACTTTTCCATCAGCTCATCGTCCGTTTCGGCGATGGCTTCGCTCATGGCCTCGATCAGGCCCTGAAAACGGTGGCCGATGTCCGGCAGGTCCACCTGGATCTGCTTGCCGCCCTCGTACTTGAAAGCCTTCTGGCTGAACAGGTTGATGTACACGGGGGTGCCGTCGTCCAGCTTGGCGGGCACCACACAGGGACAGACGATGGAGCCAAACTTGATCTTCATGTCCTCAAGGATCTTGAAGTAGTTGGCGTTTTCCAGATCGCACTTGGAGACGAAAACCATCGTAGCCTTGTTGTTCTTGCGGGCCAGCTGGAACGCCTTCTCGGCACCCACGGTGACGCCGCTGCGGCCGGACACCACCACCAGCACGCTCTCGGCGGCACGGATGCCCTCATACTCGCCGGCCTCGAAGTCGAACAGGCCCGGGGCGTCGATCAGGTTGTACTTGATGCCCTCGTACTCCACCGGCACTACAGACGCCGACAGGCTGGCCTTGCGCTTTGCTTCCTCGGGGTCAAAGTCCGAAATCGTGGTGCCGTCCTCGACCCGGCCCATACGCTCGGCAGCGCCCGAAAAATAGACCAGCGCCTCGGTGAGCGTGGTCTTGCCGCTGCCGGCATGACCGGCAATCAGGATATTGCGGATGTTGTTGCTTGCGTATTTCATATCGGTTTTTCCCTCATTTCCGCCGCACGGAGCATTTTCTCCGCTTTTGTGGCATATTTTACAAAGATAATACCACACTCAAAACGATTTTTAAATATATCGTTTGAAAAAAGCCGGTCAAATGCCTGCCAAACTTCAGGGCAGTGTTTTGTGCAAGTTGACATTGGGGGGAGCTTTCCCCGCAGAAAAAGCAAACCCCCGGTGCCGCACACAGGTGCGATGCCGGGGGTGTTTTCGTTGCAAAGCGTATGATTTTATGGTATGCTGTAGATGCCGCTTCGGCGGCGATCAGGTGCTGTCTGCATTGCAGGTGGTCATGCTCCCGTACCAGCTCGCTGAACCATTCCATGGAGTGAATCAGGCATGAGCCGGAAAAGGAACTTTTTTGTAAAAGCAAGTCTTCCCGGTGCCTGACGGCAAAGGGGGGATGCCCAATGACGCTGCTGGAAACTCTGGCGCTGCTGACGCTCGTCGTTACCGTGATTTACGGGACGGTGAACATTACATTGCAAGTGTTACAGTACATCGAAAGCAAGCATAACAAAAAAGATTGACTGCCCAGCCTCGCAAACTCGTGCAGTCAATCTCTTTTGACAAACGGGTACGGGAGCTGACCATTGCAGTCAGCACCTTTTCTATTCGTAGTATAGTGTATTTTACCGGGTTTGTCAAGCGGCGGACCCGCTGCCGGAACAGGAGGTTTTTCCGCGATGAAACGTACCGATTACATCAACTGGGATGAATATTTCATGGGCATTGCGCTGCTCACCGCCATGCGCTCCAAGGACCCCAACAGTCAGGTGGGCGCATGCATCGTCAGCCCGGAAAACAAGATCCTGTCTCTGGGCTACAACGGTATGCCCATCGGCTGCAGCGACGACGAGATGCCGTGGGAGCGGGAGGGCGACCCGCTGGACACCAAGTATATGTATGTCTGCCATGCAGAGCTGAACGCCATCCTCAACAGCGCCCACAACAACCTGAAGAGGGCGCGGGTGTACGTGACCCTGTTCCCCTGCAACGAGTGCACCAAGGCCATCATCCAGTCCGGCATTGCCGAGGTGGTGTACTACGGCGATAAATACCACGACAGCGATTCCAGCGTGGCGGCGCGGTTCATGTTCAAAAAGGCCGGTGTGAAGCTGACTGCCTACACCCCCACCGGACGCCGGGCCGAGCTGGAGTTGTAAAGTGTGAATTTTTTCATAGCATCTTGACTTTTGCGCCGGATCGCATATACTAAAGATAGGCGAGTGACAATCAGGACTTGTCAGTGACTCACAAAAACAGCCCCCTCGGAGCGGCAACTCCGAGGGGGCTTTGTGCTTACTTGCCCTTGTGGTGGTCGTTAAGCCACTTGCACAGGTAATAGGCGGTTACTTGTGCTGCAACGGCCACGATAAAATCAATCAGGACTTGAATCATTGTGTGACTCACCTCCCTTCTGTTGCCAGAATGGAGAAGGGCAGCACGATCAGTATAACATATCCGACAGGGTATTGCAATTTTTACAGGATATCATTATAATAGAAATACAACTCGAATAAATATTCAACAATACTTGCATAGAGAGGGAAATATACAATGAGTCTGAAGAACCGCAGCTTTTTGAAGCTATTGGACTACACCCCTGCCGAGATGGAGGAACTGCTGGACCTTGCCGCCGACCTGAAGGCAAAAAAGAAGGCCGGCATCCGCCACAATGACCAGCTTGCGGGCAAAAACATTGCCCTGATCTTTGAAAAGACCTCCACCCGCACCCGCTGCAGCTTTGAGGTGGCCGCACACGATCTGGGCATGGAAGTGACCTACCTTGATCCCTCCGGCAGCCAGATCGGCAAAAAGGAGTCCATTGCCGACACCGCCCGGGTGCTGGGCCGCATGTTTGACGGCATCGAGTACCGGGGCTACGGCCAGCAGATCGTGGAAGATCTGGCCCGCTACGCCGGCGTCCCGGTGTGGAACGGCCTGACCAACGAGTTCCATCCCACCCAGATCCTGGCCGACTTCCTCACCATCCGGGAGCATTTTGGTCACCTGAAGGGCATCCACTTCGTTTACTTTGGCGATGCCCGCTACAACATGGGCAACAGCCTGATGGTGGGCTGCGCCAAGATGGGCCTGCACTTCACCGCCTGCGCACCCAAAAAGTACCAGCCGGACCCGGCCCTTGTGGCACAGTGTCAGGCCATTGCCGCCCAGACCGGCGCCACCCTCACCTTTGAGGAGGACCCTGCTAAAGCCGCCAAGGGTGCCGATGTGCTGTACACCGATGTGTGGGTGTCCATGGGCGAGCCGGTGGAGGTCTGGGCCGAGCGGATCAACGACCTGTCTGCGTACCAGATCAATCAGCAGCTGATGGACATTGCAGGCCCCCACGCCGTGTTCATGCACTGCCTGCCCGCCTTCCACGACCACAAGACCACCGTGGGCAAGGAGATGGGCGAGCGCTTTGGCCGCGACGCCATGGAAGTGACCGATGAAGTGTTTGAAGGCCCCCAGAGCATCGTGTTCGACGAGGCCGAGAACCGGATGCACACCATCAAGGCCGTCATGGCGGCGACCTTGGGCTACGAGAAATGATGGATTCCGCTTGTGCGGAATATGAATGTGCTGCGCAAGTCAAAACCACCGGCTGAGCCGGTGGCTTGAATAAGCCCTAGAAGGGCATAATACTAGCAAAGCCCCTTAAGGAGCCACGAATGGTTCTGTCAACTGCATTCCTTTCTCGTGGCAGGCCCCTCAAGGGGCCTTTTTATTTACGCCTTAGTTTCCTTGCTACCCGTAAACGGGTCCACGAACTCCTTAAGGCTCAACTGATCGGCAATCTGGTCCTGTTGCAGTTGATTTTTAATGTACTCTTGGATTTTCTTTTTGTTCTTTCCTACCGTATCCACAAAGTATCCCCTGGCCCAGAAATGCCGATTGCCATACTTATACTTCAGATTTGCATGTCTGTCGAAAATCATGAGACTGCTCTTTCCTTTGAGATATCCCATGACGTAGGAAATGCTGTACTTCGGTGGAAAACTTATCAGCATATGGATATGGTCAGGGCAGGCCTCCGCTTCAATGATTTCAATACCTTTTTGTTCGCACAACTGGCGCAGTATCTGCCCTATATCCTTTTTGATCTGACCGTAAATTACCATTCTCCGATATTTCGGTGCAAACACTACATGGTATTGACCTCTCCACGTGGTATGGCTTAAACTATCTACGTCTTTGTTATCTTTCATTTCAAAGATAAACCTCCCTGTTCCTAGAATGTGGTTGGCAAACCCACACTCTATTCTACGGGGAGGTTTCTCTTTGTCTAGGGCTAAAGCCGTTTTTATTCCACCAGCAGAGCTGGTGGTTGTCGCTCGCTCAAGCTACCCAACGTAAACGCAGAAATTCGACAAATAAACGAATTTCTGCGTTTATTTTTGTCTATCATCTCCATTGAAGCCCGCATAAGACCATATTATACTTAATCAAGATAATGTTTTTGGGCTTTGTTCGCAAGGAGGTTTTATATGAAACGCAGAAAATTTCTGGTCTCGTTACTGCTGGCACTGCTTATGCTTCCGTTACACGTATTCGCTGAAGAGCCCACCTATGCATTTACCGATGCGGAAGTTCTTGCACGTGGACAGCTGTATTATTCTTCTCTAAACCAGTTTTTCAGCAATGTTGCAAATGATAACGGCAATGCCGCCGAAGTTACCTTGACCGGTGCCATTGGTTTTTGTGACACAGATTACTGGGTTCAAAGCGAGTTTGATGCAAGAGTTGCTCAGGGTACTACATATGGTCCTTGTCTTTATATCGAGTATGTTGTGACCGACCAGAACGGCCACAGTAAAACCGGCTATTCCTATGATTTGCTACCCGTTGGCGGACATTTCAACGAAGGTCTTGCCAAGCTCAACTATACAACTGCTGTTAAAAACTTTTCGGGTGGTTCCGGCATCAGCATTTTAGGAAACGGCTTTATCAAAGACTCTCTCAATTACAAAGTCCGCATTGACCTTTCTGATTATGCCTCAAAAGGGTACTCCACTACTAAAACACAGGTCAACGCTGCCCGTGCGGCAAAAGTGGCTTCTATTGTGGAAACACCTGAGCGCTACTACGCCAACCTTGAAAAACTTTTAATGACATTTGATTCCAATACTCAGACAAACGAAGTTATCGTTTGCGTAAAGGGCATCTATACAGATGATGAACTTGCTTCTATCAGCTATACTGATGACAGTAAGATTCAGTACTGGCTGGACTACACTACCGTAAATCTCAACTTGACACAGGTTCGTGTTAAGAAAGCCTACTCTGTACTTGGCTCTATTACTGTTATCGGCAATGCAAGTGAATATAATAAAATGGCTTTGATTGCAAACGGCAGAGATCCTTCTTACACCGAGATTGCACCCGGTATGTATCGCAATGCGGATGGCTGGACAGTTTTCCGTGTCAATCTGAGCGATTATACCGCCAAAGGCTATGTTTACTGAACTTTAATTTCTTCTAAAAATCCCCTGCTTTCTGCGAAACGGCGAAAAGCAGGGGATTTTTTTGGTGATTCTGGCTCTGCCGCTGCAGGGCAAATCGTGTTAGAATGGACACAGCTTTTTATTCACTGTTTTACGAGGGATCATTATGACATTGTTTTTGACCAGCAGCCCCAGCGGCTGCCCCTTTGAGCCGGGCCCTGCAGTGCCGGTGCTGGACACCCGCAACCACTTTGTAGCAAACCTGCGGGCCGTCTGGCCGGACCACGCCGTGCTGGGCCTTGCCATTGCGGCAGACCCTGCAGCCTATGCGCAGAACGACGAGATGTGCCGGGTGTTTGCCCAGAGCTTTGCGAATGCCCACCTGCCCATGACGGCGCTCATTCCCTGCGACGCCCGCAACGCCGAGGAGATCGGTTCTCTTCTGTCCCAGAGCGGCTTTGTGATGCTGTGCGGCGGGCATGTGCCCACCCAGAACCACTTTTTTGCTCAGCTGGGCCTGCCGGGGCTTTTCCACGGCTACCACGGCATCGTGATGGGCGTGAGTGCCGGCAGCATGAACGCCGCCCACATCGTGTACGCCGCACCCGAGGAACCGGGCGAAGCCGCCGACCCCCACTACTCCCGCTGGATGAACGGCCTTGGCCTGACCGAGACCCGCATCCTGCCCCACTACCAGTTCATCCGGGATCATCTGCTGGACGGACAGAAGGTGGAGGATATCGCCCTTGCCGACAGCAAAAAGCGGCATTTTCTCGCTTTGCCGGACGGCTCGTATATCCTGTGCGCCGACGGCAGCGAGGCGCTGTACGGCAAAGGCTGGTACTTTGCGGATGGGATGATGGAAGAGATCAACGAAGATGAAGATGTGCTGCCCTTGCGGTAAAGCATGACAAAAGCAGTGCTTCTACGGCAGCCTTAACGATCAAAATGGCCTCCGCTGCGCTCTGGCCATCATCAGCGGAATTATTATTTTTATTTGCAGTTCCGAAACGCCTGCGGGCGTTTCGGAACTGCTTTTTCACGAAAAGGCTTGTAACGGCAAGCAGGCGGTTCATCCACAGTGCCGCTGTTTCCTTGCGAACCCTCTGGTGAAAATGCAAAACCGGGCAGCCCGCAGACTGCCCGGTTTTGCTCAATTTAAAATCATTTTTCCGAATTGCGAAGCACATCATTCCGCCGCAAGGCGGACAAAGGGCGCGATTGCGTTGGTGTCGCCGTGGCGGACGATGGAGTAGGTGATGTCGCAGTAGGGCTGGATGGCGGTGCTCTTTTCCACGGTGGAGATGAGCAGCACCTGCAGCTGCAGGCGGCGGAACAGCTCCATCATGGGGCGGATGCGGTCGCTGGTCATCTTGCTGAAGGCTTCGTCCAGCAGCACAAGGCGGATGCTGTTCTCGCTCTTCTCATAAATTTGCAGCAGAGACGCGCAGATGGCCACATAGAAGGGGGCCTGATTCTCGCCGCCGGAGGAATCGCGGCTGACCCGGGACAGGTATGCCTGCTGGCCGGTGACCCGGTTCGTCACCTTGATGTCGTAATCCAGATAGGTGCGGTAATCCACATAGTCCGAGAGGGTCACGCCGCCGGTGCGGCCCTCCTGCCGGGCGCGGGTGTTCTCGTCCACGTCCGCCATGATCTTTTCCATCAGCTCGTCCACCTGACGCTCGTAGGCCGGGTCGGCGGTGGCGGCAAGGTTGTCCAGCGAGTCGCCCTCGGTCATCTGCTGGTTGCCCTTGTCCACGATGACCTGATAGAAAGCCGCCAGCTGCGGGTCGCGGCTGGGCTCCAGCTCAAAGCGGTAGACCTCCTCGCCGTAGGTCAGCTGCTCCATCACCTTGTTCAGCTCCCGGAACTGCCGCCGTGCGTTGAAGATATCGTCCTTCATGCGGAACAGGATATCCTTGCGGAAGCGGTCCTTGCAGTCCCGCTGGGCCTGCTCCAGACGGGCGGCGTAGCGCTCCAGATCGATGCGCACAAGGCTCTCGTGCTGGGCGCGGTACTGGTCCAGCCCTGCAAGACCCAGCGGATAGTCGCACACATAGTGCTCGTTGTAGGCCTTCTGGGCCGGTTCCAGCGTGCCGGTCAGATAGACGGCCAGCGCATCGTCCAGCTTGGCCTGCGCCTTTTCCGCAGCCTGTGCGGCGGCGCGGGGCTTATCTGCCGGGGCCAGCGCCAGCATCCGGGTGCGGGCCAGCGGCTCTACCAGCGGGTGCGCCGCAAAGAAGCTCCGGGCAGCATCGGCGCTCTGCTGTGCCGTTTCCCCTGCCTTTTTCTGCTCCGCTTCGCAGGAGGCGATCTGCTTTTCGCACACGCGGATGTCGCCGCCCGCCTGCTCCACGGCGGCGCGGGCAGTCTCCCACGCGGCTTCGCGGGCTTCTTCCTCCTTGTAAAGCTGCTGCAGCAGCGGGTTCTCGCGGCACTCGGTGAGCTTGGCTTCCTGTTCGGTCACAGCATTCTGTGCAGCAGTCAGGGCGGCACGGGCGTCCCACAAAGCAGCCAGCTCCTCCAGCGCCGTGCCCCGCAGCAGGGTCTGATACTGGTTATAGGCAACTTTCAGGTTCTGTTCTGTCTGGGCGGCAGCACGGGCGCTTTCTCCCAGAGCTTCCAGCTCGGCCGCCAGCGCACCGGCGCGGGCGCGGCGGGCGTCCAGACCGATGTACCGCTGCGGAGTGCGCAGCCGTTCCAGCCGGAAGGGATGGTGGCGCAGAAGGTCGCGGGTGGCGCTGTCAGGATGCTGTTCCAGCGTATCGGGGGTATCGCAGCAGACGATGCGGCCCAGAATGGTCTGGGCATACTGTGCAGCCAGCGGGTTTTCGCTGCTCACCTGCGCGGCAAGGCTGTCCGGGCCGTACTTGTCGGCGCGGCGGTTGGCCTTGCGGATGCCCGGGGTGTCCAGCAGGCTGATGGGCCCGACTTTGTCCTTCAGGGCCACAAAGGCGCTCTTGGCGGCTTCGTAGTGGGCGGGCGGCACAAGGATATCAAAGCGGCGGTCCCCAAGGCAGGCTTCCACGCAGTCCTGCCAGCTCTCGTCCTCCACGTTCAGCAGCTCGCAGAAGATCTTCGCGTCCGGCTGCATGCCCCGACTCTTGAGTTCGGCATTCACGGCATCCCGCACCCGGGTGGCGGCATCGTCGTGGGGGTAGACCCACTTGCCGCCGGACACGGCGTCCAGCTCCGCACGCTTGCCGGTCTGCTCCCGGTGCAGGACAGCGGTGTTCTGGCGGGCGGAAAAATAGGCTTCTTCCAGCGGCTTTTCCTGCGCGGAGAGCCACGCCGTCAGCTGCGGCAGCTCCTCGGCGGTGAGCGTTTCGGCCCGGATGCCGGACGCAAAGCCGCTGCGGCGCAGCACTGCCAGCAGGCTCTGGGTGCGGGTAAGGGCGCTCTCTGCCTTTTCAGCTTTGCGTACAGCGGTGTCCAGCGCCGTTTTGCGGCGGGAAAGCTCCTCGGTCAGGGCGTCCAGTGCCCGGCCCTCGCCGCTGGCGCTGGCGGCACCGTGGGCGGAAAGATAGGCCCGGCGGGCTTCCGCTTCGGCATTTTTGGCGTCCGCATAGCGGGCGTTCAGCTGTTCCAGCTGGCGGCGTCCCGCATCCAGATGCTCCTGCCAGACCGTCTGTTCGCCGCCGTCGGCAGCGGCGCGGGCCAGCAGCGCCGCGCCCCGGTTCACAAGGGTCTGGGTCTGCTTTTCGGCAGCTTCGCGGCCAAAGTTCACGATCTCTTCCAGCGCGTTGGCGCGGGTCTGGGCCTCGGCCAGCACGGCGTGCAGATTTTCCAGCTCCAGCCGGTCACCCTGCAGCGCGTCCAGATCCAGCTCCGGCTGGGGCAGGATGTACTGGTACAAAAACTCCCGGAAGTTGGGGATCTCGTCCATGCTGGTGCCCATCTGGAACACCTCGTTGAACTTTTTGCCCAGCGGGCTGGACGCCCGCCCAATGCCCAGCGCCCGGCAGATGCGGTCCCGTGCTTCGCTGGGGCTGCGGGTGTAGGAAAGGCGTCCTGTTTCAGGCTTGAAGTCCTCCTTGGCGCTGGGTGCGCCGGTGCGCGGGTCGATGAAGGGCAGCTGTTCCAGCGTGATGCCGTCCTCGGAGAGGTACCATGTCTGGTCGCCGGGGTGCAGCTCCTGCATAGGGCCTTCGGACTCCACCCGCACCGCGATGACGAAGGGGGTGCGCTTGACGCTGTCCCGGAACTCCGCCCCGATATAGGCCACGGTGCGCCCCGGGCGGCGGTAGGCGTTCTCGCCGCGCTGCTTGGCGTGGACAGAGCCCTGCAGGGTGCGGCCGCTCTTTTTGTTGCCCAGCGCATTGAAATTGCGGTTGGTGGTCAGGCAGTAGCGGATGGCGTCCAGAATGGTGGTCTTGCCCACGGCGTTGACGCCGATCATATAGGTCAGGCGGGCGCAGTCAAAGGTGACGTTTTCAAAGTTGTGCCAGTTGATGAGTTTCAGCCGCTTGAGTTCAATCATTCTTCACCCTCCCCTGCTTCGTCTGCACGTTCGTATAAGCCAAGCTCTGTGCGGGTGCGCCCGCTCTCGGCGGCGGCATCCGCAAGGTCGGCGTCCGGCAGAGCCAGCAGCACAGTGGGAAATACTTCAATGCGGCTGTCCAGCCCGGAAAGCCGCCCCACAGGCCGCGCCAGATTGTACCGGCGCAGGGTGCGCATCAGGTTTTCCAGCGTTTTCTGGTCCAGACGGCGGGGCAGGTTCATCTTCTGCAGCTCGGTCTGCACCTCTTCCACCGTCACCAGCACTTCGTCGGCATTGACGGCAAGGCTCTCGCGCTTTTGCAGGTACAAAAGGCGCAGCACCAAAAGCAGGATGCTCTCGTATTTCAGCAGCCGGGCCTGACTGCCCTCGTGGCCGTTGACCAGCGCCGCCGCCTGCAGGGGTGCCGGGTACAGCAGCACCGAATAGCCCAGCGGCGCGAACACGGCACGGACCTCATCCAGATGGTCCTGCACGTAGAGATATTTCGACCGCTGATCCTCCACGCTGCCCAGCAGAAAGCAGTGGTTCAGCAGGTAGTTTGCGGTTTCTTCCAGCATGTTAATGGTTGCCATTTTCTTCCTCCCTGCGGCGGGTGAGGACAAAGTCCTCAAAGCGGAAGCCGCCGCGCTCCACCCAATTGCCGGTGAGCTGAATGTCGTAGTCCCGGTGCGGCGACTGCGAGTAGGTGTGCAGGCCGATGATGCGGGCAAAATCGCCCGGGTATTCCTCTGCCAGCGCCGACGCGTTCACCTGCGGGCGGGCGGCAAGGGCCTGCCGGGCCAGCAGGGCCACGTTCTCCTCGGTGACGGCAAGGCGGGCGTAGTCCAGCAGCAGCTGCTGTTCTCTGCGCAGCTGTTCCGGGTCAAAGGCTTCGGTACACACGGGGGCCAGCGGTTCAGCGGTGCGCTGGGCGGCGGGCGGGTAGAGGAATTTCTCCCCGAACACCGCCGCCGGGTACAGGTGCAGCCGCTTTGCCACCGGGCCGTCGTCCGGCTCAAACAGCTGCTCCGGGGTGCGGATATCCTCGGCGTAGCGGCGCAGCAGGGCGGTGACGCTGCCCTGCGACGAGCGGTCGCTCAGCAGCAGAAACTGTGCCCGCTGCACGGCCCGCTTGCGGTAGCGGATGTGGCTGGCGTCGATCTGGCGCATGAGCAGGCTCATCTCTTCCAGCGCGTCCCGCTGCTTCTGCAGCAGGGCCTTTACCCGGGGCGCAGCCTCGTTTGGGGCGCAGCGCTCCACCCGGGCGTAGTCCAGCGCCAGCCGGGGCAGCTGGTTTTCCTCGCAGTCGTCCAGTTCTTCTTCCAGATAGGCGCGGTAGTTGAACAGGTTATCGCTGGTCTTGAAGCGGTGGTAGGCTGCCGCCACCACCTTTTCCTCGTACTGGTCGAACAGTTCCAGCACCTCCTGCGGGGTGCGGTTGCGGGTAAGCCGGTCGATGTAGTGGCCGATGGAGGCGTTGAGCGCCCGGAGAGAGCGGTTCAGGGCGTCAAGGTCGGAATCCACCTCCCGCAGAACGTTCTCGTAGGGGCTTTTTTCCTGCCCGATGCCGCCCAGCAGCTGCCACGCCTTGTACAGCTTGCCGGTGTAGGTGACTACGCGGGGGTTCAGGATCTCTTCCAGCGCTTCCAGCAGCGGGGCCACCTCCGGCACAAAGGCAAGGGACGCTTCACCCTCATAGCTGCCGGGGGTCTCTTCCAGCCAGCCGGTGCGGCGCAGCCGCAGCAGAAAGCCCACCGCCAGCGTGTGGGGGTCGCGGGTGGGCTGCTCGTCCTCATCGCCCGCACCGTCCGCGTCCAGCGCAAGGGGCTTTGCCAGTGCGGCAAAGTAATCTTCGGCACGGCTCACCGCCTCTGCCCGGGAGATGCTGTAGTCCGCCGTATGGCGGCATTCCTCCCAGAGCAGAAGCAGCAGCTCGGCATAAAACGCCCGGTTCGGCCCCGCCAGCGGGCGGAACAAGCGCGGGGACACCAGTTCAAACAGCTGCATGGAAACGTCCTTTCTGTCTTGGTTCGATACCCTTTTATTGTACCACAGCAGGCGGGGTTTGTCACAAAAAGGCGCAAAAAAGCAAACTCCCTCAGTCAAAGCCTGACGGCTTTGCCAGCTCCCTCGGGGAGGGAGCAAACCCTCTCCGTCATCGCTGCGCGATGCCACCTCCCCCGAAAGGGGGAGGTTTTACTCTGCTTACCGCCAGATAGCGAAAAGCTCCCCCTTTCGGGGGAGCTGGCACGGCGTAAGCCGTGACTGAGAGGGTTCTGACGCAAAAAAGCCCCGGAGGGCGGGTGCTCTCCGGGGCGGGATGTGATTCAATTACTGTGCAGATCAACCTTCCACTCTAAAGCCGATAGCAACATAGGTCTTGCCGTTGATGGTCTTTACGCCAACGCCCAGCGCGGTAAACTTGGCTGTATTACCAACTTGCCCTCTCTTCATCTGAGCAAGGTTCAAAAAGGCCTTAATGGTCGTCTCGTCCGGCGTGATCGTTTCTGCCTTACCCGCCTCATAGGAGGACTTCACATACGCTTTGCCGTTGCTCTGGCTCACATCGTAACAAATCATTACCCAATTCTGGGTCTTTTCAGTCAGTTTTTCTTCCGCCCAAAGTTCATCCATGCTCAGAGTTTCTTTGCTGGCCATTGCTTCAATATGCTTGACAGCCAAATTCTTAATGGCGTCATCGTTTTTGAACTCCTTACCAAAAGCATCATTCAGTTTTGCCATATAGACCTGCTCGGCCTTGGCTTCAAACTTCGCGGTGGCTGCATCGTTGCCGGTACCGCCGCACGCGGTGAGCATTGCCAGTGCCATGATGCCGGCCAGAAGCAGGGAGGTCAGTTTTGTAAGCTTCTTCATAGGGTACTTCCTTTCTTTGGCGCCGAATGCGCAACTGCTTTCTTATACTATAAGCATAACAGATATTTTCCGGCGTGCAAGCGTTATTCACGCTGTTTTCAGGGGCATTCACGCAGAGCTGCCAAAGTTTTTTCGCCGTTTTTGTAAAGGGTGCACAAGGGTTGACCCTCTCCGTCATCGCTGCGCGATGCCACCTCCCCCGAAAGGGGGAGGTTTATTACATCTAACCGCAAGGCGTGACTGAGAGGGTTCACGCAAAAAAACCCCGGAGGGCGGGTGCTCTCCGGGGCGGGATGTGATTCAATTACTGTGCAGATCAACCTTCCACTCTAACGCCGATAGCAACATAGGTCTTGCCGTCGATGGTCTTTACGCCAACGCCCAGCGCGGTAAACTTGGCTGTATTACCAGCATGCGCTTTCATCCAAGCAAGGTTCAAAAAGGCATCAATGGTCTTCTCGTCCGGCGTGATCGTTTCTGCGTTAGCCGCCTCATAGGAGGACATCACATACCCATTTTCGGTGTGGTCGTAGCAAATCATTACCCAATCCTGGGTCGTTTCATCATTCGTCCAAAAGTCATTACTGTTCTGAATTTCTTTGTCGGCCATTTTTCCAATATAATCGACAGCCAAATTCTTAATGGCGTCATCGTTTTTGAGCTCCTTAATGGCGACATAGTTTTTGAACTTCTTATTAAGCTCCTCATTCAGTTTTGTCATATAGGCCTGCTCGACCTTGCCTTCAAACTTCGCGGTGGCTGCATCGTTGCCGGTACCGCCGCACGCGGTGAGCATTGCCAGAACCATCACGCCGGCCAGAAGAACAGCCACAAGACGTTTCATCTTTTTCATGTTAGATTCCTCCATAATAAAATAAACTACAGGCCTTTTCCGCGTCCCAAACGCCCGGACGGCCTATGTTTATTTTACAGCACACACCCCCCGTGTCAATATGCAGACCGCCTATATTTTCCAGTTATTTTCGGGCAGATAAGTCCGTTCCTTGGACGCAGAAAGCCCCGGGGAGCGGGTGCTCTCCGGGGCGGGTATGCAAGTTTTGAGAAGGTACGCTTATTCGCTGACCACGAAGAGAACCAGAGTGTATTCCTTCTGCTTGGTAACGCCGAACTTGGTCGGATTCATAACGCCAGCCTGTTCCAAGTTACTCTGAACATCCGTTCTCAAAGCGGCATAGGCCAGAGTATCCTTGGTAACTTCCTCTTCGCTCGAAAAGTCCACGGGCACCAGCGCAGCCGTTTTGCCCTTCTTTGCTTCAGCAAAAAACGTCTCCCGCTTTTTCACTGCGTCAAAATAAGCCTTATAAGCCTTCGGATCAATCGGAGAAGTAAGCCTAGCATCCACCGCCTTGACAGCAGTAGGCAGGCACTTATTGCTGATCTCTGTCAATTCCGGATCAAGGGTCAGTGTCAGGTTTTGGTTCTTGCCCCATTCCACAGTCCACTGGGCAACGCTCTCTTCCAGCGCAGTATCGCGCATTGAAGGTGCGCTGGGGGTAACGCCGCAAGCAGTGAGCATTGCCAGCGCCATGATGCCGACCAGAAGAACGGCCACAAGACGTTTCAACTTTTTCATATTAGGTCTCTCCATAATAAAATGAATTACAGGCCTTTTCCGCGTCCCAAATGCCCGGAGGGCCTATGTATATTTTACAGCATTCGCCTCCCCCGCGTCAATGTACAGACTCCCTATCGTTTCCAATCATTTTTGAGCCAATACGTCAGTTTGTTGGATACAAAAAGCCCCGGGGAGCGGGTGCTCCTCGGGGCTGTGTCTTATATGCTTAATTAAACCAATGCGGAGACAGAGGCTACATTTGCCATCTTCACTGCGACTGCAACATAAATTTTGCCATTTTCCTTTGTTACTGCGCCAACACCGATTGCTTCCATTTGCTTGACCATAATGTCATACACTGTATCAACCAACTTAGCAAGATCCTCATCCGATAACGTCGGCTTCTCTTCCTTAAGTTCTTTTACCAACGCAGCCTTCAGTGCTTTCTGAGCCTTTTCTGCTTGAGCTTTAACCGCATTCGTATCCTGAAGTTCTGCCAAATCAGTTTCAGTTATGGCCAGCGGCTTTCCGCTTTCGTCTGTCGCAATCATAATCATGCCAGTTGTATCAGTAACATTTTTACCACTCTTCAGATTTCCGTTTTCATCCAAAGCATCCTCTACAAAAGCTTTTGCCTTAGCCTGCAAAGCAGAATCATTAGAGTACTCTTTTCCAAACAGACCGCTGTAGACTGCCAGATATGCATCCTCTGCCTTCTGCTCGTTGGTTCTTGTATCGACGCCACCGCCGCCATTGCCGCCACAAGCGGTAAGCATTGCCAGTACCATCACGCCGGCCAGAAGGGCGGCTGCGAAACGCTTGAACATTTTCATTGTAATGTTCCTCCTGCTTTCAAATTCTGACGGTTTGGGCGACCCCAAATCGCTTTACCCGCCTGAATTTATTTTAGCCATACCCCCCCCCCGCATGTCAACAGGCATATCGCCCAAATTCCGCAGTTCTTTTTGGCAATTGTCCCCAAACGCAAAAAAGCCCCGGGGAGCGGGTGCTCCACGGGGGATATGAAAGGTGCACTTTACTTGACAAACCGATCAAAAAACACTATACTACAAACAGAAAAGGTGCTGGCCGCATGGTCAGCTTCCTTCGGCTGAGATAATCAAAAAGAATGACCGCTCAGGGTTGGAAGTCTGGGGCGGTCATTTCTTTTTGCCGTTAGAAATCGTCCATGTAATCTGGAACGTGACATAAATTGCCCCGCCAATCAGCGAGAGCAGCAATACGACCTGTTCAAACGTCATGAATCATCCCCCCTTTCCGCTTTCGCGTCAAGGGGAAGCAAAAGAGATTTTCGTCCCCGCCGACGCGCAGCCGGAGGGAGCATGACCACCTGCGCTTGCAGACAGCACCTTAACGCCGCCTTTGAAGGACGGCGTTTTTATTTTAACACACTCCGCTGAACATTACAACACAAAAGCCCCGGAGGGCGGCCTTGCAGCCACGCTCCGGGGGAAAAAGGTGAGGAGTTTTTTACTTTTTGGGGTTGGGGTTCCTGATCTGGAATGCCACTGCGATGTAGCTGTGAGTTCCATCCGTCCGGACAACAACGCCAAGTTTCGTCCAGCTTCCATCGCCCTTCACATCAACTTTTGTGCCGGAGATTTTCTTGCCGACTTTTTCCTGGATCTCATTCAGGATCGTGTTCACAATATAGCCATACTTATAGCTTCCTGTCACCGTGATGGTCAGGTATTCCTGATCCTCGCCATCCACATGGACTTCGCCGACCAGCTTTGCGCCAAAGATCTCAACGCTGGAGTTCAGGTCCTTCTGCAGATGCCCATCCGCAACAGCCTGCAAGCTCTTATCGTTTTCTGTCACGTTGCTTGCCTGTGCCATGCCCTTGAACTTGCCAAATGCTCTATCTTCTTCGTCCTTGTCTCTGTGACCAAAGCTGCCGCCGCCACCGCCGCAAGCGGTAAACAGGAGCATGGTCAGCGCACCTGCCAGAAGCAGGGCAACGATCTTGGAAAGCTTCTTCATAGGGTATCCCTCCAGTCTGATGATTTTGTGGATATGTTTCGCAGTTCAGAAGGCTGCGCCCCTTTCGGGGTGCTCCTCTTGCCTTGATTATATCCAACTGGAGTCGGAATTGTCAATGGGGAAGTTTCCCAAAAACAGGAAGGCTTCTTCGTGAAAAAGGCACGAAAACAGGTGCTATTTGTTGCGGTATTGTAATTGTTGTACCGGACTTTGCAAAGAATCTTTGCCGTCTGACATTTCCTGCCAGACACCGGAGACGGAACCCTGTTTTTGCGGCAGAGACCGCCCGCTTAAATTTGGACGGATGTTGTGGGCTGGGCGCTGCCGCCGCGGCTCCCCAGACGGTACTTGAAATCCCCGTAGCCAAAGTGCGCCAGACGCCGGAGCGTCCCATCCGCGCACAGCTGCCAGATGTCCGGCAGGGGCATCCCGTTGAACGTGTTGTTCTTGCAGGTGGAATAGATGGCCATATCGCCGAAGATGAGCCGCTGCCCCTCGGTGAGGGGGGCGGCAAAGCTGTAATCGCCGATCACATCCCCCGCAAGGCAGGTGGGCCCGCCCAGACGGACGGTGCAGGGCTTCTCCCCCGGTTCGCCCGCGTCCAGCAGCGGCGGGCGGTAGGGCATCTCGATGACGTCCGGCGTGTGGCAGGCGGCAGACAGATCCAGAATGGCAAGGCTGGTGTCGCCGTTTTGCAAAGTGTCCAGCACCGTGGTGACGAGATAGCCCGCGTTCAGCGCCCATGCCTCGCCCGGTTCCAGATACACCTGCACGCCGTATTTTGCCTGCATCCCGGTGATGCATTTTTCCAGCAGGGGCAGGTCGTAATCCGGGCGGGTGATGTGGTGCCCGCCGCCGAAATTGAGCCATTTCATGCGGGGCAGAAGGTCGCCGAAGGCGGCTTCCACCGCCGGGAGCGTCTCGGCCAGCGCATCGGCGTTCTGCTCGCACAGGGTGTGGAAGTGCAGGCCGTCCAGCAGGGCGGGCAGCTCCGGGTGCTGCTGCACAGCGGCGTCCCACTGGGCGCGGGTGGTGCCAAGGCGGCTGCCCGGGGCGCAGGGGTCGTAGATCTCATGGCCGTCCTGCGTGGAGCGCTGCGGATTGATGCGCAGGCCCACGCTTTTGCCTGCCGCCTTTGCCGCCGGGCCGAACTTTGCCAGCTGGCTGGGCGAGTTGAACACGATGTGGTCGGCGTACTGCAGAAGCTCCGGGAACTCGTCTGCCCGGTAGGCCGCGCAGAACACATGGTTCTCCTTCTCCGGCAGCTCCTCCCGGCCAAGGCGGCTCTCGTACAGGCCGCTGGCTTCGGTGCCTGCCAGATAGGGCGCCAGCACCGGGTAGAGATCAAAGTTGGAAAAGGCCTTCTGCGCCAGCAGAATTTTGCAGCCGGTGCGCTGCTGCACCCCCAGCAGAATTTCGCCGTTGCGGCGCAGCTGTGCTTCGTCCAGCAGATAGCAGGGCGTGGGCAGAGAGGCCAGTGCTTTGTCTGTCAGGTTTGCAAGGCCCGCAAAGGGCGGGCGGCTGTCGTGCACCTGCATCAGTCCACCAGCGCCGGGCTGTGGCTCTCGGAGCGGGGCAGGCCGTACTTGTCCAGAGCGTCCAGATACGGGTCCGGATCAAACTCTTCCACGGTGTGCACGCCCTTGGTGGTCCACTTGCCGGTGAGCAGCATCAGTGCGCCGCACATGGCAGGCACGCCGGTGGTGTAGCTGATGGCCTGACTGCCCACTTCCTTGTAGCACTCCTGATGGTCGCAGACGTTGTAGATGTAGTAGGTCTTTTCCTTGCCGTCCTTTTTGCCGGTGAAGATGCAGCCGATGTTGGTCTTGCCCTTGGTGCGGGGGCCGAGGCTGGCGGGGTCCGGCAGGAGCGCTTTCAGGAACTGGATGGGCACGATCTCCTGACCATTGAAGTTGACCGGGGTGGTGGACAGCATGCCCACGTCCTCCAGACAGCGCATGTGGTCGAGGTAGCTCTGGCCGAAGGTCATGAAGAAGCGGATGCGCTTTGCCTCCGGGATGTTCTTGGCAAGGGACTCGATCTCCTCGTGGTGCAGCAGGTACATATCCTTCTCGCCCACCTGATCGAAGTTGTACTCCCGCTTGATGCTCATGGCCGGGATCTCCACCCAGTGGCCGTTCTCCCAGTAGCTGCCGGGAGCAGACACCTCGCGCAGGTTGATCTCGGGGTTGAAGTTGGTGGCAAAGGCATAGCCGTGGTCGCCGCCGTTGCAGTCCAGAATGTCGATGGTGTCGATGGTATCGAACTCGTGCTTCTTGGCGTAGGCGCAGTAGGCCTGGGTCACGCCCGGGTCAAAGCCGCTGCCCAGCAGGGCGGTCAGGCCGGCTTCCTCGAACTTCTTGGCGTAGGCCCACTGCCAGCTGTAATCAAAGTAGGCAGAGAAACCGGCCTCCTTGCAGCGCTTCTCGTAGATGGCGCGCCACTGGGGGTCGTCGGTGTTCTCCGGCTCGTAGTTGGCGGTATCCATGTAGTTGACGCCGCAGGCAAGGCAGGCGTCCATGATGGTCAGATCCTGATACGGCAGGGCGATGTTCATGACCAGGTCGGGCTGATACGCCTTGATGAGGGCAATGACCTCTTCCACCTTGTCGGCGTCCACCTGTGCGGTGGTGATCTTGGTGGCGGTCTTGGGAGCCAGCTCTGCAGCCAGCTTGTCGCACTTGGACTTGGTACGGCTGGCGATGCAGATCTCGGTGAACACCTCGGGCACCTGACAGCACTTGTGGATGGCAACGGAGGCCACGCCGCCGCAGCCGATGATCAGAACTTTGCTCATTGTGATATCTCCTTTATTTTAAAACGATTATTCCACTTCTTCCAGCATCTGTTCCAGAAATGCCGGCAGGTAAAATGCACCCACATGCAGCTTGGTGGTGTAGTAGCGGGTGCGCATGTTCAGGGCCTTCCATGCCGCCGCATCCAGATCATCGATGGGATGATACTTTTTGCTTGCAAAGCCGAACAGCCAGTAGCCCGCGGCAAAGGTGGGGATGTGGGCCTGATACACCCGGCTGATGGGGAAGGTGCTGGCAATGCGCTTGTGGCTGCGCTGCATGGCGCTGGCGTCCTCGGCGTAGAAGGGGCTGCCCTGCTGGTTGACCATGATGCCGTCCTCTTTCAGGGCGTTGAAGCAGCTGCCGTAGAACTCGCGGGTGAACAGGCCCTCGGAGGGGCCGAAGGGATCGGAGGAGTCCACGATGATGAGGTCGTACTCATCCTCGCAGCGGCGGATGTACTTGAGCGCATTCTCAAAGTAGATGTGCACCCGGCGGTCATCCATGCGGCAGGCATTGCCGGGCAGGTAGGCGCGGCAGGCTTCCACCACCTGCGGGTCCATCTCCACAAGGTCGATGCGCTCCACCCGGTCGTAGCGGGTCAGCTCCCGCACCACGCCGCCGTCGCCGGCGCCGATGACAAGGATATCCTTGGCCTCCTTGTGCACCGCCATGGGCACGTGCACGATCATTTCATCGTAGATGAACTCGTCCCGCTCGGTCAGCATCACGTTGCCGTCCAGCGTGAGCACCCGGCCAAACTCCGGGGTCTCAAAGATGTCGATGCGCTGGTAATCGCTCTGCCGGGAATAGAGCTGTTTGTTCACCCGGATGCTGTGCTTTACGTCCGGGGTGTGAAACTCCGAAAACCAAAATTCCATCTGCGTTCCCTCCTTATGCCAGAACGTTCAGCCGCTCGATGTCCGGGTCCTCGGGGCCGGTCATGCTGCAGCCCTTGGCTTTCGCGTATTCGATATAATCAAGAATTTCTCCCGTGATCCTCTCCCCGGGTGCCAGAATGGGGATTCCCGGAGGATAGCACATCACGAACTCACAGCATACTTTCCCTTGGTTTCCCGCAGCGGCAGACTGCACTTATTCGCATAAAACGCATCCTGCGGACTGGCAACCACCTCCGGATCAATATATTCCTGGTTCAGCAATCCGCTTCCGTCCGTCTGATAACGGCGCTTGATCTCCGCAAGTGCACTCACCAGGCGCTCCACTTCCTGAGAGCGGTCACCGATGGACAGATACGCCAGAATATTTCCGATATCGCCAAACTCGATCTGAATATCATACTCATCTCTGAGAATGTCATATACCTCAATTCCCGCCAGTCCGATATCCCGTGTATGCACACTCAGCTTGGTAATATCGAAATCAAACACGGAGTCTCCGTTGACCAGTTCCTTTCCAAAGGCATAGTATCCTCCGATCGCATTGATCTCTTCTCTGGCATATTCCGCCATATCCGCCACCTGATGAAAGATCTGTCTCCCCCGCAGTGCCAGATTTCTTCTGGAGATATCCAGACTGGACATCAGCAGGTAGCTTCCCGACGTCGTCTGTGTCAGATTAATGATCTGGCGTACATAACCAGCATGAACATTCTGTCCGGTCAGAAGAAGACTGGACTGTGTCAGGCTTCCTCCGCTCTTATGCATGGATACCGATGCCATATCCGCCCCTGCCGCCATGGCAGACACCGGCAATCCTCCTCCGAAATAGAAATGCGTTCCGTGCGCCTCATCTGCCAGACAGAGCATGCCGGCATCATGTGCCATTTTTACGATGGCCCGCAGATCGCTGCAGATTCCGTAATAGGTCGGATTGTTGACCAGTACCGCTACCGCCTTCGGATGCTCTGCGATTGCCTTTGCCACCTGCTCTCTCTTCATTCCCAGCGAAATTCCCAGCCGCTGGTCCACCTCAGGATTTACATAGACCGGAATCGCTCCGCACAATACCAGTGCATTCAGCACACTACGGTGGACATTACGTGGCAGGATGATCTCATCCCCCCGTTTGCAGGCAGTCAGCACCATACTCTGTACCGAGCTGGTAGTGCCTCCCACCATAAGAAAAGCATGTGCCGCTCCAAATGCATCCGCAGCCAGCTCTTCCGCTTCCCGGATAACGGATACCGGGTGGCACAGATTGTCTAGCGGCTTCATGCTGTTGACATCCACGCCCACACATTGTTCCCCCAGGAATTTTGTCAGTTCAGGATTGCCCCGGCCTCTCTTATGTCCCGGCACATCAAAAGGTACGACTCTCATGCGCCGAAAGTTTTCCAGTGCTTCATGGATCGGAGCCCTGCGCTGATCCATATGGGTATGCTTCTCGCTCATATCCCATTCCTCCCTCTGTTATCAAAAGTATCGCAGTCTGTTTCTGTCACCGGGTAAATTTTCTCGTATACACAAAAAACAGGCTGCGCATTTGCACAACCTGTTTATCTTCTCAATCAGTCTTTCTGTTCTTGCAGAATCTGCGTTTTCTCCGGAAATATCATTTATTACAGAATCCCACAACGCATCCCTGTCGGATGTATTCGAAAGCTCTGTTTTCTTCCCTTGATTTTCCATTGCTTCTTTGCATTTATTTTGAAAAGATATTCGTGTCAGAGTCTATTTAGCAATTATACTTTTACTACTCTTATTGACCGTTTCACAAGTTTG
>ENA-UEPJ01001352-UEPJ01001352.1-human-gut-metagenome-genome-assembly--contig:-NODE-1352-length-29950-cov-24.164195_pt1 | contig 29950 bp, 29 predicted proteins | sample MGYA00242890_ERZ507896 | MGnify/ENA primary metagenome ERZ507896 (study PRJEB26167, sample SAMN06115508) | human gut metagenome | host: Homo sapiens | place: China:Qinghai | collected 2015-08-20... | reverse complement strand
GACTCGTCAAATCCTTTCCCGAATTCCGCTGTCAGATGTGCGGACAGGTACTGCAGCAGCTTTTTGCCATATCCTGCACGGTCATTTTCTCCGCAGGCTTTGAAAATCTGCTCACCGATTTCCCAATAGGCCGTCACCATTACGGAGTTTACTGCTGTGCACAAACTGCGCTGTGCAGACACAATGGAATGGCGGATTGAATGATAGGTTTGCTCTGTTGTATAGTTCGTTTGAAGTTCGTTATCCATTCTGTTCACCTCGCTCCTGCAATAATTCTCTCAGAAGTCCTTGGCACCCCGCCAACACATCCTGCCAAGTCGATTCGAAGTCCTCGGTGTACCACGGGTCGGCTACATCGCGGGGGTGGTCGGTGTAGTCCATCAGGAGGTGCAGCTTGCCGGCAAAGTCGCCGCCGCAGATGCGGTGCATATTCCGCAGGTTCGCGCTGTCCATGCCGATCAGCAGGTCGTACTTGTCGTAGTCCTGATTGGTAAGCTGCCGCGCCGCGTGACCGTCGCAGGAGATCCCGTGCTCCGCCAGCTTGCGCCGCGCCGGAGGATAGACCGGATTGCCGATCTCCTCCCGGCTGGTGGCCGCCGATTCGATATGGAACTCTGACGCCAGCCCCGCTTTCTTCACCAAGTCCTTCATCACGAACTCGGCCATCGGGCTGCGGCAGATATTTCCATGACACACAAAGAGTATCTTCTTCATCGCTCTCGCTCTTCTGCGTTGCTTCTTTTTCACCAGTATAGCAGGAAACCGCCTGTTCGTCGAGAGAAGAATTTCGCCATGCCTGCGTTTTGATCGATTCCAATAATTTCGCTTTTTTCCATCCAAAACGCAGTGCGGCTCGGATGTACCAAGCCCGTTCTTCGCTGCTGCCGCACTCCTCTAAAATCGCCACATTCCGCGTCCAGCCGAGGTTCATCGCCAGCCGCATGATTTCAGGGGATTCCTCGTAGGCTGCGTAAAACGCCCGCATCCGGCGCAGATTGCGGGGAGAAAAGCCATCGGCTGCGGGATAGGCCGCTTGCAGATATTCCGACGCCGCGACAGCCGCGCCTTTCTCCACTCTGCCGCTGACCAGCCGACCAATTTCACAGTACATTTCCATCTGCGGGAGCTGCGCCGCCATAAGCGTGTCCAGTTCTACAAACATTGTACTGTAGTCTGTGGGTTTGCGAATGTTCATTGGCTTTCTCCTTTCCGGCGCGGCGCGCCTGATCAACGCTCAAAGCAGAGAAAAGCACGGCGGTGTCACCGTGTTTTTCTCTGCTTTGACCTGTTTCAGATGACTTGCACGATTTGCTCCCACAGCAGAATGTGCTTTTCATCAATGGCTTTGTTGTCGTGGTAGTGGCCGAACAGCCAGTAGTGGTATTTTGCTCTTTCCTGTACCTCCTGTAGGAAGTCTGTGAGCCGGTCCGCCTCGTTGTGACGGCTCCCCATGAGGGCGATGCTGGTGGGAGCGCAGTGGGTGATGATGTAGTCCACCTGCCAGCCGACCGTGTCAAGGTTTCGCCGCGCCTCGGCGTATTCCCCATCGGAGGGCAGTTCTTGCGTCCACCAGGAAATGTGGTTGATGCGGTATCTCGCTCTGGGCTTGCGCTGGAGCATCATGAGCCTTCGCTCAAAATCCGGGGCATCCGGCTCCAGAATCCCATCCTCGATGTCATGACTTTTTGCGCCGCCCATGGTGAAGAAGCGGTAACTCTCCAGCTCGAAGATCTGACCGCGCATCAGGTGCAGCACGTGAGGCCGAACGCAATGCACCTTGCCGCTGCGCCACTCCGCAACAGGGTATCTCGCCAGCGCATCATAGTTTTCGTGGTTGCCGCAGACGAATACCAGCGTGAAGGGCAAGCGTTCCAGCCAGTCCAGCGTTTCATCGTCGCGGCTGTCACCAAACCACACGCCGCCGAAGTCGCCGGTGATGATGACCGTGTCATCCTTCGTCATGTTAGCTTGTTCCGGGAAGCATTCCGATTGGAAACGCCGGAAGTTTCCGTGACAGTCTCCAGTTACATAAATCATGCGAATTTCCTCCTTTTGGGCTGTTCTACAGCCTGTTCAATTTCCAGACCGTCCCGCAGCGTCACACGGATGCGCTCTCTGGACAGGACGGTGACCTTTTCCAGCAGCTGATAGATCGTGCCGTCATCCCAATCCGTGAGCCTGTTCGATGTGCTTTTCAGAGCCATCGTGACCCTCTGCATGCGGTGGTTTGCTTGATCCTGCTCTTGCCGCAGCTGTTGGATGATGGCCTTGCGGCGCTTGAACTCTGCCATTGCCGTGGAGATAGATTGGAATCGCGCGGTGTAACCGTCCGCGTTGTCCGCATCGGCGGCCTCGCTCAGCAGGGCGGTGAATTGCCGCCCCAAGTCTGTTATGGCGCGGTCAATATCTCCGAGGCTCATGCTCTCACCGGGGATGGGTGCAAGCTCCTGTTCCATCGTATCTCTAAGCTGTTCTGCCAGAGCGCTATGATCGGACATGACGGAGTTGATGGCGTTCAAAATTGCCTGTTGGAGCGGTTCCTCATCCAGTGTCGGAGAGTTCAGACAGTATTTTCTGCCATAATCCAGACGGCTCGTGCAGCGCCATACCGCACGTTTTTCGCCATGCTGTGTCCACACGACACGCCGGTAAGCCGTACCGCATTCCGCACAGAACAGCAGACCGCTGAGCGCGTATTTGCCGCTGAATTTTCCGCGGCCCGTTGGGGCGCTTTTTCTTGAGCGGCCGTCCTGCGCGCGGCGCCGCGCGAGTTCAAGCTGCACGGCATCGAACATCTCATGGCTGATAATGGCTTCATGATTGTTTTGGATCAGGACTTTGGCGAGCTGCCCTGTGTTTGGGACCGATTTTTTGCTGATGCAGTCCTTAACGAAGGTTTTCTGGAGCAGGGCGTCTCCGCAATATTTTTCATTGGTGAGGATGGAGCGCAGGTTGCTGGTGGTCCAGTCTGTGGTTCCAACGGCGTTCCGGAACCCGCCGGCCACCAGCGCCAGACGGATATCCCGGACGCTTTTTCCGGCAAGGTACCATTCAAAAATCTGGCGGACAGTTTCTGCTTCCTCCGGAATGATCACAGGATTCCCGTCGGGCCCTTTTTCATAGCCCAGCAGGGTTTTGTACTGGAAGGTGACTTTGCCGTCTTTGATGGACTGGCGCTTGCCCCAGCGGACATTAGCGGAGATGGATTCGCTCTCGGACTGCGCGAAGGCGGCGTGGAGCGCGATGAGGAATTCACTTTCCGGGTAGATGGAGTTGATGTTCTGCTCCTCGAAGATCACGGCGATGCCAAGGCTCCGCAGCTCACGGGTGTAGCTGATGGTATCCAGCGTATTTCTGGCGAAGCGGGAGACGGATTTGGCAAGGATCATGTCGATCTTGCCCTGTCTGCACTGGCGGATCATACGCAGGAAATCCTTGCGCCGACAGGTGGAGGTTCCCGTGATGCCCTCATCCGCGAAAATATCCACCATTGTCCACTCTGGATTTTTCATGATCTTTTCTGTGTAGAAGGCTTTCTGGTTTTCATAGCTGGTCAACTGCTCCTCATCACCGGTGGAGACGCGGCAGTAGGCGGCAACACGCAGATTCCGCTTCTTGGCCTGTTCCTGCGGGGATTCGTTTTTTGCCGGGATGACGATGATCTTCTTTTCCGGGAAAGACTCTGTCATACGCGCTCACGCTCCTTTTGCTGTACTGTTCTTTTGGCGTATTTCGGTGGTATGCACATCTGCCTACGCCTCCAGCCATTGGCCGTTTTTCAGCAGAAGGCATACCGCGTCACCGTGGCATTCGATTTTGCGTAGGCTCTGCTTCAGAAGCGCGGCATCCAGCGCGTCCATTTTCGGGTGTGTTTCAAAGATGCTGCGGAGACGGTGGGATTCATATTCCTCCGTTTTAACACTCGCCAGCTTTAGGGACGCGACCTCCAAGGCTTTTTGCCGTGCGGTGTCCTCATCTACAGGCGGTGTCTGCAGCAGCGTGTCCAGTTCCTGCTGGAGCTGCCGGATCTCTGCCGTGTCGCAGACGGCGGATGCCGCCATGCTGATCCGCAGCGGATCGTCGATCAGGTGATTCAATGCCTTGCGTATTCTTTTCACTGCACTGCCGGGGACTGCGCTGCCGCACAGCTTATAGAGCTCGGCCTGCGCGGGGAGCGGGGGAGAGGCTGTGCAGTTCTGCTTTCGCCGCTCCCGCACGGCTTGGAGCTGTTCAGCGGATATGATCGGGGGATAGAGATCCGCTCCAACATAGCGGCTGTCCTCCAGAATACGGGCCACCATATTTTTGTTCCAGGACTTGCCGGTGTGGTAGGGGAGCGCTTTTTGATTCAGCTCGTTTGCCAAGCACTGGAATGACGCGCCGGCGAGGTACCGTGTGTAGATGTACCGCACCGTTTCGGTCTCGTTGGGAGAAGGGACGATGTCCCCAAGCTCCATGCGGTAGCCAAAGACCATTTTTCGCTTGCTTGCCATCGGTTTATTTTTTCCTTTCAATGTGTTCCGGAAGCTCCAGCCCGTTGATCAGGCGGAAGCGGATGGTGCTGTTATCCTGAATGGTGATCGTCTCAACCAATTCGCTGAACAGTGCCTCATCGAAAGTCATCAGCAGATCCGGCCCATCTTCCAGAATATCCAGAAGCTCCTGTGTGCGTTGAACTGTCTGATCGTCTTCGGAGCGGAGAATGCGGGATTTTTTCAGCTTTGCCTCGCGGCGCTGCTCAGCCAGTTGATTGCTTTGGAATATAAAAATATCAGGATCGACCACGGCCTGCTGCTTGAGCTGGGCCAATAATCGTTCCTGACACGCAATGTCCGCTATTTGCTTATTGAGTTCTACAATATCCTCGCTCCAAAGCAGCTTGCCGTTTTTGGCTGCCTGGAGATCCTGAATGAGCCGGGTCAGAACCTGATCGCCATGATGCTTGAGCGTGAAATATATCCGAAGGAATGCTTCTGTGATCTCCGTTTCGGGGATCTGCATGGTCGGGCAGCTCCCGGCATTTTTATTATGTGTCTGGCAGATCCAGTAGGCGGTGCCGCGGGTTTTCTTTCGCTTGCAGAACGCGCCGCAATGTCCGCATACGATCTTCCGTGAAAGGGGATGGGGAGCGGCGGCACGAGGAGGGATGGCGGCGCTTTTTCGCGATAGAAGCTGCTGTGCCTTATCAAACACCGTGCGGCTGACGATGGGAGGATGACTTCCTTCGATAAAATATTGGACTCCCTCACCCTTATTCTCTATTTTCCGGTGGGGGAGAGTGAGTGTGGTGTAAGTTTTCCCCAGCAGGGAGTCCCCGACATATTTTTCATTTCGCAGAATGTATTGGATGCTGCGAACCTGCCAGAAGGGGGTGTTTTGCTTGGTGGGGATGCCCAGCGCCGTGATCTCCTTTGCGATATCCTCCATGCTGATGCCAGAGAGATAGCGGTCGAAGATCTGGCGGATGATGACGGCTTCTTCCTCAATGACCTCAAGCCGATTTTCAACCAGCCGGTAGCCGTAGGGGGCACAGTGAGTGGAGAAGGCACTGCGCTGCATCCGCATCTGGTAGCTGTGGCGCATCCGCTCAGAGATCGCTTCACTTTCCTTTTGGGCCAGAGCTGAGAAGACTGCTGTGAGTGTTTCGCCGGTGGCCTGCGCGGTGTCGATGTTTTGCTCCTCAAAGTAGACGCTGATGTCGAGAGACTTCAGTTCCCGTACAGCTGCCAGACTTTCCTTGGTGTTCCGGGCGAAGCGGGAGATGGATTTAACGAGGATACGGTCGATTTTCCCACTGCGGCAATCTTCCATCATCCGTTGGAAGTCCTCCCGCTTTTCAGTGGAGGTGCCGGTGATGCCCTTGTCTGCATAGACATCTACAAACGTCCAATTCGGATCGCTGTTGATGAGCTTTGCGAAGTAAGCGGTTTGGGCGGCGTAGGAGTGGAGCTGGTCACTGGAGTCCGAGCTGACGCGGGCGTATGCCGCTACCCGGAGGGGGCGCGCGTGGTCCTGATCGGCGGCAGGGATGATGATACGACGCGGTGCGGACTTCAGCGCAAGAGAGCCGATGCTTTTTTCACGGTTGTTCATTCCTTTGCCACCTCCTTCGTCAGCAACACACAATACCATAAAACATCCGCAATAGCTATCCTAAAAGCGAAGAAATCAAAGAGAAATAATAATGTCCGCGCCAAGCTGTACCCTCAGCCGCGCGGCGATTTTTTTGGCTTCGCTGCCGCTGACGAGACCCTGCTCCCGCAGGCTGCGAAGCATGGTGACGATGCCGAGATAATCTGCGTTTGGATTCATTCGGATTCCTCCTTTTTTGATTTAATTTGAATGATAATGAAAACTCCCAAGCCCACTTTTACAAATGGGTTTGGGAGTTTTCGTTATAGTGTCTTTATGGGATGATCTCGATGCTGAAAACATCCGCGATGGGAATACACTGCCGATCCGTCATCCGGATCACGCCGTTGACCGCGTCGATCCGCTTGACCGATCCGGTGACAGTTCGGTAGCTGCCGCCGTTCTTCCGTTCATCCGGCACAAAGTAGGTGATGGACGCCGTGGGCCTGCTGGGAAGCAGCTCCTGGAGGCGCTGCAGTTCCGCGTCAACCCGCGCCATTTCGTATTCGTCCAGTTCCATACGCCGATCCGTCAGCCGCCCGGTTTCCGCAATGGCGGCGCTGTGACCGGTCAGGGCGGCAAAGGGCGAGAACTGCGCCGCACGGTCATAGAGGGACATTCGCGGATGGTTTGGCGAATCCGGATGGGGCAGACGAATGATGTCATCGTATTGTCCGCTCATGCCTTATGCCCTCCGATCTGCTTATTCCGCTCCTTGGCGGTAGCGCCTTCCAGATAGCTTCCGCCATTCAAAATGGCGTTTTTGCCGAACTTCTTTTTAATGTCGAGCATGGCTTCCTGAATTTTGCGTTCCCGTTTCAGTTTAGCTTCTTCCTCCCGCAACCGCTGCTCCTGCACTTCAACGTTGTCAAACAGATTGAACTGCGCTGGGGCTTCCGGCTCCTGCTGTACCGTATCTTCGCCCACCAGCCGATTGGCTGTGATGGTAAGTCTCCGAATAGACAGCTTCGGATTGACCTTTGCGTCATAAACGCCAAGAACAGCGTCCGTGATGCTCCGGGCCGAAGATGTCTTTCTCGGCAGATTTGCTGTTCCGTGGGTGTGCTTGGGGATCTTTCTGCCATAGCGGTCTGTCACGGTCTCGCCGTGGTAGCTGCCGCCAGCGGTGTTTTCAATGTCATATCCCACCGTCAGGGTCAACTGATCCGTTACCAGCTTCTTTTCCAACAGATCCAGCGCGACGGCTTCCGTCATCTCCCGCACCACCAACCGTGCTTTCTCAAAGGAATACGGGCATTGGAGAACTTGCCCGGAGCAGATGCTGTTCGTTTCTGGCCGGTATGCCTTGATATCCTGCATCCGGCACGGCTCCCAGCCCCATGCGTGGTCGATGAGGAGTTCAGCGTTGATGCCGAACATTCGATAGAGCAGTTCTTCATTATAGTATTCGTTCGGCTTGCCGATGGAGCATTTTGCAATGTCGCCCATGGTGTAGATGCCGATGGCCTCGAGTTTTTTTGCGTAACCGCGCCCAACGCGCCAGAAATCTGTCAGCGGGCGGTGCGCCCAAAGCTGCTCACGGTAGCTCACTTCGTCAAGCTCCGCAATGCGGACGCCGTCTTTGTCCGGCTGGACGTGCTTCGCCATAATGTCCATAGCGACCTTGCAGAGATAGAGGTTGCTGCCGATGCCCGCCGTGGCTGTGATGCCCGTGGTGTGTAGGACGTCCGAGATCATAACCTTTGCCAACTCACAGGCGGTCATGCGGTAAGTTTGCAGATAGTTCGTCACATCCATCATCACCTCGTCGATGGAATAGACATGAATGTCCTCCGGGGCGATGTATTTCAGGTATACGTTGTAGATCTGGGTGCTGACCTGGATGTATTTTGCCATCCGAGGAGGGGCAATGAGATAATCTACCTCTCTGGATGGGTCAGCCGCCAGTTCATTGGCGTTGAAGCTCTTTTCGGAAAGGCAGCCAGCTTTGCACCGCCGTTCCGCATTGACTTCCTTGACACGCTCCACCACTTCAAATAGCCGCGCTCTGCCGGAGATGCCGTGTGCCTTCAGGGAGGGGGACACGGCAAGGCAGATGGTTTTCTCCGTCCGGCCGGCGTCAGCCACCACCAGATTGGTGGTCAGAGGATCAAGCCCGCGCTCCATGCATTCCACGGATGCGTAGAAGGATTTCAGATCAATGGCAATATACGTTCGTCCGCTCTGCTGCATAGCGCGCCTCCTCGTCCTTAGTGTCTATCAGTATATCATGCCACCGTAAATCGAACAAGTGTTTGCGACAAACTTTTGAGAGGAAACTTGTGGAAACAGCCCATTTTCAAAACAAGGGCACCGTGTTACAATGATGCCTGTTTGCGGAATGGGAGGGAAAACATGTTCTATACAACGGAAGAAGCCGCCATCGTCTGCGGCTTTCTGAACTTATATCTGGATCGGGCTAGCGTTGATGTCTCTGTGCGGAGACGCAACGCGGCATTCCAGCTTGGCGCTGCAACGGAAACGCTGCAGCCGGATGACTACAGATGGGCGGAGAATGTTCTCTGCTTTCTGAAGCCCTGCTGGTGGCAGTTACATGAAGACCATAGAGCCTTGGAGAATGCATTGTTGAAAACGCACCTTTTAGCTCAGAGATAAAAAACGAGGGCCGCTCCTGTCTTGGTTGGAAGCATATTGCTATACCCGGATATGGAGCGGCCCTCATTATATTTTTTAAAGTTCTTTTGCTCAGTCCTATTCGACACTACTTCCCGGACCGTCGGGCGGTTGAACGAACCGGCGCCTGGCAGCGCCCATCGGGAATCTAACCCCTCCGAGGATCTCTCCGAGCTGCCCCCATTGCTTGCGGCTGTGGCTGGACAGGATGTACCATTATAGGCTGACGGGATCATTGCGAGACGGGCTGCCATGCCCGCTTTTGGCTGAATGAGTTTCGCTCTGCACCTTATTGGCCGTTCATTGACATCGGAGTAATTCCGATGCAGGTGGTCTTCGCGCATCCGCCGCATCGCTGTTCCCCCTCGCCGGGGGACCGTCAGCTGACGTTATTCGTCACCGGATATCCAGTTTTCGATGTTCACAAGAAGATTCTTTTCTTCTCGCATGTATACGGGAGAAAACTGGCATCTTAACAACCCTGCTCATCCAAATTATTTTTAATTTTTTTCAGAATGCGCTTTTTCCGCATATGAATGGCCTGCTGAGAGACCCCAAGCATCTGTGCGTATTCCTTTTCGGAGCGGTTTTTGAAGTAAAGCTCGTAGATCAGCTCATAATCCTTCGGCGGGAGCAGATCCAGAATATTACGCAGGGACTGGCGCACCATTTCCTCAATTGCCTGATTTTCAGGTGTGTTGTCATAATCAATAAATTCATGGAACCGCTCGTATCCGTCATTTTCGCCGCCGATCAGAGAACTCATCTGCGTTTCGTGCTTGTAAAAGCGTTCCGTGCTGTCTTCGATGTGCCATTTCGTCCGCCTGTAGGTCTGGAAGACTTCCTTCGTGACCTGGACGAGCTCAAATTCGCCGGTCATAGTGTTGTAAATATTGAGAAAATAATTCTTTTCAGTCATACTCCTGATCTCCTTTGTGATTTTTTGAATTTGGTGAGGTTCAAAAAATCGGAAGATCAGGGGTATTCAGCGATATACGGCTCCCACGCTGAAAGGGGGAGGATATGAAAAAAGCGCATTGCAAACTCCTTTTCCGGAGCTGCATGCGCAAAAAAAGAGCCGCTTGATTTGTCTGACCATTGGCCGCGTTGACAGAACTATGTTCCTAAAAGGAACGATCGTTACAAATCAAGCGGCACATGGGATGGTCACGCATCAAGCGGCTCCGAGGCTCATACTTGGTATTTAATTGTTGGGGACAGATCGATTATTCACGGTTATGCGATGCGGAATACAACGGGCGGGAAGAAAACCGCCTCTCCGCATTGCGGGCACTTCAGGTATGTCGCGCCGTGGGCCCCTTTGCAGAGCGTTTCAAGCCGCAGCTTACAATACGGGCAAAGCCGTGCCATGGTGATATGGGTGGAGTACTGCTGCTCAAGCTCCCGCTGCTCGGCTTGGATGCAGGCATACCGCTGCGGGTCAAGCGCTTTGGAATTGATTTTTGCCATAATAACAACTACCTCCTATGCTGTGTCAAAGTCATCCGCATAAATATGGATGGGCGCATACGGATCACTAAAATCATTTCGGCCGATCATGCCAAGATTGTCCAGACGAATGGATAATGCTGTTTTCGAGACGCCCAGACGCTTTGCCATTTCAGAAAACAGCGCATATTCCTTGGGGGCAAATACTTTGTTCAGGAGTTTGATCTGCCGGCCAAGGCCAAGCTCATCCATGTAGCGGTCGATCAGCTCACGGGGGAGTAGGAGATACGCCGTCAGCACATTCGTTTGCCATTCTACCCAGTCGGTGATGGGGTATGTGCAGCGTTCATCCGCAAGGCGGCAGATGAACGGCTGCGCGCTTGGATTATATTCCTCCGGGTAAAGCATACCGAGGATCTGATGCGCGGCTTCATGCACCAGAGTGAAATTCAACCGCCCCACCGATCCCGCATTTGCGAGGTTTTGATCCACATAGGCGATATTGCCGTTCAAGTGAAATTCCTGGACTGACCCGTTTCCACGGGGAACGGATATGGTGAGATCGACGTCGCTATAGGAGGTCAGTCCAAGGATCGAGCCCGTTACGCTCATATCCGCAAACGCGAAATGAAGACCGCAGATCTTTTCCGCAAAGTCGACCGGGTCGATGCGATCCATTTTGCGGTCTGACAGCGTCAGATAGCGGAACAGCACTCTGCGGGATATCCGTTCAAGATCTTTCCGAGATAAAATCGGCATCCGCGTTCCTCCTCACATCTTGGCTGTCATGGAAGGGAAGGTGTTCCCTTGGCTATGACCCCATCATAACAATCTTATAAAGCTATGTCAATGTCGCATTTGTAGCGCAACAAGCTATTTGTGATTGACAAGAATAGCTGTCCCCGTGTATAATGGGATTATCCTAAGACGGAGGGTTTCTTTATGAACAGTCATAAAACAACGGTTATCCCGTTTCCGGCTCCTTCAAAGAACGGTTTGAGATACAGTGCTGAGACTGAGAAGCGGAACAATGTGATTGGTACAAGGCTTTCGGAAGAACTCAAAAACCGAAAGCTGAGTAAAAAAGAATTCTGCACAACATTGAAGAACTTTGGTGTAGATGTAAGCCAATCCGCGCTGGGGAAGTGGACGAATGGCCTGACTGTTCCCAATGCATACCAACTGCTGGCGATCTGCTATGCGCTGGACCTTGAGGATGGCCTTGCTGCCTTTACCGGAGAACACACGCCTCTGCTCAACGAAGCGGGGGCGGAAAAGGTTCGTGCTTACCGGGAGGATCTGATCGCTACCGGTAAATACAATCCCATGCCAACGCCCATGAATACGATCCGCTATATCGATAAGCCCGTCAGCAATCTCAGAGTCTCAGCCGGTACAGGCAGTTTCTTGGATGAGGACAACTTTGAGATGGTCAGCTTTCCGGAAAACGCGGTTCCGGCGGAAGCGGATTTTGGCGTTAGAGTATCCGGCAACAGCATGGAGCCGGTCTACCATGACGGGCAGATCGTCTGGGTGGAGCGATGCGAGACACTCTCAATAGGCCAGGTCGGTGTGTTCGTCTATGACGGTGAGGGCTATTTGAAATCCTATGGGGAGCGGGAGCCTGACGAGAGCGACCGTGACGCATTTACGGACAGCTACGGAAGGCTCCACATGCAGCCGGTTTTGGTTTCGTATAACAAAGACTATTCTGATAGGATCATCAGCCCGGAACGAGGATTTCGGGTCATTGGGCGTGTGCTGTAAGAAACTTTGAAAATTAAAATGCTGAAAGGCGGGGATTTGATGAACACGATTGCAATCGTGAGAGAGTTGGCAGATGAGCGGAGTCTTACGTTTTTTAAGCTGTCTCAGATATGCGATGTATCTCATTCGACCCTGAAAAACAGCGAACGCCGCGGCGGACAATTATCTGTCGACACGATTGAGCGGATCTGCGATGGGTTGGGCATTACCATGTCGGAGTTCTTTGCGAGGAAAGGTTAATGTGGAAAAAATCAATCTCAGCCACTCAAAATAAGTGGCTGAGGTTGATTCGTATATTATATTAATGGCACTATTTTGAAAGAATCTTTACATACGCTAAAGAAAAAGGCGTCAAAATAATTCTGCAAGTTGCAAACTAATAGAGGTTTATATGGACAAAGATTTAGTTCAAGTATATTTTTCTAATTCCGAAGTATGGATAGTCGGAAACAGAACTTGGAACGGGCCTTACCGTGTAAGTGGTACTCCTACAATTCTCTCCTTACCAATCGATCCAACTTTATTAGGAGAATCTATTTTAGCGCACTTTTCTACTCTAAAAACATATTCCCAAGTAGACGAAAACCTTAAATTTTTCAAGCACAAGAAGAAAAGCATTTCATGGAAACAATTTGCAACCTCTTATCATTTAATCAGTGTCTGGCACACAAAAGCAGATTTCTCTATAGAGCCGTATGAAATGAATCCAGATTTTTCGTTCAGTCCTAGTGAAACTTGTCGGCTTTCTTTACCCCAAACCTGCAGCGCCATTGAATTAGGCGAAGGAATTCTAAGTTTTATGAACAGATTGCAATAATAGCACCTCATTAAGCGCAGGGACTGGCTAACAAGCCAGTCCCTGCGCTTTTACGTAACCGTCAATTCTGACAGCGCATAAAAATCTCCACCTCGGTGCAAATGAACGCGCTTGGCGACAGCACCGTTTATTTCCTTGTTACGTGCTGCTACAATCCAATAAACACAGCATCAAGGTACGATACTCAAACGGCCGTTTTTTCGATGGAGACCCAATGAGGGTACATAAATTTGGGAAGGTGGTTGGCAAATGAGTTGTAGGGTGCCATCGTTTTTACTTTGAAAATTGATACTGCTTCCATCATGCAACCCAATAGCTTCCGTCGGTCTTTTTATTTACTGCGTGTCATCGCGAGATCTTAAACGCTTGTTACCATCAATCATAATTCAGACCTCTTGGCTTACTTTTCAGCGGCTTCAAATGCCTGCTGCAAATCAAACATAAATCTTTTTCACACGATTAGTTAATAGACACAGCGGTTCGCAGTTGATGGAGCCAGCTAGTGCTGCGATCTCCTCCATTGGCATGCCGCCCTTGCCGTAAAGAATTGTTTCGTCTCCCCGTTTGACCTCAGCATCCGTCACATCGAACATACACATATCCATACAGATGCGTCCAATCTGTGGGCATTTTACACCATTGATGACAGCGTAGGCTCCCCGATTACTGAGACTTCTCGGATAGGAGTCGGCATAGCCGGCCGTCACCACCGCTATTTTTGTGGGACGGGAAGTCACTGCGGTACAACCATAACTGATGGCAGCACCTGCCGGGAGCTGTTTCACCTGAGCAACGCGGGCTTTTAGTGTCAGCGCTTGCTTCAACGGGCCATCCTTCGGGAATACACCGTCTGGATAAAGGCCATACATCATCACGCCCATACGAACCATATCGAAATAAGTCTCCGGGTGATTGAGAATACAAGCACTGTTTCCCGTATGGTGCACCACCGGTTTGTCAAATCCCAGCGTTTCCAGCGCTCTCAGAACGGCCTTGTAATTGGACAGCTGCCATGCGGTAAAGTCATCTTTTTCGGGCATGTCCGCCGCGGCATAATGTGTAAAAATGCCCTTAATATTCAAATTTGGCAGATTTGCAATTCGACTTACGATTTGCGCAGCTTCTGCCGGGTTTTCCTGAGCAAAGATACCGGTACGTGACATACCCGTATCCAGCTTTGCATGGATGTCCACGACCTTTCCAGCGGCTGCTGCGGCTTCATTCAGTTCCAACGCATAGTCCTCGTCCATGACGCTTTGGGCTATGCCGTAGTCAGCCAGCTGTCTGGCGCATTCTGCTGGTGTCCAGCCCAAAACCAGGATAGGTGCCTGAATTCCAGCCTCCCGAAGCTCAATGGCCTCTGACATGCAGGCTACTGCAAAAGCATCTGCGCCGTGAGCTTCCAGAGCCAAACTTGCTTTCACGGCACCGTGGCCATGGGCATTTCCCTTGACCACTGCCATGACCTTTGTCCCCGTCAGCTTTTTCGCTACACCCAAATTGTGAATGAATGCATCGATATCGATTTCAACCCATGCGCGCAAGGTATCTGCTGTCATAATAAAATCACTCCTATACGTGCTTTCGGATCACAGAACGCCGCTTGCCTCCATGGCCTGCTTCAGATCGTTGATGATATCTTCGGCATCCTCAAGTCCAATACTGAAACGGAAGAAGCCATCCTGATAAATCTTTGGGTAATGGGGCAGCTTGTCGCTGTTCTTATCGTAGTAAACGATCAGGCTCTCCACATCGCCCAGGGACACCGCATGAGTCACTAGGTGCAGGGCGTCCAGGAACTTCTGATGGGCAGTCTCATCGCCCTTGATGTCAAAGGAGATCATGCCGGAATACTGGCCGTTCATATACTTTTCGGCCCGCTCATGCTGGGGATGGCTCTTCAGGCCAGGATACCAGACAAAGCGAACAGCGGGACAACTCTCAAGGAACTCAGCCACGGCCAGGGCCACACTGCTGTGCTGCTTCATGCGCAGGGGAACCGTAGTCAGACCCCGGGCAATCAGCCAGGCGTTGAAGGGGCTGAGGATGCCACCGTAGTTGACCATCGCCAATTCCTTGATTTGGTCGATTAGCTCCGTGCGGCCAAGGACGCAGCCGCCCAGAGAGTCTCCGTGGCCGTTGATGTACTTGGTCATGCTGTGAATCTCCAGATCTGCGCCATGCCTGATAGGATAGATGCAGATGGGGCCGGCGAAGGTAGCGTCTACGCTCATGAGTGCTCCGGCCTGGTGGGCGATTTCGGCAATTGCGTCCAAATCGCTGATGCCGGTGGTGGGGTTACCCGGTGTTTCCACGTGGATCAGCTTGGTATTGGGGCGGACAGCAGCCCTGACGGCCTCAGTGTCGGTGGTGTCCAGCAGAGTGACCTCTACGCCGTACTTTTTGGGCAGGTACTCCCGGAACAACAGGTTGGTGGCGCTGTAACACACCTCGGAGACGATGGCATGGTCACCGGAATTCAGTGTTGTGGTGAACACGGCAGCCAGGGCTGCAACGCCGCTTGCAAACACAGCACCGTCCTCGGCACCGGTCAGAGCACAAAGCTTTTCCTGCAGAACCATTTGGTTTACGTTGCGGTTGCGCTGGTAAATGTTGCTATGGATGCCGCTCCAATCCACGGGGGTGCCATCCGTGGGGATACGGTAGTTGGAGGTCATGTAAATGGGTTCATTGATGGCGCCAAAGGTGTCATCCTTTCTCGCTCCGCCATGGACAGCCATTGTTGCGATATGCAGATTGTTCTCCATAAATGGTCAGCTCCTTCGTTATTTTCAAAATTATAGTGTAATGTTCATCACTTATCTCTGCCCGCCTATATGTGTGGCAGATACAAGTTTTTTTCGGTGAATACCATATCCATTGGACAGTCCCATTCTTTGACTTCCGCCTGATCCAATCGCTGATTCTCAAACGCAACTGCGGCAATCACTGCATGAGTGCAGTTGGGAAGATACCGGTCATAATATCCAGCTCCCATACCCATTCTTCTACCTTTTACGTCAAATGCTGCGCAGGGACAAAGTACCAGATCCAGATTCTCGGGTGGTATGAGGACGGATTGCTCCAGGACTGGCTCCACGATTCCATGTCGCCCAGAGCGCCACGCCACAGCCGTTTTTGGACACATGGCGGCCATTTCGGTTTTGTTGATGCAGCGGGGATATGAAATGATTTTTCCCTGTTGTCGTGCGATTTCATCTAGCTCCGCCAAATCGACCTCGTCCTTCATCGCCCGATAGCTTAAAATATACTTTGCATTCTGAAACGCCTCGCTGTGTAAGATCTTCTCCACGATGATGTGGGAGAACGCACGGCGTTCCTCCGGGAGCAGATTTCTCCGTGCGGCAATCTTCGTTTTGCGCTGCCAATTCCTGAGAATCATCGAGTAATGGCTCCGAATCTCTCCCGCCATATACAGAGAACCAAACGCAACGATTATCTCTCCCTGTGCCATCTCCAACGCCATCAAGATTGCATCATCGATACATTTTGCCGCCGTAGCATCTATGCCCTGGTTTTTCAAATAATTCGACAGCTGTTCTGCTGGAAGCGCCCGATCACTTTTCGGAGTTACACAGATGCAATGCCCGGCAAAGGGGATAGTTTTGGCCAGCATGGCAGGATAGTCTTTGTCCGCCAGAACGCCTGTAATAAAAACGGCTTTTTTCTCCGGGGTTAGCATGGATAGCGCCTCCGCAAGCGCTTCCGCACACTGGGGATTATGCGCGCCATCCAACAGGAACAACGGATCCTTCCCCAAAAGTTCCATGCGGGCCGGCCATACGACCCGTGACAAGCCTTCGGCAACGGCCTCCTCTGAAACAGAAAATCCACGTTGATTCAATGCATCCACTGCATCCAATACCACAGCGGCATTATGAAATTGATACGTACCCAGCAGATTCAGGCGAAGACTCTTTCGCTTGCGGTAAGAGAATATTTGACCGGTCATGTCCATCTGCTCCAGTTGTTCCTGCGTATGATCTGTCACGGTCAAACCACAGTGAAACACCTCGCATTTCCTCCGGATCACTTTTTCCACTTCCGCAGACTGCTCATAGAGAACAACGTCGGATCCCGATTTAATAATACCTGCTTTTTCTGCTGCAATTTTCTCAAGCGTATCTCCCAGGAGTTCTGTGTGCTCCAGGCCAATGTTGGTGATGACAGCTACTTCCGGCGCGTGGATCACGTTGGTACAGTCCAACTGTCCGCCAAGGCCCACCTCCAGTACCACGATGTCACACTTTCGCTGACAGAAATACCAGAAAGCCATGGCCGTGAACCGCTCAAACTCAGAGGGAATCGTATCCATCTGATCTACAGCGGGCTTTACCGCCTCTGCCGCAGCACACAAATCCTCATCAGAGATGTCCTGTCCATTGACTTTAATGCGTTCATTGTAAAAGCGCAGATGGGGTGAGGTAAACAGGCCCACTGTGTAGCCTGCCTTACATAGAATAGATGCTAACATAGCCGCTGTGGACCCCTTGCCATTGGTGCCAGTAATATGGATGTAGCGCAGTGACTGCTGTGGGTCGCCCAATCGATGCATCAGGTCCGTGATACGTTCCAGCCCAGGGCGACAGCCCAGCCAACTGACAGCCTGGATGAATTCCATAGTTTCCGAAAGTGTCATGGTTCCCGCCTCACGCATTCTGCAGGTGGAACACACGGCGTACCGGAGTGAGCACGGCTGGCAGGACCACGCCATAAGCCACAGCCTTTACCACACAGATTGTCAGCCGCAGTCCCAAAACACCAGTGATGAAAGTAGGGGTATAATACCCATAAATATGGCTGTCCACATAGAGGGCGAACGTATTCAGGAGCGTGATCAGCAGCTCACCGATCACCACAACGGTAATCGTCTGTCTACCGTTGAGAGAAAATGCCGACCGCTTCGCATACCAACCCACAAACAGTCCGCACGCCACATATGGAAGAATCCACAGCGCCGTTGTCGCTGTAAAACCATAGCTGAGCATTTGGTAAAGCGTTGTACCGATGCCTCCGATGAGCATACCATCAATGGGGCCAAACAGCAGAGCGCCGATATGGACCGGCAGACCTTCAAACGTCAGCTTTAGATTCCCAAAATTCAGAGCCATGTTTGCCAGTACAAAGCACACGGCGGCCAGCATAGCGTCCATCACCAGTTGTTTTGTTTTCATATAAAATCTCCTTTCGTGACAGTTGCCACGAAAGAAATCAATGTCCTTAGGTGGCAGCGGATGCGGATACGGCAACCCTTCGTCTGGCGGCAACTTCCCATCCGCCAGCACTTCAGGATGGTCAGAGGCCATCCAACGCGCCGTTCCTACTCTGTCAATTCATTTTTAATTTTCCTGCCAGCCAGCTTCGCACCAATGGAAACAGTACGCCGCCAGCAGTATTGCCCAAGGTCATGACCAGAAGATACAGCAGCGTCTTGCCGCTCCACATTCCAGCCGCTGAGAAATAGTACATATTGGCCACGCAGTGTTCAAAGCCGCACAGGATGAAAACCACGACGCCAAAGAAGAGAGCCAGGTATTTTCCCACCTCATGTGGGATTTTATTGAAGCCCTCCACAGCGATGTAGATTAAAATGTTGCAGAAGATTGCCAGTAGAAAGATGCTGATGAGGCTGTCTCCCAACTTTGTTTCACATAAACCCGCAGCTTTCTCTGCCAGCGCTGCGCCGATGCGGGTACAGCGCACCATCTGGGCGGTTCCCCATGTACCGGCCAGGTTCCCTAGCCAGATAAAAGGTATATCCAGCGCATAGCTTTTGTCTTTTTCAAAGATGTAGCAAACCTTGCCAGTGAAGAGATGCAGCCCTTGGGTGCAGATGGTAAATAGTCCGGCAGTAAACAAGAAGGCACCCAGCACTTTGTTATCCAAAGAAAGGAATACAGTACCGCCGATAGCAATACAAACGCCGGCCAGCATACCGGACACAAATACTTTCAGCCGTTTCATCTCAGCTTTTTCTCGGCGGCTTCGATCACGTGCTTGGCCAGAACTGCCGTGGTCACGGACCCCACACCGCCGGGGACAGGCGTGACTGCCGCCACCACAGGTTCTACCTCGTCAAACAAAACATCTCCGCAGAGGCCGCCCTTCCCATCGTCATGGATGCCTACGTCAAGGACTACCTGACCGGGGCGGACGAAATCTGCGCCAACCATGCCGGCTTTGCCGGCCGCCACCACCAGAATATCTGCCTCCTTGCAGATGCTGCTGAGGAACTTTGTCCGGCTGTGGCAGACGGTAACAGTTGCGTTTTCTGCCAGCAGTAACATGGATACCGGCTTGCCAATCACAAGACTCCTGCCGATTACGACGATATGTTTGCCTGCCATGGGGATCTGATAGTGCTTCAGCATTTCCACACAGGCTGCCGCAGTACAGGGAGGATAGCCGCCCTGCGTGCCGGCGTAAACGGCAGAGAGAGAACCGTCCGTAATGCCGTCCATATCCTTAGCGGGTGCGAGTGCCTGACGGATCGTTTCATCATCCAGGTGCTTGGGCAAGGGGCGGAACAAAAGCACGCCATGAACTGCAGCGTCCTCGTTCAGCCGCTGAATTTCACGGATGAGGTCTTCTTGTGTTACGTCATGAGACAGATGTACGTTTCTAACTGCAATCCCGACTTTCTCACAGCGCTTCATAGCGCCTCGCTCGTAGGAGATATCATCCGCTCGTTCTCCTACGCGGACGATGGCCAAACAGGGCGTGATGCCTTTTTCACGCAGGTTCGTGGTTCTGGTAACTAACTGTTCAGTCAGGGCTTTGGCCGCCTCAGCACCTTTGAGCAAAATCACCGGCTTCATCTCCTTCTCCTGTTTCAGCTGGTCTCGGACGGCACGGAAGATACGGTCTGCCTTTTCACTTCCATCCCGGAACATTGCCTCTGTGCGGCTGTTGAGTTGCTCGGCAAAGGTTCGGTCTTTCATGGACTTTGTGTTGATAAACACATTCAAGCTGGCGGCATTCAGCGCCGCACGGCAGCAGGCTGCCGCACATCCGGCATCGCTGATAGCCAGCTTAGACCCGATTTGAGAGAACCGTTCAATGATTGTCAGAGCATCCAGGCATAGCTCCATGATTTCAATAGGAGCTGCCGAGGCTTCTTTCAGCACTTTTTCCATGATTCGGGTTTTCTCTTCCCTCTGCTCCTCTGTTTCTGTGGGGAGGCCATAGGCTTTAGAAAGAGGTTCAAAGACCTCTGCATCTTGTTCGACCATCGTCAGCAGCTTTATTTGTAGGTTATCGGACTGCTCCTTTAAATCCAATATCTCCGCTTGAACACTCGCATACTTCTTCTTGCCCATCGTCAGGCTACCAACCATATTGCCGAGTGCCACGCCAATGGCACCCACCAGAGCGGCAGCACCGCCGCCGCCGGGCACAGGCTCCTTGGATGCCAGCACTTCAACAAAGGAAGTGCAGCTTTTTTGTGTCATTTTTTCACTCATGCGGTATTCTCCTTTTATGAGGTAAGAGGGTGTCCACACAGGATCTCTCACAGTGCGGACACCCTATGGCAATGAGCTGATTTAGAACAGGCCGGAGATCTTGCCGTTTTCGTCCACGTCGATTTTCTCGGCAGAGGGGACCTTGGGCAGACCAGGCATGGTCATAATGTCACCGGTCAGAGCAACGATGAAGCCGGCACCAGCGGAAACCTTCAAATTGCGGACGGTAACGGTGAAGCCCTTGGGAGCTCCCAGCAGAGATGCGTCGTCAGAGAAGGAATACTGAGTCTTAGCCATGCAGATGGGTAGCTTGTCGAAGCCCAGCTCGGTCAGCTGCGCGGCCTGCTTCTTGGCGTTAGTGGTCAACTGAACGCCGTCAGCATGATATACGCGTTTGCAGATGGTGTCCAGCTTTTCCTCAATGGAGCAGTCCAGAGGATAGGTGAAGTCAAAGCTGTTGGGCTCATCGCACAGACGGACAACCTCGGTAGCCAGAGCCTTGCCGCCCTCGCCGCCCTTTGCCCAGACCTCGGACAGAGCGACATTGACACCCAGCTCGTTGCACTTGGCCTCGACCAGATCCAGCTCAGCCTTGGTGTCGGTGGGGAATGCGTTGATCGCGACAACGCAGGGCAGGCCAAAGACGGTCTTCACGTTATTGACGTGCTGCAGCAGGTTGGGCAGACCCTTTTCCAGAGCCTCCAGGTTCTCGTTGTTCAGGTCGGCCTTGGCCACGCCGCCGTGGTACTTGAGGGCGCGGACAGTTGCAACGATGACAACGGCGGAGGGCTGCAGACCTGCCATGCGGCATTTAATGTCGATGAATTTCTCGGCGCCTAGGTCCGCGGCGAAGCCAGCCTCAGTAACAGCGTAGTCGCCCATCTTCAGGGCCATACGGGTAGCGGTGACGGAGTTGCAGCCGTGGGCAATGTTGGCGAAGGGCCCACCATGGATGAAAGCAGGGGTATGCTCCAAAGTCTGGACCAGGTTTGGCTTCAGGGCGTCCTTCAGCAGAGCGGCCATGGCACCCTCCGCTTTCAGATCATGAGCGGTGACAGGCTTGCCATCATAAGTGTAAGCCACGATCATACGGGCCAGGCGGGCCTTCAGATCGGTGATATCAGAGGCCAGGCACAGAACAGCCATGATCTCGGATGCCACGGTGATCTCAAAGCCATCCTCGCGGGGAATACCCTGGGCTTTACCTCCTAAACCGTCCACGATGTGACGAAGCTGGCGGTCGTTCATATCCACGGCGCGCTTCCAGGTGATCTGCTTGACATCGATGCCGAGGGTGTTGCCCTGCTGAATATGGTTGTCCAGCATAGCGGCCAGCAGGTTGTTAGCGGCGCCGATGGCGTGGAAGTCACCAGTGAAGTGGAGGTTGATGTCCTCCATCGGAACTACCTGTGCATAACCGCCGCCAGCAGCACCGCCCTTCACGCCGAACACGGGGCCCAGAGAAGGCTCACGCAGAGCGACAACAGCATTCTTGCCAATCTTGCGGAGACCGTCAGCCAGACCCACAGAGGTGGTGGTCTTGCCTTCGCCAGCGGGGGTAGGGGTGATGGCAGTGACCAGAATGAGCTTGCCGTCAGGCTTGTCCGCAAGGTCTTTCAGCATACGGTAGTCAATTTTGGCCTTGTAGTTGCCATATTGCTCGATGTACTTCTCGTCCACACCGCATTTTTGGGCGATTTCTGTAATCTTAAGAGGAGTCGCCTCCTGAGCAATTTCGATATCGGTTTTCATTCATTTGCCTCCTCGGATGCTAAAATCAGTCTTCAAATGCACCGGCAGGGTACAAGGGGAAGTTGGCGATGAGAGCCTCGGAGCGTGCGCGGCATTCCTTCAGGTTGGCCTCATCTTCTGGATTTTTCACAACCGCATCCATGATATCCACGATCTCGTCAGTCTCTTGCTCACCCAAGCCGCGCTGAGTGATGGCGGTGGTGCCAATACGCAGGCCGCTGGTGATCCAGGGCTTTTCAGGATCGTAGGGGATCATCTGCTTGTTGACCGTGATACCGGCCTTGTCCAAAGCAATTTGCATCTGCTTTCCTTTAACACCCTTGTTGCGCAGATCAACGACGATGAGGTGGTTGTCAGTACCGCCGCTGATGACAGTGTAGTCACGGGCCTGCATTGCCTTGGCAAGATGCTGCGCATTCTTCACGACCTTGACCATGATCTCACGAAACTCGGGAGTAGATGCATATTTCAGGCTCCAGCACTTAGCAGCCATGGTGTGCAACTGAACAGAACCGATTGCACCAGGGAATGTTCCGCGGTCGAGCATCTTGGCATACTTCTCTTTGCACATCACGATGCCGCCGCGGGTAGAGCACAGAGTTTTGCTGGTGGAAGTAGAAACAAAGTCCATGTAAGGAACCGGGCTGGGAATCACCTTCGCCGCAACCAGACCGGAGATGTGGGCCATGTCACACATAGAGTAGGCGCCCACGTCAGCAGCAATCTTACCAATGCGTTCATAGTCAATCAGGCGCGGGTAAGAACTAGCACCACAGATAATCAGCTTGGGCTTCTCGCGGTGAGCGATCTCCTCCATCGCCTCATAGTCAATTTCGCCGGTTTCCTTGTCGCAACCGTAGAACACATGGTTGTACATCTTGCTGGTCCAGTTGGCGGGGCTACCATGGCTCAGATGACCTCCCTGGTCCAAATCCATGGCCAGAATCTTGTCGCCGATGTCCAACACAGAGGCGTAAACAGAGTAGTTTGCAGTGGTGCCGGAGTAGGTCTGCATATTGACGTGCTCAGCGCCATACAGTTCCTTGGCACGCTGGCAGGCCAGTGTCTCCATCTGGTCGGCGAATTCGCCGCCGGCCTGGTAACGGGCACCGGGATAGCCTTCCAGGGACTTGTTGGTGAAGACGCTACCGTTCAGTTCCAGAACTTCCAGGGGAACCGTGCTTTCTGAAGCAATCATTTCAATGTTGTGGATCTGACGGTTCAAATCCTTTGCTACCATCTGGTACAGTTCGGGGTCGGAAATTCGAGTATTCTTCAACATTTGCACTAACCTCTTTCCTTTTTGTTTTTCATGACCGGACTTGTGTAATTTGCCAATTGGTTTTTCTGATATGAGAATATCATAGTGGAACATGACAATAAATTCTGAAATTTGACCGCTTATTGATGAAAATTAACACTTTTTCTCTACTGCTTTCGCAGCCTCATTTCAGTTGCAGTCTACAATAAAAGGCGCGGCATTTGCCGCGCCTTTTATTATAGGCTCATCAAATACAGATATTCTTTTTTCCTTGTAAACCTTTCAACCACTCTCGATTTGCTGGTTTATCCATTAATTTGTTACTTTTTACCATTTATCTGATCCTTTTTCTTTTCAGCATATTTTGTCCACGCGCCGCTGGAATCCTCGATGCTGAAATCAGCGGGATCGAAGCAAGGTTCCACACCCAAGCGATCCTGCTCTTCAAAGTCCTTCATAATAGCCTTAACCTGCTTGCACATAAGCAGGATTGCAATGATGTTAATCCATGCCATAATACCGACACCAATATCGCCCATTGCCCAGAGACTTTCGTTTTCCATCAACACACCGGAAAAAATAGAGGAGAGGAAGATCACACGAATGGCAATAACCGCCCACTTCTTTCCCTTAAAAAGGTAGTTTGTAGCGCTCTCTGCCTGATAATAATATCCCATCATGCCGGTAAACACGAACAAAAGTGTTGCAACTGCCAGGATTTTACCACTCAAAGTGCCGGGTAGCACAAGGTTCAGGCCCTCCTGTACATACAGAATTCCGTAATCAACAGTTCCTGCTTGGTTGACGATGAGATTGCCGTCCGTACCCTGCACATTATAGAATCCAGAACACAGAATAATGATGGCAGAAGCGGAACAAATCACAAGTGTATCCATGAAAACACTCAGAATCTGCACGACACCCTGTGCAGCGGGATGAGAAGTCTCGGTGGGGGCACACATAATAGCGCCGGAACCCTGGCCTGCTTCATTGGAATACACACCACGCTTGATACCCCAACTGATGGTAGATCCCATAATGCCGGCAAAGGCCGCATCAAGGCCAAATGCGCCCTTAAAAATCATTGCAAAAACACCGGGGAGTTCCTGGAACCGAAGAATTGCTACCACAATGGTCATAATAATGTAAATAATGCACATGGCAATGGACATTGGCTCGGAAACCTTACCAATACGCTTGATACCGCCGCAGACGACAACGCCTAGGAAGAATGTAAACACTGCGCCAGACACCAACCAAGGGGTGCCGAATGCGTTATCCATTACAGATGCCACCGAATTGGTATGCAAACCGCACATGGTAATGCCAGGTCCCAAAACAGTAGCCAGAGCAAATGCCACTGCTAGCCATTTGATTTTCAGGCCTTTTTCAATAAAGTAGAAAGGCCCGCCCACGTATTCACCGGTCTCAGAATGGAGAATCTTGTATGCCTGAGCCAGCGAAGATTCCGCAAAAGCTGCCGCTGCACCCAATATGGCACTCAGCCACATCCAAAAGACAGCTCCGGGGCCACCAAAGAAGATTGCCGTTGCTACGCCGGCGATATTTCCCATACCGACCTTTGCGCCAACAGATGTACAAAATGATTGGAACGGAGAGATACCAGCGTCAGAATCCTTTCTGTTGAGGGTCGCTTTAATTCCATGTTTAAAGAATCGGAACTGAGGGAATTTCAGATAGACAGAGAAGAAAATAGCTGAACCTAAGCAGAGGAATACAAGGGCTGGACTCCAAATCACGCCGTTGATTGCTTGAACGATTGTTTCTAACATTTCCTTTCATCTCCTTCAACGATTTTGTGTGCTGTGTTCATTGTGCTGTGATTATATTTTCACAGATTCGCGTTATTTTTTATATTACGATTTTTGATTGTTTTTTGATGATTTTTTCAGCTTGTCACTTTTTTGTTGCCCATTTTCATATAAAAGCAAATCATGTGGTCCTGCTAACTTGTCAAAAACGGAAAACAACTTGACAAAAATCATAGATTGCAGGATACTGAAATTAAATATAATAAGAGCAGAAGGGGGTGTACACATGAGTCTTCAAAAAGCGTCGTGGGGCCAAATCGAGTGGCTACAAACGGATGACGGATCGCCTACCGCCCACTCTATGAGTATCGGTATTGCCACGATTTTTCCGCACACTAGTCAAAAACACCATATTCACTATGAAAACGAACAATTTATATATATCATGCAGGGATCCGGCATTGATATCATCAACGGGAAATCATCCAAAATCGAAAAGGATATGTTCTATTGCATTCCGTCCAATGTTACCCATCAAATTTTTAACACTGGAGATATTCCCATCAAGCACCTCGTGGTTACTGTATATCTTACAAAACAGCGGCCTGCTGCCTACGAATTGCCGGAAATTGATCATTACAGTGATTCTCTTTGCGCCGCTGTTGAAGCAATTCGCAGCCAAATCAGCGGCCCCAATTCACCACCTGTCACCATTTTCGATGATATGGGAAATCTTATACTTCGAGCAAACAATTATCCTCCCTACTGTCTTGAACATTGTAGCCCGTGGGATACCCCTGAAAAATGTACGTGCTTTTGTGTAAATGCATCCACAAAAACCAACACCCGGTCTGTTTCGACCTGCTCCTATGGTCTAACGGTTTCCCAGACTCCCATCCTCTATAACGCTCATTTTCTCGGGCGGATATTCAGCGGGCATGTATATATGGGAAATCAGCAGGGGCACGACAAAATAGACATGTATGAAACATCTACAGGGACTCTTTTGGCAATACAGGCCTGGGTGGACAACATCGTAGAGAGTATCGTTGGCTTCTGCAGTTTCAATGCCACTCGGCAGAATCTGCGGTTGAAAGAAGCATTCCTAGAGCAAAGTCAAGACAACCAAAAGCTCCTGGAAGCAAATTTGAAAGCCATGCAGAATACTGTCACCAATCTACGTATCAACCACCATTTTCTTTTCAACACCCTCAATGCCATCGCTAGTCAAGCACTGCTTGGCGATGAAATTGCTACATATCAGGCAATTACAGATCTCGCCAAAATGTTCCGGTATTCCACTTCCGAAAATTTGAAGATCGTTCCTCTGCGGGAAGAACTTGAATATTTGCGAACATATCTGCATATGCAGCAACTTCGTTACGGCGACGGTCTATCCGCTGAGATACTCTGCCAAGAGAATCTCCTGGATGGATTGGTGCCCTTCAATTTTCTTCAGCCCTTTGTTGAAAACGCCTTTACTCACGGCTTCGGCAACATCGCAAGCCAGAAGAAACTGAAAATAGAAGTGATTTGCCAAGAGGATAAGATCCATTTTTCAATTTCCAATAATGGAACGCCTATTGATGAAATCACCATAAATCGTGTTTTAACTGGAATGAGCAATGGATCCGGTCATGGATTATCGTTGGTTTATTCCAAATTGCAAAATACTTATGGCAGTAATTTTTCGATTCACATGACATCTGATTCACATAAAGGCACGTTTATTGATATCGCACTGCCGCATCTACTAAGTGATTTGTAGGAGGTGCATCCGTATGATTCGCGCGATTATAGCAGATGATGAACCTGCGGCTGGAATCATTATTCGCCATTTGGTTCAAAAAAGCAAGATGCCCATCGAAATCATCGGCACAGGTACCGATGGGCAGATGACGCTTGATATGATCCGATCTAAAAATCCCGAACTCATTTTTCTTGATATTCAAATGCCCCGGATGAATGGATTTGAGATCATTCAGGCTGAGCCAAACCGCAAATATATCATTATCACCGCGTATGAATCCTTTCAGTATGCACAGCAAGCTTTGCGTATGGGCGCAAAGGACATTCTGTTAAAGCCGGTAGAATATGATACATTTTGTACTTCGGTGGGCCGAGCTATCGGCTGGAAATTTACGCAAAACGATATGGCCAATGACATTCTGGAATACATTCAAAAAAACTACTCCCAGCGTATTGAAGTCAATCAGCTTGCTAAAACCTATTATACGACCGCAAGTCATATCGCCCGCGTTTTTAAGAAAAATATGGGAGTAAGTGTAATCGCTTATCTGCATGGTGTTCGCATGAAAAATGCTATCGTGATGCTGGAAAACACGGATTTGGGAATCAAGGAAGTTGCTGAATCCTGCGGCTATGAAAACCTCAATAATTTTTATAAGTACTTTAAGCAGGCCACCGGCCATACTCCTGCAGCATATCGCGAAAAGAACCTACATATTTCAGACACAGTTGATATTCAGGAATTGTTAGTCAAGTGCAAAGAAAGCTAAGGAACCACTGATTTAATCCCCCCAATGTTGCCACAGATGAGGTATCATAAAGAAAAGGGGGCGCAGGAAATGAAACAAGTGAGCTTTAGCGATTTTGAATACAGCGGTCAGAAGAAGAAAACAAAGCGGGAAGAATTCCTGGAGATCATGGATGAGATCATTCCGTGGGATGAATGGGTGGCCCTCATCGAACCCTATTATCCCACTGGAAAGCGCGGCCGCCCACCGAAGGGGATTGAAAAGATGCTGCGGATATATCTGCTGCAATGCTGGTTCAATCTGCCCGATGAGGGAGTGGAGGACGCCATATACGACAGCTATGCCATGTGCAAATTCATTGGCATCAACTTTTTGGAAGAGGATGCGCCAGATGCAACCACACTTCTGAAGTTCCGGCATCTGTTGGAAGAAAATGATCTCAACAAGGCATTCTTCGACGCCATCAACCGCGTCATTTTTTCTCTGAAATTAAACCGTATCCCTTATACTGGGTTCTTCTTGGGGGTTCACCATGAACTGGCCCCCGGTTCTCGTCCTCGCGGATTTCATATCATTCGACTCGCCGTGAATGGCAAGGCTCATTCACTTCATCACTCGTCCTCTTCCCATGCGCCCCGCCGTACTGGGCTCGCATGAGGTCCCATTTTGCCCGCAGTTCCCCCTTGGCGGAGGAACTGCGGTTTTGCTCTATCGACTTTGCCGTGGAGCAGGGTCCGGGCCTCCCGATAGGCATCCGACCACGCCACGAACGGCAGTGTCTCCCCAGTTCCTGAAAATATCTTTTGTTTTTTTGGTGAATTTTGAGGGGTCAAAAACCCCGGAAAGGCCGATGCCGCAGGCGTTTCAGTCTGCGGCATCCAAAGTGACCTGCAGATTTGGAGATACGGGTCGGATTCGAACCGACGAATAACAGTTTTGCAAGCTGCTCTCTTAAACCTCTTGAGTACCGTATCATGGCTGGGATAGTTGGATTTGAACCAACGGTGCCGGCGTCAAAGGCCGGTGCCTTAGCCGCTTGGCTATATCCCAGTATTTTTGGAGCTGATGGCCGGATTCGAACCGGCGACCGCTGGTTGTTGGTAAGGATGGATGATGTTATTCCCCGATTTCCGTCAGTCTCCCGCTAATTTGCTTAAAAGTGTTTACCGCAACATCAAAGTCCTGTTTTTCATCTGTATAGAGCAACGTGGTGTGCAGGCTTTCGTATCCTTCATCACAGTCAGGCAATGCGACGTGTGTTTGACCTGCGAACAATAAAGCAATCGCGCGATTCATAAGGGGTGAGGATGATGTCGGAAGAAATGGTTTGCAGAAAGCACCGCCTTTCGCCTTTTCAAATTATCATATTGGGCTTTGCCGGGGTCATTCTGCTGGGTGCGCTACTGCTGATGCTGCCGCTCTCCACAACAGCCGGGTGTGTAACGCCATTTCATGAAGCGCTTTTCACCGCGACCTCCGCTGTTTGTGTGATGGGTCTTGTGGTGCAGGATATCAGATTATCCATACCCGTGCCGTAACCGAAGAGGCACAGCAGCAGATACGAGAGATCATGAAAACTTAATCTCCATACCAGTTGGCGGTGTCAATATCATACAGTATTTGCACCGAAGCATAGTAGAATATAATTTGGTAGTATTTCTGGTATAATTCTTGTTCTTTCTCTGTCCTGTATCCTCCGGTAGAGTAGGCTCTTCTGGATGCGCCATGATGACGCCACCCTATGGACAGATTTTTCGCAAAAGGTCACAGTCTCCCCTTGGCGGGAGGCTGTGACTTTTTTGCCGCTGTCAGGCGGTACAGATTGCTGGTCAGGCTGCCGTTGGCGCGGTGACGCTGCCGCTTCTCGATGAGCTGCCTGTGTTCCAGATCTGCCAGTGCCCGCTGGACGGTGCGGGGCGAAAGCCCCAGCTCACCGGCGATGGTCTTGATCCCCGGCCAGCAGACGCCGGAGGCGTCCGCGCGATCCCGGAGGTAGATGTAGACCGTCTTTTCCCGGTGGCTCAGATCCTCGGCGTAAATAAAGTTGAATTTGCTCATTTGGAATCCTCCGTATTGTAAGGGCTGTTTTCGCGGCGGTTCTGAATATTGTGGGCCAGCTCGTCGCGGTTCACATAGGCGATTTTTCTGGCCGCCCGCTCCGGCATCCGATAGCCGTCTGGATCGAAGGTGATGCCCCAATCCAAAAACAGGCGCAGTCTCGTCCGCATGGGATGTGTTCCTGTTTTCATCACCACAAATTCGCCCTTGGGGATGGACTTCAATTCGTCTGGCGTCATGAGCGGGCGCTCCAGCATCTGCAAGGACTGGCTGCTCTCCTTGCCCTGGCTGACGGAGCCGGAGAGCACCGTGCGGCTGCCAAGGGC
>ENA-UEPJ01001327-UEPJ01001327.1-human-gut-metagenome-genome-assembly--contig:-NODE-1327-length-30297-cov-6.100463_pt1 | contig 30297 bp, 21 predicted proteins | sample MGYA00242890_ERZ507896 | MGnify/ENA primary metagenome ERZ507896 (study PRJEB26167, sample SAMN06115508) | human gut metagenome | host: Homo sapiens | place: China:Qinghai | collected 2015-08-20... | reverse complement strand
GTGAAATCGCTTTTTCTTGTTTTTTCTTTGACGGAGGAAAGCATACGTTTCTGCATGTATCCGATAATACCGTCGCCCATACATCAACCACCACGATTTTTCCCTTGAAATCAGACAAGGAAACCATTTTACCATTCCGGTCGGGATAAGTGAAATTTGCCGCCTTGTCACCCTTGTTCCCCACGTAAAGTTTTGCACTGAGTTCATCCATACGCCGGTGATGACTCTCGGTGGTCAGATAACGTGCAAAGTAAGTGACAATTTCATCGTATTTCTCGTACGTCTTTGCCCGCCCGGCATGACGCAACACAATTTCTGCCTTCAACAAATCACAAGGCACCCACCTCAATTGATCGGCAATCGTACTCTTTCGATTTTCCAGCTGTAACGCAAGGGGTGTATATTTTTCTAGATAATCGGTCCCATAAGGTTGTTTCAGCAAATCCGCATTTTTCAATTTATCTTTCGTTACCAAAGTTTTATAATAAACCGGATACTCATCCAAAGTCGGCCGACACCCTTTCCTCACCACCCGATCAATCTTGATTGCGGTCAAGGCGCGCAAGGCAAAATATTCAACATCATAATCCACAGTCTGCTTTAGCAATTCCGCAAACGAACGATTCCGACAATGAATCTTTGACTTAAAAGCCTCGGCCTGAGGCAAAAATTCCATATAATACGGGAATAATTCCTTATAAGTAAAGAAAATATAATCCATGTGATCCACCCTACGACGGACAGGCTCAAACAAGCCTTCCCATTCGGCAAGCAACAGGTTTTCAGGAGAATTACGAGAGGTAATAACGAGAGAATCCTCCAGAATATTAACCTCCGCGTTCATCCCTGCCTCCAAGTAAACACGAATACGCTCACTCGTTTTCTCCCCTCCCACGGTATAAAAACCGGGAGTGACAACTTCCACGGCAAAACCATACCAACCGTTCGCACCGACACGGGTTTTGCTAATCAAAGTCTCGCCCCCGTCTACCGCTTCATACAAACCGACTTCCTGCATTTTGTCGCGACTGACCAATCCCTTCACTTCCGCGAAAACACTCTGCTCCCGTGATTGAATACGCCGTTTCCCCTTCTCTCCCGCCCAAAGCCCCGGACAGAGAAAAGCACAACACGACAAAAGTGCCAATAATACACCAATCCTTCTCATGATAATCAAACTTTTATGAGTCCGTAAAGTCTATAAAGTCCGTAAAGTCACAGATGTCCTTCGGACTATATTTATCGGCAGCTTCACCGCCGTAAGCAAAGTGTCCCGCAGGGGTCCATCGACCTTACGGACCTTATAAACTTTATGGACCTTATAGACTCATTTTTTCAATTCCATTTCCAACATCTTTTTCAAAGCCGGGTTCGAGGGACGAGGGGCATCGAACGACGCCACGTTTCCTTTACGGTCAATCACGATAAAACGAGGAATCCCGTTAATACGGTAATCCTTGGTTATCTTACTCCAACCGTTGGCAAACACCTGAATACCACCTAATTTCTCGCTTTCAATAAAATCGAGCCATTTCTGTTTATTTTTGGCTTCATCCACCGATACGCCCAAGAAAACGACATCGGTTCCTTTCATCTCCTCCTCGAGTTTTTTCAAATGAGGAATCTCTTGCTTACAAGGTCCGCACCATGTCGCCCATACATCGATCAACACGACCTTCCCCTTAAAATCGGACAAGGACACATTCTTGCCCCGCACATCCGGATAGGTGAAATCAGCAGCTATCCCCCCGGAACGGGTTTGGTATAGTTTAGTTCCGACAGCCTCGGCACGGGTCTTTAAAGAAGGTGATAGCCAATATTTCCCGAATTTATTCATCCCATCGAGATACTCCTCGTAAGTACGATATTGTGAGAAAAAACGGTCAACAACAAACTCCCCTTTCAACCGATCATTAGGCAAAGCCTCCAAACAGGCTTGCTCGTAAGCCGCCTTGTCGGAAGGAGCGACATTTTTTTGATTCGCGGCAAAAATCGCGTACAACCGCAACATAGTAGTCCCGTTCGGAAAGGCCAGCACGCTCTCGTCAGCAAACTTCTCGGGATTTACAATCTGGTTATAATATGCCGGGTAATCGGATGCTTTCGGATGTTTCGTGCGAGGCGTGTAGAGAAACACTATACCGTAATAATCCGCCGAATAATCTATCCACTCTTTAAGGAGCGCATCGAAAACTTTATTACCGCTCTTCACGTTTGCTTTGAATGCCGGCAACCCATCGACAAATTTCTCGTACTCGGGGAAAAAATCTTCATAGGTAGAAATAATCTTCTGAAAGAACACACTTTTCAACCAAATATTATAAGCATATTCTTGCCACTTATACAATTGCACGTTCTCTTTTGTATTCTTACCCGTCAAAGTAGCTTTATTCTCCCGCAACTCGATGTTAATCTCTTCTCCTCCTTTCACGTAAACAGGGAAATTCATCTTCTCGTCTTCTCCCAACACGTAAAAACCGGGCTTTTTCGGTTTCACCAGAAAACCGAAACTGCCATCGGGTTCCACTTTAGCCACAGCGCATACCACGGGTGCACCATCAATGGTTTCGTATAATTTGACTTGCGGCAACCACTGGTCGGCGACCTTACCCTTTATTGCCGTAAAATCCTGGGCATCAAGCATTCGGGCACAACAAAGCACCAACATCAATACGAATATCTTTTTCATCTCTTTAAAATGTTTATTTCTTCAACAATTCCAGCAACATCTGCTTTAAAGCGGGATCCGAGGGAGCCGGAGCCTGACGGGCTACCAATTTCCCGTCCTTGCCTACCACGATGAAACGGGGGATTCCCTTGATCTCGTAATCTTTCGAGATCTGGCTCCACCCATCGGCAAAGAGCTGCACGCCTTTCAAGCCTTTCTCCCGAATCATCTGCAACCATTTCTCCCGGTCGGCGGCTTTATCCAAAGATACCCCCAAGAACACGATCCCGGAGTCTTTCAACTCTTCCTCCAGCTTCAACAAATGGGGAATCTGTGCCTGACACGGTCCGCACCACGTTGCCCACACGTCGATCAAAACCACCTTGCCTTTAAAATCAGACAACGAAACCAGCTTCCCGTTCACGTCGGGATACGTGAAATCGGGTGCCGTCCCGGAGTCTTTCGCTTTCAATGTAGCTTCCATTTCATCGACTTGAGCAATTATATCCTTCGATTGCAGGTACTTCCCGTATTCATTCTTGCATTCCATAAATTCCATGTATCCTTTGCAAGCCCCCAACACATCCTTCACCAAGAATATTTCCCGGCATTTGTCGTCTTGGATAAAGCTTATCATCTTCTCGTTAGCCTCCTCGTTAGTTCCGTTCTCCGTGTAAAAACGCATAGCCATAATCTGGTACAACCGGAACATCGAGGCACCGAAGGGGAGCGCCAACAACCGGGCATCCGCGCTGCGCTTATTCATCATTTCCCGGTAGTACGCGGGGATATCGGCATCTTTGGGATGTACACTTCTCGGGGTTTGCACAAAGCGCATCGCCCAATAATCCATCTGGTAATCGATCACCCGGTCTAATAACCTATCGAATTGTTTATTCCCGCTTTTCAGGCTTTTGCGAAAAGCCGGCAACCCTTTTTCCAATCGCTCGAACTCGGGAAAAAACTCGACATACGTGATAAAAGGACTTTCCATCCAATTTTGAGCATTCAGTATCAGGTAGTCGGCGTAAGCGAACCACTTGAACAACACCTCGTTTTCAGGAGAGTTTTTCCCTTCCAAGGCGATATTCGTTTTTTCCAATACGCGCAAATTGACTTGATCTCCTTTTTTCAAGTAAAACATATTCTTCTTCTCCGCGTGCCCGATAGCATAAAACCCCTCGTATTCAGGCGTATATTCAATGCGAAAAGTGCCATCTTCCCGAATGGGATATTTACCACACTCCGCGGCAGTCCCATCCACCACCTTATAAAGCCGAAGATTATTCAATCCTTTTTCTTCTACCACGCCGCTAATGACGGCATGTTCTTGTGCCCCTGCATTAAACAAACAAAACAGGGACACGAACAAACATACAAATACTTTCATTCTATTTCCGATTTAATTCTTTCCACGTCAAATCCCGCACCCTGCAACACGTATTTCACAAGAGTATAACGAGCTTGGATATAAGGATAATCCTCGTATTTTTTCTTAAATTCTTCTTCACTGTAATCCAACACGGCATCCAAGTAAGCGGCAAAATCCTCTTCCGCTGTCGGAACATAATAAGAAGTTGACGAATTCACTTTAGCTGTTGTCAATGCCAGCAAACCAAAATTCTCGGGACTATACAGAGCCAAATTAGCTTTATATTCATCATAATTAGCTAATTGCTTATCCATAGTAGCTATCACGTTATTAGCCAAAGTAACCTCATTTTCCCATTTTTTCCGCTCCGATTCCGGCAAATCATCGCGCTCCAACCATTCCAACGCTTCCTCCTTTTTTTGTTGATAAATCTCTTTCATATCCGCATATGATTGCATATTATTTACACCGGAAAGCCAAGTCGAGTAAGAAGATACAAATGTTTCGTAATTCACCCCCCAGCACTCCTTCGCTATCGCGGGAGATACCGAAGTGCCACTTTCAAAGGCATCAATGACAATATCGTGAAAAGTGGATAATCTTTCTTGCAAAGCGCCATAACACACTTCATGTAAAAAAGTCCGTTGAAAAAGAGAGTCCGCGTTCGGTTGGTCATACCCGTTCAAGGCAAAACCAAGCACCCCGAATCCCCGGTACACGTACAAAGGCTTTTTCGATCTCTCCATGTCTTGCACGATCAGAATAGCCGGCACGAACACTTCCGCCCCGTCAATCCAAGAAAACAACTTCTCATCCATCAACGTCAACAATGGAAGCATGGCATTCTTACTCTCCGGAGTAGACACATCCACGAGATTATAGGTGATTTTCGTTTGTATATTATCAAGTTCCGTCATATCATAACTCAACCGAAGCACCTCATAATAAGGTTTCGGATCCCCGTTCTCGTCTTTCCATCCCCGGTCTTCGGAACCGATCGTGTCTTTGTAAAATACAGCTTTATCATACTTTTCGTACAAGTTATAAATAGCCTCGTCTACCTCGTCCATATTCTCGGTAGGAGTTATCACGTACCAATTCTTCACCTCCGTGGGGGTCAACGCGTCTTCCTCTTTAGAACATGCCGCAAACACCCCTATTAACAAAATATAGATCAACTTTTTCATAAAGCTTCCTCCTCTTCTTCTTCAATTACAAAATTTGCAGACACTCCGTCACGCACCGGATTTTCCATATTGCCGTCGCAGAATGTAATTACACCTTGCGGTATCGGGATCAGCCATGACCCCATGCTATTCTCGCCATACGCTTCAAGAGTCGTTTCCCCTATTTTTTCCGCCACGGTAGCTCCCACGCTATTTGTTGCGATTTGGTAACAAACGTGCTCTATCGGCTTTTTATCCGGATAAGCCGTGTTCACCGCGTAACGACGAAGGTCAAACCAGCGGTGCCCCTCGAAACACAACTCTTTCCGCCGCTCCAGGCGCACGAAGTCAACCAATGCTTTCCCGCTCCCGGGAATCGTCGGCATCACCTTGTAACGATATTGGAGTAAACCCTTCAACGTGTTGGCAGCATCCCCCTGCCCCAGGCAAGCCTCCGCCTCCGCCTTGTTCAAAAGCACCTCGCTATAACGCAACCAGCCACCGGAAGCTGCCGGAGTTCCCGTATTCGCGAACACCACCGTATCCATGCTTACCGGATCGTATTCCGATATCGTTAGTTTACCCTTATATTTTCTCGGCACCAAATTTTTCGCATAACGAGTCCGACTAAAAAAACGATTCAAACGATAATCATTCTCGTCAAACAAACTCTCGAACCCTGCGGAACAAGCATACGACCAACCATTTTGTTTTACTTCCCGTGTCGTAATCATGATAACCTCCCCCGTTGCCAACAAATGATCGATATCTATCCGATTGGTTATCTCTATTTCCGCATCATCCCCACAAATCCAATACATCGCGTGCGGACCGTGAGAAAATATCGTTTCCACTGACTCCAACGTGGCAAAAGATTCGGTTATAGGCAACGAACCAAGTCCCCTTACCCCGAAACCTTCAACCTTATCAGCAGCCGCAATACAATCCTCGTATCTCTCCATGTACAAGTAAACCCGGCTCAACAAAGCATAACAAGCTGCGGCACTTGCTACTTGTTTCGACTTTCTGGAATAACTCAACTTTTCGAAAAATCCAATCGCGGTCTTTAAATCGGAAACTACCGTTTCGTACACCTCCCCGACCGTGTTCCGGGAATAATATATATCAATCACCTCTTCCGACAATTTCAAGGGGACACCCCACTTGGCATTCGGATTTGCCTTATCGTACGGAGCGCCGTATATATTGTTAAGCATGAAATAATACCAAGCTCTCAAAAAATAAGTTTCTCCTCCCACTTGATTCAATATATCCTCTTCTCCAACTTTATTTTTTGCCCTCTGTTTCGGAATTTCCGAAATAATAGAATTCAAAACAGCTATACGTTTATAAAAATCCTCCCAAACGGGATCAATGAACGACGTCCCCAACATATTTATATTCGGGTCATCTGCCCAACGATAATACCCGGACATGATTTGCCAAGGTCTCTTACTACTATCCTTCCCTTTAGGAGCGGGCGCCTCTTTAAGGTCGTCATCCATCAAATGGATATACGTCATGAAATCTTTCATCTGCGTATTATTCCATCCTTGGCTTGCTATTTCCGCTCCCGGAATTAAACTCATAGCAGGATCCTGATAACCGCTCCCTAACAACAACTCCTCCAAATCCGTTGCCGTTTCAATATAAGAAAGATCCTGCGAGTACTCGTTCAAAAAATCTTTACACGCCCCGCTCAGCCAGCAAAGCAGCACCGTCAACCACAATATACTGTATCTTTTCATCATACATTCATTTTAAAAAACAACATTTAAACTAAACGAATATTTCGGTCGAATCGAAATGTTCACCACGCTGGAAGTTCCCGATTGTTCCGGGGTCTGTCCCTTCAATTCCTTGCTCGCCAAAGTGAACAAATTGGATCCGGACAATGACAAATACCCGGAAGACATCCCCAATTTTTTCAACAAATCCTTGGGCAACATATACCGAAAGGTACAAGATTGCAAACGCAAATAATTACCGCTCGCCACTCTAATATCCGAATCATCATACATCGAATATATCGTGGCGCCCCCGCTCGGCTCCCAGCGAGTTCGGTACGAACCATCATACCACCATCCCTTATCTTGTCCCCCGTCAATGGACAATGCCGGTATATCCGTTATCTTCTCGTCACCCGGGTTTCTCCAACGATTCACGAACTCCCGGCGCAAATTCTGCATCGGCTTGGGAGATACGGCGCTGTATTCCCCGGAAGCGATACGCAATAAACGAATCTTATTTCCGAAGCTATAAGCGAAATTAAGCGACAAACTGAAACTCCGGTAACCGAAATAATTGCTAACCCCACCCTGAATAACAGGTACCCGGGTGCCGGATTCATCCAATACAGCCAACCACACGTCCTTCTTGCTTAAATTTTTGTATTTCTCGTCCAATTCATCTGCCCGGTCCGCTTCCAAGCCCTTGAACGTCGGCTTTCCCTCGCCATCCAATCCCGCGTATTGAAAAGAGAAAAACGTGTTCAAGGGAGTTCCCGCCAACTGAACGGAACCATTTAAAAATTGCGATAACGTCAATTCGTCTTGCAAAGTTTTGTCATTTTTCCGCAATTGGTCGTTCAATAATTTATTCAACGTCTGCCCGATCTGGGGGTCGAACCTCCACACGAATCCCCTTTTCCCGTTAGACGATACCGCTTGATTTACAGGAATAAAATTCAATGTCAACTCGATACCTTTGTTCTCCACGTTACCGGAATTAACCACGTAAGAACTTACCCCATTCACGTTACACACGGTTTTCGACAGGAACGCGTCAATCGTTTTCTTGTAGAACCAAGAAACAGTACCCTGAATCTTATCTTTCAACAAACTGAAATCCAATCCCGCGTTAAACGAGTGCGTTTTTTCCCATTTCAAATCGGGATTCGGAAATTTGTTGATGGTCGAAGTATATCCACCCTTAGAGTTACTAAATCCACCCTTATTGATAATCAAACGCGTAGGTTGGTCGTTCGACATATTTCCTTGGATACCGTAAGACACGCGCAAGGCCAAATTATTGATCCAATTCACGTCCCGAACAATATCCTCCGTCATGTTCCAACGCCCGGAGAACGACCACACGGGAAGCAATTTTTCGTTACTGCGGCTACCGAAAGCATTCGACCAGTCCGCCCGGGTATTCACGTTAAAAATATACCTGTCCTTGTAGCTGTACGTCAACGTGAGATAAGCCGACATCGTGTTAGTCAGCGATTTCGTGTATTTCGGATTATTCCCGATCATCCAATTATAATAATCCGGGTAATTGGAATAATCTCCATCTCCAAACGAGGCAAAACCCATCCCGCGATTCTTATAATATCCCCGCTCCGTGTTCGCAGTTCCCCGGTAAGTCGAAGACGACACCTCGTAACCGATAGAGGCATTCGTGAAATAGTTTTTGTTTTTATCCCAGTACCGGCTGTAATCCGATTGCAACCGAAGCATATAGGAACTATTCCGCGTGGAATTAGTTTTCAACTCTCCCCCGAAAGGACACTTGCTCTGTTTCATCGAATTACCGGTATTTTTCAACTGAAGAATATAGTTGGAATTTTCCCCGTACCACGTGTTATCATCAGAAGTACCCATGGAATAAGACGCCGTACCCACCAATTTCAACGCCTCCGACACCCGGTACTGCACCTGCGCATTCACGCTGGCACTCTTTTGGGCTATCGTGTACTCCGACTCCTCCATCTCCCGAACGATATTAAACGGTTGATTTTTCTTTTCATACGTGTACAATTCGCCATTTTCCAAACGCAGAGGAATGGCACGGGTCATATTGTAAGCATAATTCATGATTCCCAAACCGCTCGGGTTGTACAATTTATCCTGCACGTTACCAGACATACCGAATTGCATTTGGAATTTCTTGTGCTGCACCGTTACCCGCACGCTTGCCGTGTAACGCTCGTTCTTTTCCCCGCGAATCTCTCCTTGGTCATTCCCGTAACCAAACGAAGCGTAATATCTCGCGTTGGCGCTTCCCCCGCTGACACTCAACGAATGGTTGTGAGAGAGTGCATCCCGGCACAAAATATCAAACCAATCCGTGTTCAGCGTCTCGTAATAAGCCGAACGTCTTTGAAACTCTTCAAAACTGATCGCGCCGTATTTAAAATAATCCAAGTAAGCCTGCTCGTAACCGATCCAATCCGTGAAACTGTTATACGTTCCCGTGTAACGCACACCCCGTTCCATCAATTCCCGAGAAACATCCACCCTCTCCTTGGAATTCATCAAGTTCAACCCCTTGTCCGAGTACCTTGGGCGAGTCGAAAAACTTCCCGTCAACGAATAAGATAACTTGGGAGGTCCCACTTTTCCTTTCTTCGTGGTAACGACAATAACCCCGTTAGCAGCCCGCACGCCATACAATGCCGTTGCCGCGGCATCCTTCAACACGTCGATCTGCTCCACGTCGTCCGGGTTCAACCCGGCAATAGCATTACCCAACAAATTCACGAAATCGAGGTCGTTCAACTGTTGCGGATCAATGTTCACCGGATCCTGTTGAATAATCCCGTCTACCACCCACAACGGCTCCTGATTCCCGAGGACAGAAGAAGTTCCGCGTATTCTCAACTTCGGGGTAGCCCCCACCTGACCGCTATTCTGCATAAAAGTCATTCCGGGGATACGCCCCTCCAGCATCTGGTCAAGACGGTTTATACCCGGCACATCAATATCATCCATTTTAAGCGAAGTCACCGCCGCCGTCAAATGCCGCCTGTCAATCTGTTGGTAACCGGTAATAACGACATCTTCCAACTCGTTCACCTTCTCTCTCAACACCACCCGCAAACTATCCGTCTTCTCGTTAAAACTCACCTTCTGGCTCTCGAACCCCACGAAAGAAAACTCCAACGTACCCTTCGTCACCGGAAGTACCAACTCGAATCGCCCCCGGTGATCCGTGGAAGTCCCCATCGTCACGGAAGCCCCCGAGGACAACTTCACCGTAACCCCCGGCAACACTTCTTTCGTACTCTCGTCAACAACCGTACCGAAAATCCGCTTACCCTTCTTCTCGTCCTTTTTCTCGTCTTCCTGCTGAATCACGATCAGATCCCCGCGAAACTTATACGTCAACCCCGTGCCTTCCAACACCTTCTTCAACACGTTCTCCACCGTTTCGTTCTCGACACGCAAAGACAATTGCCCCAACTGATCCGTCTGCTCCGTGTTGAACACGAAATAAAGATTCGTCTGGCGTTGAATCTCATCGAACAATGTCCGTACTGCCACATCCTTCAAATTCAAGCTGACTCGTTCCTGTTGAGCAAATGAATTTGCCGAAACAGAGAAAGTAAAAGCGCACATTAAAATCCAAAAAAATTTCATCACTCTTTCAATTTTTTTTCTCGTACCACAGGGTAATCGAAAACATAATCGTTTTTTTTTCATACATTTGTCGTAATATAAATTAAACACTCAATAAACCCTCACGGTTCCAAGGCGAGGTTTATTGTTTAAATGAGAATGAAACGGAGGGTTTGCCGACCTTCCGTTTTATCTTGAAACACAAACTGTTTTCCCGTTTATAGTAAACACGACACCCGTCGCGTCCGTAATCGCGTGCAAAATCTCGTCTATCTGCTCGTAACGCTTCATATGCCCCGAGAAATGCAACCGCTTCGCGCTCTCCGATTGGAAAAACACTTCCACGTCATACCATGCCGAAAGTGTTTCCATAATACTTTCTAAAGACTCCCGCTCGAAAACAAACATCCCTTTTCTCCACAACGTGTACAAATCCGTATCCACTTCCCGCACGTCTACCTTTCCCGAGCCCCGGTCATAGAAAGCCATCTCACTAGGCTTCAACACGTATTCCCGCTCGGAACCCCGCACGGTCACCCCCACCTTTCCCTCGACCAACACCGTGCGCACCCCGTCCTCGGAACTCGTGTTCACGTTAAATTCCGTCCCGTACACCCGTGCCGTCATCTCGTCCGTGACAACAAAAAACGGTCGTTCCGCGTCCTTCGCCACCTCGAAATAAGCCTCTCCTTCCAGATACACCCGCCGTTCTTCCCCCTCGAAAGCCACCGGATATTTCAGTTTTGTCGCGGAATTTAAATACACCCGTGTCCCGTCAGCCAACTGCAATTTAAACTCCCCTCCCTTGGGCACTCGCAATATATTCGTGTCAACCCGAGTATTCCCCACGGAATCCGAGTACACCAACTCCCCGGCTGCCTGCTTCACGACTAATTTTTCTCCCACTTGAATCATTTTCTCCTGCTTCCCCTTCAGAACCACTTTCTTCCCGTCGGCAAGTTCCAGAATCACGTCTGTCTTCCGCAATACAGGCAAAGACTTTTGCGCCACCAACGGCTGCTTCTCCTTCCGCCCGGAAGAAATTCCCCACCAAATCCCCCCGACAATCAAGGGTATCATAATAACAGCCGCGTATCTCACCCACGTGCCTATCCTCCGTCGACGACCTAATCCCCGTCCCTCGCGAAAACGCTCCCACGCCCGCTCCGTATCCACCCGTCGAAACACCCCATACTCCTCGGCAAACCGAGTGTCATTATGCAATCTCTCGAAAAGAACCCGGTGTTCCTCCCTTTCTTCCAACCAACTATCCAGCCGTATTTTCTCCCCCGGGGACAACGTCCCGGAAAAATACTTCCGAAGCAAACAACTTATTTCATTTTTATTGGCACTGCTCATGGCGTAATTTCTTATTTACACCAAATACGACCGAGGGTACAAAAAGAGGGTATCCGAATCAAATTATTTTTACCGCGTTCAATAAAAAATACAAATCACCCAATCTTTTCTTCAAATAATGCATCGCGTTTTTCTTGTACGATTTCACGGTAAGTACCGACAATTCCAGCAATCGCGCAATCTCCTCGTTTTTCTTCCCCTCCAGATGCAACTCGAAAACCGCACGGCTCCTTTCCGGCAATCCCTGTACAGCCAAATGCAATTCCCGGTACATCTCCTCCTCCACCAAATCCATCTCCTCCCATTCCTTCCCTTCCCGCAAAGCGACAGCCACGTACTGCTCTACCACCTTCTGGTGTTTCAAATAATCCAGACAACGATTCGACACGGCATTATACAAAAACGCCTTCAACCCGACAAACGAATTGAACTCCTTATCGCCCTCCCACATACTCACGAATACTTCCTGAACAACATCTTCCGCCACATCCTGCCGTTGCACCCGCCTCATGGCATACACTACAAGGTAATTATAAAACCGCCGGAACAACTCATGATAAGCTCTTTCCTGCTTCCCGTTTACCTGTCGTACAAAAACATCATCAACGTCAGCCATGACACTCCGGATAAATAAAACATCACTTCAACGTCACAAATATATAACCTTTTTCCCTATTTTCAGATTTATCCTTCAAAATCACCACGCCCGAATACCACCCCATACTTTTTATCCTTATCTTTGTCCCGTCAATTAAAACATATTATTCTTCGATTTATGGATTTCAGCATCAATATAAAAGAAATATTCACCGCCTTCATGGTACTCTTTGCTATTATCGATATCACGGGTTCCACCCCGATCGTCATCGGTCTTAACAGTACCGGGAAAAAAGTCAACGCAGCCCAAGCGTCAGGAATATCTCTGGTTATATTTATCGCTTTCTTTTTTGCCGGGGACGGGTTATTGAGATTATTCAACATCGACATACCTTCTTTCGCGCTGGCGGGAGCGCTAGTACTTTTCGTGCTTGCCATAGAAATGACTTTCAACATCGAAATATTTCAAAACGACGGTCCCGAAGGAGCAACCACATTCATCCCCGTCGTGTTCCCGCTTATCGCCGGGGCAGGAGCCTTGGCAACAACCTTAACCCTCAAAGCCGAATGTAGCCCCTTGAGCATCATCATCGCCATCATCCTCAACATGCTCGTCGTCTACGTCGTCCTGCGCAACGTCTACCTCGTGGAGCGCATCTTGGGTAAAAGCGGTGTCTACATCCTGCGAAAATTCTTCGGCATCATCCTGCTTGCCATGTCCGTGAAAATTTTCACCTCCAATCTTAATATTCTACTGGAATCCCTGCACTAATCAAAAACAAGAAATCCCTGTTTCCCCGAAAAAACATTACATTTAACATCTTTTAATATCAAAATCGGAGAAAAAGTGCTCCAATTTATATTTTAATAGAAAAAGGAAGCTACTAATTCCCGTGAAAACACGTCTATCACAATGCCGTTCCCTTCGACGGGACAAAAAATCTACCCGGGTCAACACCTTCCAAAGCAAGCAGATGAACTTTTTTAGCAATACCTCCCGCGTATCCGGTCAAACTGCCATTACAACCGACAACACGATGACACGGTATAATAATACTAATCGGGTTATGCCCCACGGCACCTCCCACCGCTTGAGCCGACATATTCCGCACCCCCTTTTGCCGGGCAATTTCTTCCGCGACATCCTTGTAAGTTATCACTTTACCGTAAGGAATTTCCCTTAATATTTCCCACACGGCAAGACGAAAAGGCGTGCTATCCAAATGCAAATCGGGAGTGAAACCGGGCTCCTTACCGCCGAAATAACAATCCAACCACTCTTTTGTCCGCACGAAAACAGGCAAAGACTTCTCTTCATGCTCCGCCGACAACGTATCGGCAAAGTATTTCTGACCGTCAAACCATAGTCCTGTCAGACTATCGCCATCACTGGCAATCGTTATTCCACCCGCGGGCGAAAGATATTTACAAGTGTATTGCATAGCGTTATAGATTAAAAAAACATCTGATACTTACAAAAGTAAAGATTAATTCTTAACAAACAAATTTCTAATTTTTTTTCCAATACTTATCACCCTTTGTAACTTTTCACTACCTTTAAACGTCCCATTAAAAAATAATAATCATGAAAAAAATTACATTCATCCTCTTCATGTTCTGCTTCGCCATCACCGGAGCCATCGCGCAAGAACAAATCACGATTTCCCGTTTCCAAGGAGAAAAAATCACCGGGATTGAAGTCCACGGGGCATTCAAAGTTACCGCCAGACAAGGCGAATCCACCGGGGCATCGGTCACCATTCCCGCCCGACTGGAAAAGCAACTAAACTTCACGCTAAAACAGGACGGGATACTACTCATTACCTTTGAAGGTAAAATCAAAGGAAAAAACAACGATAAATTCACCGCCGAAGTCAACCTGTCCGCGTTAGAAAATGTCGAATTGACCGGAGCCTCCTCCCTCACCTTGACCGGAGAAATCACCGCGAACAACTTCAAGGCGAAAATTGTCGGCGCTTCCGCCATGAAGTCAACCGACCCCATCCGCGTAAATCAAGAAGCAGAAATACACTTGGCAGGAGCGTCAAAAATATCCGGTGAACTCACCGCCCCCGTGATAGCTTTCAGAATATCGGGAGCCAGCAACCTCACCCTCGCGGGCAAAAGCACGGAAGGCAACATTGAAGTAAACGGAGCCTCTCGCGCGAACCTTGACAACTTCCGGATCGACAATGCCACCATCGAAGCCTCAGGCTCCTCCCACGTCAACATCAACGTCGTGAAAGAACTCAGCGCCAAAGCCTCCGGGGTATCCTCGATCACGTACTCCGGCAACCCGAAAATCATAAAACTCGACGCCACGGGAGTATCCAAAATAAAGAAAGACAATTAAGTCGTTACTCCGGGTGACACACGCACACCGAATCGGCAACATCCTTCCCGTCGGCACCCGCCGCGAACACGTAAACGACAAGCTCGTCCGCCTCGACATCTCTCGGGAAATCCACGCTCGTGCCGATCGCCTCTCCCCGTGTACCCAACTCCACCACATGGCAACGCTTGTTCCGTACACCAGCCACCACGCCATAAATTTTATCATCCAAGAAACAATCGATCAATTCGAGTTGCTCCCCCGGGGAGGTGAAATGCACCTTCCGGTTCTCCGCGTCCACCTCGGCACTAACCGATGGCGGTACCAACTGCCCGGCTGCTACCCGCAATTTCCGGTAATCGATCTCGCCACGGAACTCCCGTCCGGCTTTCTTGCGCGCACTGATCGGTTTCTCCGGGTCAACCCTCTCCACTTCCACGGCACTCGTCACGTTCGCGCTCACGAACCCGTTGAATCCCTTCGGGTAGCCGTTTCCCCCGGGAAATCCTAACCGGATGGCGACCATCAGCCATCGTTTCCTCTCAGTCGTCGCACCGAAAGCGACGGACTGCCGTTTCTGCACCTCCCCGTTCGGCTTCCGTTTCAACCCCGCACTCTTGCAATAATTCTTCCCGTTCTTCCGCACGTAGCCAATCACGTTCCCGTATTTCCCCCGTATTTTTCCTACCGGATTCACAAATTCTGCCATACTCTTTCTGTTTTAAAATTTTTCCTGTCAAATATAAATATTTCCTACCAAAACTATGCCAAGATTAGGCAAATACATACATTAATTTATCACTAATCCCGTATGAATTCCGGTTCAATCCCGTATAAAACGCTATTAGTTCCCTATTAAAACGCTATTAAAACCCTATATAGTAATAGCGTTTTAATAGCTTATTATTTGGATTACTAAAATATTTTAAGTACTATTGCACCGGAATTGATACGGAATTAATACTTAAATCATATAGGTTATGGATAAGACTTCACCAATACTTCTTGCTCTACTTGCCAACGGTCCCGTCAGAATGGACGGGGTGACACTCTACCGCCACGGGAATGGAGTGCGGACGTGTAAATCCAAACGGGGACCCAAGAAATCCCGCTCGGAAGGGGAAGAACAGTCTTCCAACCAATTCACCGAAGTTCGGAAGATGTGGCGGGTGTACCGACGCACCACGGGAGGGCTGCCCGTGTGGAAAATCTGGGCAAAGGAAACTCATGCCGCCAAAAGCGACTCGGCTTTCCACTCCGTGAACGGCGGGTGTATCCATCCGGGCGAGGGAGTGTGGGCGTTCCCGACATTCCGTTTCTCCATGGGAACCTTGGAAGCCCCGGTGATTACCGATGTAGCACGAGATGGCTGGACGGTAACTCTCCGCTGGGAAAATGACGCCGACCGACCGAAAGCAAGCGCCTCGGATCAAGTGTACCTCGGGTATTTCTACAACACGCAACCCCGTTCCCCGCAAATGATTACCTGCCACAACGCGCACCGCGGTGACGGGGAAGTAACCGTGGAAATCCCCGCGGCAGGGCAACCGGACGGAACGCCCTTGCATCTATATTTGTTCTTCGGCAACGAGAACCCGGATCGCTTTTCACCGAGCGAATACGCGGGCATCTAGCTGTTTTTGTCCCGGTAATTTACAGACAGGTAATCGAGAAGAATTTGGACTTGGTTGCGACGCGAGTATTGTTTTATCTTGTCCCAATCTCGCGGAAGCACCTCCTTATTCTTCCATATCTGATAACATTTCATGATCATATTTTTAATTCCCTCTTTATTGGCGTCGTCAAAGATAAACCCAGCTCTTGTTTCGGCCAGTAGCGGGGCAACCACATCATTGGGATCGTATAAAGCTAAAATAGGTTTATTCGTGGCAAGATAATCGAACAATTTACCGGAATACACTCCTTTCCGCCCGGAGCTATGCACCATCACGAGTGTATCAACGTCAGTCGTGGATATCCTGATCGCTTCTTCATGAAGCACCTCCTTACATTGAATCACGTTCGACGATATCCTGCCGGGTACATCAAGTTTTCCTATATTTCCGACTATTTTAATCCGACTGTCTTCGGGTAGTCTTCCCTCCTCGATTAATTCAGAAAAGGCGTTAAACAAATTGTCCGGAATAGCCATTCCATAAAACCTACCTATATAGCCCATCGTGAATTGGGATTGAAAATTCACTTCATGACACTCCTCGTAATCATATCCGTTTCTCACTTCCAAAAACCGCTCGTGTGAACACATCGTCTTAAAATCATCAATAAGGGGCTTCGACACGGACAATACCAAATCTGCCTTCTCGAGTATTTTACGTTCATAAAACGAGAGCCGTTTCGCATATATTTTGGAATAGACAGGATATTTTGACATTTCGTCACGCATGTCAGCAACCCAAAAGAATTTGTATCCCCTCTTTAACAATTTCATCACGAGCACATGAGGAGTCAAAGGCCCGTAAGAACTCAATACCACATCGAAATCATTCCTTCGAAATAATTCTTCTATTTTTTTATAGGCCTTGGCACGCCAAATACAGGGTCCCTTCAAAAATATTCTTGCTTCTAAAGCCCTAATCACTCGTCTTGGAGTCCATTTTTTATTTAATTGTATTTGTTTAAGCCTATACGCCGGAGTCATTATCGGATCTTTTATATAGTGAACTTCACAACCATTCCACAAGATGGTTTCATCACTTTCTCCTTCGGTCACGACCGTTACCGAATGACCCGCTTCGTGAAAATATTTAGCGAACGAGTTAATCCGAAAAGAGGCAATTCGATTGTAAGGATAAAAATGCTTTGTGATAATTAGAATATTCATGGTTAATTTCATTTTCATGGATTCGTTCGCGGGGATGACACCAACGGTTTCAACAGCCTCACGTAATTAATCCCCGCGATATATGAAAGAGGCAGATAGACAACAACCGATATCAAAAATCCCGAGAGAAGAACCGGGAAATCACGGGTAACTCCCGTTAAATTTACCGCACAACTCCCTAAAAAGCACGAGAAGACAGACACGAACAGAATTTTGAACATGGACTTCCATGGCATCAAGCCCAAAAGCCCGGTGTTCAGGAGCCGTGCCGTACTTACCATTAAAACCACAAGACAAAAGACTGTAGTTGCCGTTGCAATGACAGCGATCGCGGATAACGACGGGAAAAAGGTAACGCAAAGGAAATCAAGCCCGAGCAATAGTACCGCCGTGACCAAGTGGGCGTTGGCAAATATCTTGCCTTTGCCTAACGCGAACATTATCGGTCCGTACGGCACGATACGCACCAAATTTACTATCGTGACAATCCGGAATAAACCGGCGGCTTCACGATAAGCGGTCCCGTATAACACTCCCATTATTTCCGGGGCAAAAATGCAACAATAGACGGTAAATGGATATATTACTGACGCAGACTTGAGCACCACGTTTTTCCAAAGGACCAGATATTGCCCGCTACCGGAACCGTCCTTTGTCATCCGGGAAAATTCCGGTAATAAAATACCGGAAACGGCACCAATCATTATCCCCGCTACCGGAAGTTCCTTGTAACCGTTCGCGAACATGGCGAACTCTTCCACCCCAAGGTAACGGCTCACGAAAAATTGGCTCGCGGAACCAATGACAAATCCATACAAACTCGAAGAAAACACCGGCATCGAGAATCGCAATATATCCGCGGTTGTCAAATCCGTTCTTCCCCGTGTTACATTCTTAAAGGGCAATGACAAGAGTCGCATACCAACGAGAAAGGAGCCAAAAGAAGCGAGCACCAACCCGATAACTGCCCCGGGAACCCCGGTATTGAAAACAATCACGGGTATCACGGAACAAAGTACACTGAAAGCGCGACTCAATAGCACGTACACCAGCACAACACGTGCCCTCCCGTACACGGTCAATACGCGCTCGACGCCCAATACCTGCATCAATAGCAAGGGAGTTATGGCAAAATATTTCAAATTATCGGTTAGCAACGGGTTGCCAAGTAATTCGGCTATCCGTGATGCCCCCGTGAACAATGTGACTGAAAAGACGGAAGAAAGTCCCCAGAATAACACGCCGAGTTTGCGAATCACCGCCTGCCCTTCTTCTACCGGGACACGTGCAAGAAAGTAAGAATACGCACCGGGAAGCCCGAAGGAAAAGATCATCAACAAAGTCGAGTAAATATAAATCACCTGCCGATACGTGCCATACTCGACAGCAGTCATGTATCGGCTAAGGATAGCCGATATGACCAATGTCATGCATAATGACAAGGCATTAGCCAGCGCCAACCATAACGCTTGCGCCGTTCTACTGTTATCCGCCACGAAACTCCTACACATCATGTTTCAATTCACGAGCATGTATACAGTTATAAACTACAGTATCTAAATGTTTTACAATATCCCTTCACATACAATCAACATAAAGTTGCATGGTTGAAGAACAAACATACAAACGTAATAAATTATCCGAGATATGCAAAAAATATGAAGTTGCATGGTTGAATAATAAATATATAATGTAACAAATTATCCGAGATATACAAAAACATGGCGCATGTACCGACATTTTCAGTGCCAAAACCCAGAATATCGAGAAGCGGAGCGTGATTCCGGAGAAATAAATCTTTTCCTCATTCATTAGCAATATTAAAAAATACATATTACTTTTGCGGCGTTATGGTTCTCGTGTAAGATATTCTACAATCTTACGTGGGATTAATAGGGAATCAGGTGCAAATCCTGAACAGATCCACTGCTGTAAGTTTCGTAACAACTTCTCCGGCACTCACGATCCACTGTCCATTTTAAGGATGGGAAGGACGCCGGGAAGGAAACAAGTCAGAAGACCTGCCATACACAACATTGTTTAACGTTCAAGGGGAAGGAAGAACGTGAACGCCGATAGCTTAACAATTGTCGACCGTGTACGTCAAGCCTTTTTCTGACTAAAAGGGAATTTATGTTCATGAAAAAGTGGTTTTATTTTCTGACAATCGTATGGATTAGCATGACATTAGCGTCGTGCGACAAACCGGGGATGCCTTATCCAGACGGGGTGCTGGGCGACGGGGATATTGAGGCTCTCGTGCTGAACGAGGGGTTGATTAACACGAACGCCGGGGCGATATCGGTGATATACAAAGACAGTACCGTGGTAGTGGATGCCTTTCAAGACGTAAACCATCGTCCGATGGGTGACGTGGCACAATCCATCACGCTGATTAACGGAAAGTATTTCGTGGCGATGAATAACTCGAAGAAAATCGAGGTGGTCAATCCCGTGACGTTCAAATCCGAGGGAACGATACTCTACACGCAGGCGGGTTACCCGCGACAGATAGTGCCTATCTCGGAAACAGAAGCCGTCGTGTCCGACTTGAACCGACAATTGGTGCGTATTCGCACGGTAGCCCCTTACGGGAAGCCGCTGGAATATATTTCAATCCCGAGATGGGTGGAATATCTGGTCGTGGCGGAAAATAAAGTGTTCGGCATGACGCAGGGAGGTTTGTACGTGTTCGATGCCAACAATATCAATAAAGAGTACGCCCGGGTAATCAAGGATATATATAACGAGGAGTACACGAAGACGTGCCGGATGCTGATAGACAAAGATGGCATAATCTGGGGATTGATGTACCAGAAAAGGAGCGGTGTCGTGACAGGCATCACGCTGAAAGGCGTAGACCCGAAACGGGAAAAAGTAGTTAAATCGTACACCCTCCCCATCGGCGACCCGAATTCACAGACCCCGGGCGAGATTATCGGCTACATCAATTACAACCGCACGGATATCGACCCGACGGGAACGTGGATATACTTCAACGTGAAAACCCGTGCGACAGAAGAAAACGCCAAGGGCGAAAAAGAACAGCAGAGCGTGTACCGGATGAACGTGACGACAGGTGAATTTGAACATTATTACGACCTGCCGGGCGTGGGTATGATGTACGGATTCGCGGTTAGCCCCGAAGGCGACGTTTACCTGTGCGATTGTTTGGATTACACGGCACAAAGAGGTTATATCCGTCATTATCTGAAAGACGGGAGAAGGGTAAGCTACAAAGTGGGTGTTTATCCCGGACAAGTGTATTTCCCCGGGTATCAACAATAAAACAGTGATTATGCTCAAAAAAATAACGATAGGATTATGTGCCTGTTTCACGCTGGGCGGCGGGATGCAGGCAGAGGCACAGCGGCGGGATTCGGTGGCGATGCACGGGACTCTCGACACGGTGCAGGTGGTGAGCCGGCGTATCCAACACGCCAACGAGGCAAATGCCGGGGCGAAGGTTAGCCGCATAGACCCGGAAATCATGCAAGCGAATAAAACCCGTTCGTTGGCAGAGTTACTGACGGACTACACGGCTATTTATATCAAGAGCCTCGGGATGGGAGCCTTGTCGACCGCCTCCTTCCGTGGAGCCAGTCCCTCGCAAACACGGGTGAACTGGAACGGCATCAATATCACGCCACCGATGTCGGGAACGTTCGATTTCTCGCAAATCCCGGTTTTCTTCACGGATAATATCAACCTGTATTACGGGAGCAGCCACGTGAAGAACGGAACGGGAGCCATCGGGGGAAGTGTCAACCTATTCACCGACCCGGATTGGCGAAAGGGCGCGAGCGGGAAAGTGCTGGGCGAGTACGGTTCCTACGGCACGTACACCACGGGAGCACAAGTAAACACGGGCGGAGAGAAATCAAGTTTCAAAACCCGCCTGTATTACCAGCACTCGGATAACAACTATACTTATTTGAACAAGATTCTGACCAACGTTCCCTTCCGCGAGAAACGGCAGGATGCCGATTACACGCAATGGGCGGCAATGCAAGAAGGTTATTTCCGGTTGTCGCGCTACACCCGGTTGACGGCAGTAGCATGGTATCAAGAGGGCGAACGGATGTTGCCCCCCGCGCTTGGGGTGGTAAACCAATCACACGAGAAACAGCGGGAAACGAATTTCCGGGCATACACGGGACTGGATTTCACCCGGGGCACACACGCCCTGCACGTGAAAGCGGCATGGCTGTACTACCGGCAGAAGTACGACAAATGGTACGCCGGGGGGATGTTCGACCCCGAGGGTACTAAAAATCAATCGCAGACGTGGCAAGGCATTGCAGACTACACGTGTACCCCGCGGGAAAATCTCGTACTGGGGACAAGCCTGACTTACTCGCACGATTTGATACGGGTGAGCAGTTACATTGATATTGACTCGTCGAAATACACGCTGGGCGACGTGGATTATGATATCCCGGTGGTGGAACCGCCATTCCACCATCACCGTAACGTGCTGTCGTGGCAGGCATCGGCGTTGTGGACCCCGGTGGAATGGATGATGCTGAACGGGCAGTATATGTTCGAGCAAAACGATAGCCGGGGAGTATCCACGTGGTCGGCGGGCGTGGTATTCAACTTGTGGGAAAAAGAGTTGCAGGTAAAGGGAAATATGGCTTACAACTATCGGTTCCCAAGCATGAACGACCTCTATTGGCGACCGGGAGGCAACCCGGAGGTGAAGCCGGAAGACGGGTACTCGTATGACGCTTCCGTGGCTTACCGGAAACACTTGTACCGGGGGTTATCGCTGGACGCGGAGGTATCGGGCTACTTGATGTATATCGACAACTGGATACTATGGTTGCCCAAGGACGGGAATCAATGGGTGTGGACGCCGCAGAATCACCGCAACGTGCGCTCGGAAGGCGTGGAACTGTACGGGAAGCTGACATACGAGATGGGGGATTTAAAGGTGAACGCATCCGGTAATTACAGTTGGTCGCAATCCCGTACCCGCAAGAAACAGCACGAGGACGACGGCTCTTACATGAAGCAGATTCCTTACGTGCCGAGATTCAAATGGAACGTGCGGGTTGCCGCCGATTACCGGGGAGCCTTTTTCTCATGGCAAGTAACTTACATCGGGCGACGCTTTATCACGACTGACCAAGAATATGCCACGGATCCCTATTCGGTACACAATATATTGGCGGGTTACCGTCACGAGTTCCGTAACGGGATGAGCCTCACCCCGCAGATACGGGTGGACAATTTACTGGACACTTATTACGAATCCACGCAGTATTACCCGATGCCGTTGCGAAACTGCCTCGTGTCGCTGATGTGGGAATTTTAGAGGAAGAATAAAACAAGTTATATAATATTACATGATGAAAATTAGAATTATGAAGAAGTTTTATTTAGCACTTTTGTTTTTGGGAATATTTGTAGGATTCTTGAGTTCTTGTAGTGATGATGACGATAACTGGACACCCGTACCACCGACCGTAACCATCGAAAGCGAGAGTGGTAGTTTTTCGACGCTCCCGATGGAATCTATCGTACTGAAAGCCAAGATAGACAATCCAACAGAAACAAACTTGGCTTGGTTTGTAAACGGGGAAAAAGTGGCAACAGATTCTATTTATACCTTCACGGCAGAAAGTATTGGTAATTATAATGTTTCTGTTATAGCATACACTACAAATAGCCGCAATCATGCTTCCACTTCAATTGAAGTTCACGGGAAATACAAGTATGGTACTTTTATCATAAACGAAGGGTCTATGGGCAAGACTCCCGGAAGTTTAATTTTTATTAACCCTAAAGGGGAGGTAACCGAAAATGCCTATTACCTAGAAAACGGAGGCGACTTAGGCTCGGTACCTCAAGACTTGTTTATCCTAAATAACAAGATGTACATCGTATCCCAAGATGGAGGGGGCGACGGTGGCTTTTTAACTATTTGTAATGCCGAAACCTTGAAAAGGGAGCGTAAATTTGAAAAAGAGTTAAGTGACCACGTGAGTAAGCCAACCCACGTGGCAGTTCTAGAAGATGATATTTACTTACGTGATAATCATGGAATAAAAAGATTTCAACCATCAAACGGGAGCGTCACTCTTATTGACGGCACAAAGGGTGCTCGGAAAAATACAATGGCTGTTGCTGACGGAAAAGTTTTTGCCACAGTAAAAAACACAGTTGTCGTAATTGAAGCAGGTAAAGATGCAATTAGCAATACGATTGAATTTGACGGGAATGTTTCCGGTGTAATTAAAGCATCCGACGGGAATCTTTGGGTTTCCGATGCATCCGGGAAAATCACTAAAGTTGACCCGAAAACATACGCTAAACTAGGAAGCAGCACTGTATCAGAGGAAGCAAAAAGCCTTCTGAACCCATCATACGCAGCAGCCCCCAGCATTACAGCCAAAGGGGACACGCTATACATGAGTGCCCTTAAATCAATAATTTACCGTCATATTTTCAGCACAGGAGAAACGAAATTAATGGTGAATGTAAAAGACGAGGTTGAAAACGTTGGTGTCATTTACAACACGTGTGCCGTCCATCCGCTTACAGGAAAAGTTTATTTTAATTCCATAAAAAGTTACGCTGACTACAAAATCAACCATATCAGCGTGTTTGATTTTAGCGGGGATGAACCAGAATTAAATGCAAATTACGAAAATTACACGGCATTCCCTGCCGGCACGTTCTTCACTTATAATTTTGAATAAACCGATCATGAAAAAGAATTTACTCTATATATTAGCTATTCTGGTTATCGCGGGAATGTGGAGTTCCTGTAGCGATAATGATGGCGGAGAAGACGAACCGGAGATACCTCTTACCGCTCCGGAGGTGTCTATACAGAACTTGAGCTTGAAAAATGCTATTCTTCCCGCGAAAGCAGTAAGATTAAGAGCGAATATCATCAACACCACACGTGCTGACTTGCAATGGTTCGTAGATGGGAAAGCAACATCAACAGACACGATATACGAATTCTCGTCCGCCACAGAGGGAGAGTATAAAATCAAGGTGATGGCATCCAACATCTTGGGCGAGGCATCGGACAGCACGTACATCACGGTGAAGGACGGTTTCAAAATCTCGGACGTCACAAACTGGACGGGCGAGGGCAACTGCCACTCGGTGCTGGCGATACAATGGGTAAAACCGGAGGTGGAGGATTTATTGCACCCGGCAGACGAGGATGTCTTTTTCCGGGCGTGGGGATACAAGTGGAATAAACCGCAAAAAAGGGAAGATACCCCCACAGGAGAGGAGATGATTATTGCCATTGCCAAGGAAGATCCCCGTTTGTTTGTCATCGTTCAGGTCGACGGACACGGGACTGCCATCAAAGGATTCGGCTATGACGGCAACGGTGACAGAAAAATCTCAATTGAAAGCGATGATTTCGTGCACAACAAAATAGAATACAAGGGGATTTCTTTGACAGAAGCGGATTTCACGAATGGCATATACGTGCAAAAGCAAGAGGATAACATTGATGACGTCAGGGTTACCAGCGAGGGCGACTGGTGGATGGGCGGCTGGTACGTGGCTTATGCATCCTACTGGTTGGGATACGGGGAAGCCGTACTGGAAGCGGAAGAGTACGAGTATTCCAATTTCTACGCCAGTAACCGGGAACTGGAAGACGAGTGCTGGGATGCATGGACATTCTCCCCGATTAATGACGCAGAACAAAATATCCTACCCATACCCCGCTTGTTGAAAGCAGCAGCCATCAAATAGCAATAGCATATTCCAAAATACTTAACTAAAAAATAATTTTATACTTGAGCTCCCGGATGATCCGGGAGCTTTTTTACTTCCACATCATCAACATATTTCAAGAACAGGCTAAAAGGATATCGCTCTGGATGTAAAATGTAAAAAAATACTTGATTATTTAACATCATTCCTCTATCTTCGCGAAGAATAATGGAAGTGAGTGGTGTCCCGATTCGCGAATCGCGTTTCGGGATGAAAAGGGAATCAGGTGCAAATCCTGAACAGAATCCCCTGCTGTAAGTTTCACTGTACTTCCCGGGCATACTTTATCCACTGTCCCCGACACGAGGGACGGGAAGGAAGCCCCGGAGAAGGAAACGAGTCAGAAGACCTGCCACAAGCTAATATGTTTCATGTTCAATGGGAAAGGAGAACATAAACGCCAGTACCGCTTACAAGTCGATATTTGACGCCATCTTTTTCCTACAAACAGAAATGTTTGTATCCACGTGGGATACTTGGGTATGAATTAATTATTGCGTTTTTTAATATATAAAATTAATTCAAAAAAAACTATTATGAAAAAGTTGTATTTATTATTTATCGTGTGGGGATTGATGAGCTCGTTGTTTAGCGCATGTAGTGATGATTGTGATTGTATTCCATACCAACCAGAACCGGAAGTACCGACAGCACCTGTCGTAACAATTACCAATAGTGAATACACCATGCTACTAACAGATTCTATCGTTTTCAGAGCAAATATTACCAGTGAATTACCCGCCACTTACCTTTGGACTATCGGAGGACAAGAAGTATCCACCGACTCTATTTACGTGTTCAAGGCTGATGCCGTAGGCGTATACACGTTACAAGTAACAGTCACTAACGAAGCCGGGAATCAAATTCAATCGGTACAAGTTATCGTAAAAGAAATCACCAAAGAAGAAACCCCTGAAGGAAAATACAAAAATGGGACATTCATCCTGAACGAGGGGCTAATTGGAACGTATGGTTCTTTGATTTTCATCAACCCAGATGGTAATATTACTGACAATGTCTATTTTCGAGAAAACGGGAAACGATTATGGCCTCTAACTCAAGACTTATTCATTCATAATAACAAGATGTATATTATCGCCCAAAAAGGGGATGATGCCTCCATGAATTACGGAGCAATCACCATTCTCAACGCAGAAACCTTAAAAGAGGAATTCTCTTACTCATTCCCCCCAGAATTAGGATTTACTTCTCCTACCCATATCGCTGTTTTAGGAGAAGATAACATATATATACGAGATGAGAACAGCATAAGTGTCTTCCATCCCTCAGACCTTTCCATGACAAGAATAGCCGGAACAGAAAAAGCTCATAAAAATACAATGGCTGTCGTAGACGGAAAATTATTTGCAGCTATCTATAATCAAAAATCCTTAGTCGTTATTGAAAAAGGCAAAACAGAAATTACAACCACGATTGAATTCGATGGAAATGTATCCGGAATTATCAAATCATCGGATGACAAATTATGGGTATCGGACGAAAGTGGTAAAATTTCAAAAGTAGACCCAAACTCCTACGAGATCATAGCCTCGAATCAATTAACTGGAGAAGCCGCAGAACGATTGAAACTCAATCCCCCAAGTAGTCAAGCCGCCGCTCCTCATATTACCGCCAAGGGGGATACACTATACATGAGTGCCACAAAACCAAGCATATACTTCCACATCTTCAGCAAAGACACAACAGCCCTAATGGTTGATGCAACCCAATATATTCCAGCCTCTCCGGACTATTTTGAAGCCCAAAATTTTCAAGCATACAATACATGTGCAGTGAATCCTGTCACGGGCAGAGTTTTCTTGAACACGCTTAAAGGCTGGGGAGGATTACGGCACAACAACCATATCTCAATTTTTGATTTTACCATTGTTGTTACTTATAATAAATACACGAAAAAATATAAAAATACAATTACACCAAGACTTTGTAAAGATTACACAAACTATTTAGATTATCCTGCCAATATATATTTCACCCACAATTTTCAACATTAAAATTCAGAAACAATGAAAAATCTTTTAAATTTGATTTTCGCTTGCATATTTGCAAGTTTTATCTTGTCTTGTAGCGAAGACATGTACACACTACCGGAAAACGAGAAGCTAACAGAAGTCAACACAACTCTTTCAAGAGCTTCTGAAAACCTTCAGCCTGTTACTAAAATCAGTGATATTCAAAACTGGACCGGCACAGGCAGCAATAGTTCTATACTTGCCATCCAATGGGTGAACGCAAAAGATATCACCAAGCCTCAAGATAATGAAATCCATTTTTTAGCATGGGGATATTACTGGGATAGTCCTACTCCAACAGGAATGGACATGGTTATGGCTATTGCTCAAAAAGATCCGCGTTTGTATGTGGTTGTCGGAGAACAATGGGGAGGTATCGTTATAAAAGGATTTGCTTATGACGGAGATAACGACGGCTTTATCAAAATTTGTAAAGGTTCAACAGTTGTTTTAACTGAAGAAAATTTCACAAATGGCATCTATTGGGAAGAAGGTCAAAGTTTTGATGGACTGACTCCTAGTGATCCGGATGATCTTTGGATGGGAGGCTGGATGGAAACCTATGCCACATACTGGTTAGGCGCAGAAGGTATCAACGTTCCAAGCCAATATACATACTCAACAGAACTAGTAGACCAACGCCAATTGAAAAAAAATTCTTGGGATGCTTGGACTTTCTCCACTATTAACTCCGCAGAAGTTAATGTAGATCCTAGACCAGATTTAATGAAAGCCGCACCCAATAATTAAAAAAGCAATAGCAGGATAATACACTTGTAAAACGACCGAAAATTTTATTTTTCGGTCGTTTCTTTTTTTGCACATATAATTTCTTAAAGTAAAATATAACACACTAATTACAAATACAGCAAGATACACTTTCCAAGAAAACTATTCTATTTGAAAACCGATTGTATAATCCGATTATTTTATCATACATTTATACTACTTCTATAGTTTCGGATTTATAAATAAGGTCTAAACTTAAAAAAACAAAAATACTTGACTTTTTAACATCATTCCTCTATCTTCGCGAAGAATAATGGAAGTGAGTGGTGTCCCGATTCGCGAATCGCGTTTCGGGATGAAAAGGGAATCAGGTGCAAATCCTGAACAGAATCCCCTGCTGTAAGTTTCACTGTACTTCCCGGGCATACTTTATCCACTGTCCCCGACACGAGGGACGGGAAGGAAGCCCCGGAGAAGGAAACGAGTCAGAAGACCTGCCACAAGCTAATATGTTTCATGTTCAATGGGAAAGGAGAACATAAACGCCAGTACCGCTTACAAGTCGATATTTGACGCCATCTTTTTCCTACAAACAGAAATGTTTGTATCCACGTGGGATACTTGGGTATGAATTAATTATTGCTTTTTTAATATATAAAATTAATTCAAAAAACAGTTATGAAGAAGTTGTATTTATTATTTATCGTGTGGGGATTAATGATCTCATTGTTTAGCGCATGTAGTGATGACAAGGAGCAAGAGCCCCCTTACATTCCTACCCTACCGGAAGTTTCCATCATTAACGTGAGCGGAATCACTACTTGCCTTCCGAAAGAAACCGTCGAATTGAAAGCAAGGTTGCTCGATCCCACGGACGTTGCCCTTCTTTGGACACTCGAAGGGGAACAAGTTTCCACCGACTCTGTTTATAAATTCACTCCCGAAGATTTCGGAGAATACCGAATCATCCTCACGGCGACCAATTCCGTGGGTTCCGATGCCGACACATTGACAATCAACGTATCTGACGGTCAATTCCGTTTCGCCAACATAAAAAACTGGACAGGGGAAGGTGAAAACCGCTCTGCTCTCGCAATTCAATGGATCACCGGTACCAATATGCTAGAACCCGCAGATGACGAAGTTTTCTTTCTCGCATGGGGATATCGCTGGGAAAAAGGGACAGAACCTCTAGGTATTGATATGTTGCGGGCGATCGCGAAAAAAGATCCCCGCCTTTATGTTGCTAAATCGGGCAGTTATATTATCGGTTTTGGCTATGATGGAAATAATGACGGAAAAATTGAAGTAAGTAACGGAAACTTGACAATCACTCAAGACAACTTTGTTGACGGCTTCTATGAACTTTCATCCCAAGACTTTGATAATTTGAAACCCGTTGATCCGGAAGATTATTGGTTAGGAGGGCTATACGAAGCTTATGCCAGTTATTGGCTAGGACAGGGCAACGTAGTTCCGGATGCCGAAGAATTCGACTATTCCAACCTTTTCGTGATCTATCGTCCTTTGGAAGACCTTTCTTGGGATGCATGGACTCTGTCCCCCATTGACTATGAGGAGATGAGGAACACTCTACCCATCCCCCGTCTATTGCAAGCGGCAGAACCCAACAAAAAATAGTCATAGACTATCATTCTGAAAAACCCGATTGCTAATCAAATTCAAGCAATCGGGTTTTATTTAAAAAAAAGCTTACTAGCGTACTACGTTGTTATTCACATTTGACTATAAATTTTCCAAATTCAAAAAGACAACAAAACACATCTATCCAAAAAGTTATCCAATTTTTATTATAATAAATTATAATTCAAAGCATTAACAACACATATATTTCAAGGAAATTATTTTATTTGAAAACCACTATTGAAATACAATTATTTTATCATACATTTGCCATGCATTCGGTTCACTCCGGTGACGAACAGGGAAGCAGGTGAAAATCCCGCACTATACCCGTAGCTGTAAGCTCTATTCAACGCTTGAATCAATAATCCACTGTCACGCTGTCGATGGGAAGGAGATTCAAAAGCGAGAGTAAGTAAGAAGACCTGCCGATTGCAAATAAATTGGAGCTTTCGGGT
>ENA-UEPJ01001321-UEPJ01001321.1-human-gut-metagenome-genome-assembly--contig:-NODE-1321-length-30433-cov-16.244828_pt1 | contig 30433 bp, 33 predicted proteins | sample MGYA00242890_ERZ507896 | MGnify/ENA primary metagenome ERZ507896 (study PRJEB26167, sample SAMN06115508) | human gut metagenome | host: Homo sapiens | place: China:Qinghai | collected 2015-08-20... | reverse complement strand
CAGGTGAGTGTTTGGTAAAACAAGCACTCACTTTTTAGTGAGAAGGAGTGAATAAAAGATGCGGGTAATCTTGGATATTCCGGAGGAGCTCCGACCCGATTTAAATAATAGCTTGGCTGAATTTTTTTTTTGCAGAGTAAAGGCTGATATAGATCATAACGGTTTGTGTGGTATGTATGAGGAAGAAATTGCGGAAGTACTCGAAAATTCTTTTCGAAATGCAAAAGTGATTGAGTAATTGGAGATTATTATGAGTATTGATATAGTGGAAGCCGTTTGGTTGCAACGATTTAAGGAAAGAAGAGCAAGCGGTTTAACTGCTAGAGAGTGGTGTACAAAGTTTAACGTTAAGTACAGTTTGTACCAAGCGTGGTATGAACGTTTAATGTGTAGAGAGGAGATTAGAATGCAAATGAGTTACGGAAAGAGATTGAAGGATTTAAGTGATGGTGAGGACAAAGCTGCTTTGTGGGATGAAATACTGCAGGTACAGAGAGACAGCGGCATGTCACCTGAAGACTGGTGTGCGAAGGAAGGAATTGATTTACATAGATTCTATGAGCAGCGTAAAGAAGCCGACTTTGCCTTTGATATAGAAGAGTATAAACGTGCTGAAGGCTGGCGAAAATAAATTAAAGAAAGAGAAGCCAGCGGTTTAACGGTTTCTGATTGGTGTAAGAACAATAATATATCAGAGAGAACGTATGCTAAGTGGCATACTAGATTATTCAATGGTTGTGCTGATGCAGCTTTTTGGAATAACGTGTTTAAGCGCAGAATCGCATCCGGTTTAACCGTGGCAGAGTGGTGTAAGGAGAATGGCGTTACAAAACATTCCTATAGAACTTGGTATACTAAATTGAAGGTTGCAGGTTTGTTAGATGATGATTCGGTGGATAGAAGATCTTTAAAGACAACCAAATATACTTTAAGTGATTGGAAAGAAAAAGTACTGGCGCAACAGAAAAGTGGTTTTAGCATACGTGCTTGGTGTAAAGAGGTTGGTATTTCACATTCTGCTTTCATTTATTGGAGAGATAAGCTTGCTAATGAGTCTGAAAGCACAGCGGAGCCTGAAAGTGTAACAGAGCCAGTTAGAAAAACAGAGCCTTGTTTAACAGTTAATGGCCCATTACATTCTTATGTAATTCACAATGAGCAGGAAGCTCATTTAGCTGCTGTGTTCGCTAGGGAATTGGCAGCAGAAAAATAAAGTGTTTATTGAGCTGAGGTACGGGTAATGAATGTGGTTTTCCTGGATGTGGACGGTGTATTGAACTCTTTACCATTTTTCAATAATAGCGACAGTGAGTTAAATCCAGAGAATGTTAAAAATCTCGAAGAAATTTGTAACAGAGGCAATGCTGTCGTTGTTTTAGCATCAACATGGCGAGAGTTGAAAGGTGCATCAGGAGATGCTGGTGCACTGTACGAGAGATTACTTTGTACTTTGGATGAGTATGGTGTAGTGGTGATTGACAGCACACCAGTCTTGAGAAATAAACGCCCATTGGAGATTGCGACTTGGTTGAAAGAAAATAGCGTAGACTGTTTCGTAATCTTGGATGATGATTTCTCGAAGTGTGAGTATGATGAGTATGGACTGGGAGAGTTTCTTGTGCAAACCAAGTTCTTTTGTGAAAGGCTGGAGGATGGTGGTTTACAGAAAGAGCATGTTAAGCAAGCATTAGCAATTTTAGAGGTAGTTTAGGAGGTAGAGTATGAGTGAGTATATTCCGGAAATAGGTGATGTTGTTTTGTGGAATGGCATCACGATGGTTGTTGTAGATATGAAGAGTCATGAGGATCTTGGTAGTGTATGTTATGATAGAGAATACCTTTTGTGTGAAGAGGAGCTTCTTCATGATAAGGATGTTATAACATTAGAAGAGTTAGACAAATGTGGAACTTGGGTACAGGTTCAGGGGCTTGAGATTCCTGAGATCGAGAAAGCTTGTGATATTGCTCCATACGAGATAAAGTCAATTACAGCATTTAAGCTTAGACAAAAGAAAGCGAAAACTATTACGATGACAATTTTTGAGTAGACGGACTGAGAAGGAGGTAGGTAGATTATGAGTAGTGTTTTGATAAAGACAATACTGCTACTCTTGGTACTCTTGAGTATTAGTTTTGTAATGGGATGTATCATTACTTATGTAATGGTTTATGACGAAGAAGATAGGAGTGATAAAATGCAGAAAGAAAAAGCGTTAAAGAAATTACAGAAAGCAAAACAAGAGGCTTTAGCCAATTCCGCTGAAATAAGAGTAGGAAGATTGGAACGGTTGAAGGAAAGCGAACTTTAGATAAGTTGAGAGTTGAAAATTGAGAGTTGAGAGTGATTCTAAAATAGTAAAAAACAGTAAACAATAAGATGGATAAGCAACAATTATTTGAAAACATAAAACGCAAAAAATCATTCCTTTGTGTAGGGCTTGATACTGACATCAAGAAAATTCCGGAACATCTGCTGAAAGAAGAAGATCCGATTTTTGCTTTCAATAAGGCAATCATCGACGCGACAGCCGATTTGTGCATAGCCTACAAACCCAATTTGGCTTTTTACGAAAGTATGGGTGTAAAAGGATGGATCGCTTTTGAAAAGACAGTAAAGTATATCAAGGATAATTATCCGGATCAGTTCATCATTGCCGATGCAAAACGTGGTGATATAGGAAACACTTCCGCCATGTATGCCCGTACTTTCTTCGAGGAACTGGATATCGACTCTGTAACCGTAGCTCCTTACATGGGAGAAGACAGTGTGACTCCGTTTCTTACTTACGACAACAAATGGGTTATCCTGTTGGCATTGACTTCCAACAAAGGATCTCATGACTTCCAATTGACAGAAGATGCAAATGGCGAACGTCTATTTGAAAAAGTACTGCGCAAATCACAGGAATGGGCAAACGATGACCGTATGATGTACGTAGTAGGCGCTACTCAAGGACGTGCTTTTGAAGATATCCGCAAAATTGTTCCTGACCATTTCCTTCTCGTTCCCGGTATCGGAGCGCAAGGCGGCTCGCTCGAAGAAGTTTGCAAATATGGTATGAATAGCACTTGTGGATTGATTGTAAACTCTTCCCGTGGCATTATCTACGTAGATAAGACAGAAAAGTTTGCAGAAGCTGCCCGTACTGCTGCACAAGAAGTTCAGGCACAAATGGCAGAACAATTGAAGAGAGTGATTAACAATCAGTAATTAAGTGGTCTACGAAAGAAAGATAATTAACGACCCGGTATTCGGGTTCATTAATATACCCAAGGGATTACTGTATGATATTGTACGTCATCCCCTATTGCAGCGTCTTACCCGCATCAAGCAGGTGGGACTCTCATCGGTAGTATATCCCGGTGCACAGCACACCCGTTTCCAACATTCACTGGGAGCATTCTACCTAATGAGCGAAGCAATCACCCAACTAGCGTCCAAAGGTAATTTTATCTTTGACAGTGAAGCGGAAGCTGTGCAGGCTGCCATCCTTCTGCATGACATTGGGCATGGCCCATTCTCACATGTACTGGAGGATACAATCGTGAAAGGAATTCCTCACGAAGAAATTTCCCTCATGCTGATGGAACGGATGAACAAGGAGATGAACGGACAACTCAGTCTTGCCATCCAAATCTTCAAGGATGAATATCCAAAACGTTTCTTGCATCAGCTGGTTAGCGGGCAACTGGACATGGACCGGCTTGATTATCTTCGTCGTGACAGTTTTTATACAGGAGTAACAGAAGGAAACATCGGCTCTGCACGAATCATAAAAATGCTTGATGTGGCCGACGACCGTCTCGTAGTCGAGTCTAAAGGTATCTATTCCATAGAGAACTTTCTTACGGCACGCCGTCTGATGTATTGGCAAGTATACCTGCACAAAACCTCGGTCGCATACGAAAAAATGTTGATCAGCACTCTTCTACGCGCTAAAGAACTAGCCTCACAAGGTATAGAACTGTTCGCATCACCTGCATTACGTTTTTTCCTTTACAACGATATCACTCCTACGGAATTCTACAGCAATCCCGATTGCCTGGAGAATTTTATCCAGCTGGATGACAATGATATCTGGACGGCTTTGAAAGTATGGAGCACCCATACCGATAAGGTACTTTCGACTTTAAGTATGGGAATGATTAACCGAAATATCTTTAAAGTGGAAATTTCGTCGGAACCGATTAGTGAAGACAGAAAAAAAGAATTAACTTTGCAAATCAGCCAACAACTAGACATACCCCTTTCCGAAGCGAACTATTTTGTTTCTACCCCCAGCATCGAAAAGAACATGTACGACCCGGCAGATGACAGTATTGACATTATCTATAACGACGGCACAATCAAAAACATAGCCGAAGCTTCGGACATGCTGAACATCTCATTATTGTCCAAAAAGGTAAAGAAATACTATCTCTGTTACCAGAGATTACACAGATAAGTATAAAATATTCATTCAATAACACGGAAATCTGAAAAAAAAGTCCGTTATTTGTGAACTAATTAAATTTTAAATAAAAGACATGGAGTTCTCGGCTAAGCAAATTGCAGAATTTATCCAAGGGGAAATCATTGGAGACGAAAACGCTACGGTACACACATTCGCTAAAATTGAAGAGGGAATGCCCGGAGCAATTTCTTTCCTGTCGAACCCTAAATATACACCTTATATCTACGAAACACAATCAAGCATTGTTCTGGTTAACAAGGATTTTACTCCTGAACATGAAATTAAAGCCACTCTTATCAAAGTGGAAAATGCATACGAAAGCCTGGCGAAACTGCTCAATCTCTACGAAATGAGCAAACCTAAAAAACAAGGTATCGATTCACTAGCATTTGTTGCCCCCAGTGCCAAGATTGGTGAGAATGTATATATTGGTGCTTTTGCCTATATCGGTGAAAATACCGTAATTGGAGATAACACCCAGATTTATCCGCATACTTTTGTTGGAGACGGTGTGAAAATAGGTGATAATTGTCTGCTTTACTCAAATGTCAACATCTACCACGACTGCCGTATAGGTAATGAATGTATCCTGCATTCAGGTGCTGTGATCGGGGCGGACGGATTTGGCTTTGCTCCTACTCCGAACGGATACGATAAGATTCCTCAAATCGGAATCGTGATTCTGGAAGATAAAGTGGATATAGGCGCCAATACCTGTGTAGACCGTGCTACAATGGGAGCTACAATAGTACATAGTGGTGCTAAAATAGATAATCTGGTGCAGATAGCACATAATGATGAAATAGGTTCACATACTGTGATGGCTGCGCAAGTCGGTATTGCCGGCTCTACAAAAATCGGTGAATGGTGCATGTTCGGCGGTCAGGTCGGTATTGCCGGACACATCAAAATAGGGGATAAAGTAGGATTGGGCGCACAATCCGGTGTTCCCGGAGACATCAAATCCGGAAGCCAGCTGATCGGAACTCCACCTATGGATCCCAAACAATATTTCAAAGCGTCCATCATAAGAAAAAGCCTGCCGAATATGCAGAAGGAGCTACATGACCTGCGCAAAGAAATCGAAGAATTAAAACAACTATTAAATAAGTAACCAATGCTGAAACAAAAAACGCTGAAAGATAGCTTTTCACTGAGCGGGAAAGGTCTTCACACTGGACTTGATCTCACTGTAACATTCAATCCGGCTCCGGACAATCACGGATATAAAATCCAACGTATTGACGTAGAAGGACAACCAATAATCGATGCAGTAGCCGACAATGTGGTGGAAACCACACGTGGTACTGTTTTGTCGAAGAATGGAGTTAAAGTAAGCACCGTGGAACATGGTATGGCAGCCCTTTACGCATTGGGCATTGATAACTGTCTTATCCAGGTAAACGGCCCGGAATTTCCGATATTGGATGGTAGCGCACAATATTATGTACAAGAAATAGAACGTGTAGGAACAGTAGAACAGAATGCTGTCAAAGACTTTTATATTATCAAATCTAAAATAGAGTTCCGGGATGAAACGACCGGTTCATCCATCATCGTATTGCCGGATGAGAATTTTAGCCTGAATGTATTGGTTTCCTACGATTCAACCATCATTCCGAATCAGTTTGCAACACTCGAAGATATGCATAAATTCAAAGACGAAGTGGCTGCCAGCCGTACTTTCGTCTTTGTTCGCGAAATAGAACCGTTACTTTCCGCCGGCCTGATTAAAGGTGGCGACTTGGATAACGCTATCGTAATCTACGAACGTAAGATGTCGCAAGAAAGTTTCGATAAGTTGGCAGATGTGATGGGAGTACCCCACATGGACGCCAATCAGTTAGGCTATATTAATCACAAGCCATTGGTTTGGCCGAACGAATGTGCCCGTCACAAATTGCTGGATGTTATCGGTGACCTTGCCTTAATCGGTAAACCGATCAAAGGACGTATCATCGCTACCCGTCCCGGACATACGATCAACAACAAATTCGCCCGTCAGATGCGGAAAGAAATCCGTCTGCACGAAATCCAGGCACCGGGCTATGACTGCAATCGGGAACCGGTAATGGATGTAAACCGTATCCGTGAGCTACTACCTCACCGTTATCCGTTCCAATTGGTGGACAAAGTAATTGAAATTGGTGCCAACTATATTGTAGGCGTCAAGAATATCACTGCTAATGAACCTTTCTTCCAAGGTCATTTTCCACAAGAACCTGTTATGCCGGGTGTACTTCAGGTAGAGGCTATGGCACAGGTCGGAGGTTTGCTTGTTCTCAACTCTGTTGATGAACCGGAACGTTATTCTACTTATTTCATGAAGATAGACGGTGTCAAATTCCGCCAGAAAGTAGTGCCGGGAGATACACTGATTTTCCGTGTGGAATTGTTAGCCCCCATCCGTCGTGGAATCTCTACCATGAAAGGTTATGCATTTGTTGGAGAGAAAGTGGTTTGCGAAGCTGAATTCATGGCACAAATAGTAAAAAACAAGTAATTAACAATTGAAAATTCAAATGATAAGTCCTTTAGCGTATATCCATCCCGAAGCTAAAATAGGGGAAAATGTAGAAATTGCGCCTTTTGTATTCATAGATAAAAACGTGGTTATCGGCGACAATAATAAAATTATGGCTAATGCCAATATTTTATATGGCTCGCGTATCGGCAACGGAAACACTATATTTCCGGGAGCCGTCATCGGGGCCATCCCGCAAGACCTTAAATTTCGCGGAGAAGAATCAACCGCTGAAATCGGAGACAACAACCTGATTCGCGAAAACGTAACAATCAACCGTGGTACGGCAGCTAAAGGGCGCACGATTGTGGGAAGCAACAACTTACTGATGGAGGGTGTGCACGTAGCGCACGATGCATTAGTGGGAAACGGATGTATCATAGGCAATTCTACCAAAATGGCAGGAGAAATCGTGATTGACGACAATGCAATCGTCAGTGCTAACGTATTGATGCACCAATTCTGTCATGTAGGTAGCCATGTAATGATTCAAGGCGGATGTCGTTTCAGCAAAGACATCCCTCCTTACATCATCGCAGGACGCGAACCTATCGCCTTCAGTGGTATCAACATCATCGGTCTGCGCCGTCGCGGTTTTGCCAATGAAGTGATCGAAAGCATTCACAATGCCTATCGTATCATCTATCAAAGTGGTTTGAATACGACAGAAGCATTAAAGAAAATTGAAGATGAATTTGAAAAGAGTCCGGAGATTGACTATATTATCAACTTCATCCGTAACTCAGAGCGTGGCATTATTAAATAAACAGTTCAAAATAGTCATATTATGATATACAGATTTACTATTATATCTGATGAAGTTGACGATTTTGTCAGAGAAATACAAATTGACCCGGAAGCTACTTTCTTTGACTTCCATGAGGCAATACTGAAATCAGCAGGGTATACAAACGACCAGATGACTTCTTTCTTTATCTGCGATGATGATTGGGAAAAAGAAAAAGAAGTCACTTTGGAAGAAATGGATGATAATCCCGAAATGGATAGCTGGGTGATGAAAGAAACCACAATCAGCGAATTAGTAGAAGATGAAAAGCAGAAATTACTCTACGTATTCGATTACATGACAGAACGTTGTTTCTTCATCGAACTATCTGAGATTATCACCGGAAAGAATATGACAGGTGCCAAATGTACCAAGAAATCTGGAGAAGCTCCCAAACAGACTGTGGATTTTGAAGAAATGGCTGCTAGCGGCGGTTCGCTTGATTTAGATGAAAACTTCTATGGCGACCAAGACTTCGATATGGAAGACTTCGACCAAGAAGGATTCGATATCGGTGGCGATACAGGTAGCCCTTATGACGAAGATAAATATTAATTTAACGATTAGTGATTTAATGATAAGTGTGGTAAAGATTCGTTTATTCACAGATCATTAAATCACTAATCTGTTACCATTAACCACTTATCCCCCTTGCCTACTCTCATTGTTCTTATAGGTCCTACCGGTGTAGGAAAAACAGAATTAAGCCTGCGGATAGCAGAGTCTTTTCAAACAAGCATTGTATCTGCTGATTCAAGACAACTTTACGCCGAATTAAAGATAGGTACGGCAGCTCCTACTCCCGACCAACTCAAACGTGTACCTCATTATTTGGTCGGTACGCTTCATTTGACAGATTATTACAGTGCCGCCCAATACGAAACGGAAGCGTTGGAAATCCTCAATAAGTTATTTACGCAACACGAGGTCGTGGTTCTTACCGGTGGCTCAATGATGTATGTAGACGCTATCTGTAAAGGTATCGACGATATTCCTACCGTTGATGCGGAAACCCGCCAACTCATGCTACAGAAATATGAGGAGGAAGGACTTGAACAACTCTGTGCAGAACTTCGCCTGCTGGATCCGGAATATTATCGGATAGTCGATCTGAAGAATCCCAAACGGGTTATTCATGCATTGGAAATTTGTTATATGACCGGACGCACTTATACCTCTTTTCGCACCCAACAAAAAAAAGAACGTCCGTTCCGCATTATTAAAATAGGATTAACCCGTGACCGGGAAGAGTTGTATGACCGTATTAACCGTCGGGTAGATATGATGATGGAAGAAGGATTAGTGGAAGAAGTACGCTCGGTACTTCCCTATCGCCACCTCAATTCGCTCAACACAGTAGGTTATAAAGAACTGTTCAAGTATCTGGATGGAGAATGGGAACTCTCCTTTGCCATAGATAAAATCAAGCAAAACTCCCGCATTTATTCGCGTAAACAGATGACTTGGTTCAAACGAGATGAAGAAATACAATGGTTCCATCCGGAACAAGAAACGGAGATACTGGCGTACCTCCGTCAACAAATAGGGTGACATTGCAAGCAGTTTCTTCTCGAGTCCACAGCGACAATATTTAAAGTCCTTTTCACAAAGAGATTGAAACTTCCCAATAATCCTTATCAAATCTGCATAAAAATCCATCAGGTTTTGTCGAATCTAAGTTTATTGTTACTTTTGCAATTACGAATAAAAACCAAAACCGAATTAAAAAAGCAGATGAAAAAGATCAGCATCACTCTATTACTCTGCCTTCTCTGTCTGACAGGAATGGCACAAGGACAAAAGGCACTCGATTTAAAAGATATCACCTCGGGACGTTTCCGTCCGGAAAACATTCAAGGCGTAATTCCGATGCCTGATGGAGAACATTACACACAAATGAATGATGACGGCACTCAAATCATCAAATATTCTTTCAAGACAGGTGAAAAAGTAGAAGTGATCTTCGATGTAAAGACTGCCCGCGAATGTGATTTCAAGCACATCGACAGCTATCAGTTCTCACCCGACGGAAAAAAACTACTGATTGCCACCAAGACGACCCCGATTTATCGGCACTCATATACAGCTGTACATTATATCTACCCTTTGAAACGAAATGATAAGGGCGTTACGACAAACAACATCATTGAACGGCTGTCTGACGGCGGACCTCAACAGGTCCCCGTCTTTTCTCCGGACGGAACAATGATAGCTTTTGTCCGCGATAACAATATCTTTCTTGTGAAACTGCTTTATGGCAATAGTGAAAGCCAGGTTACCGAAGACGGTAAACAGAACTCTATTATCAACGGCATCCCGGACTGGGTGTATGAAGAAGAATTCAGTTTTAACCGTGCGTTGGAATTCAGTGCCGATAATACGCAAATCGCTTACATCCGTTTTGACGAATCAGCAGTACCGTCCTATTCTTTTCCGGTATTTGCCGGACAAGCACCCCACATTAATGCTTTGAAGGACTATCCGGGTGAATATACCTACAAGTATCCGAAAGCCGGATATCCGAATTCCAAAGTCGAGGTACGCACTTATGATATCAAATCGCACGTCACCCGCACAATGAAACTTCCGTTGGATCCGGATGGATACATTCCCCGCATCCGCTTTACCAAAGACGCCAACAAGCTGGCCATCATGACACTGAACCGTCATCAAGACCGCTTCGATCTTTATTTTGCCGACCCACGTTCAACACTTTGCAAACTGGTGCTACGTGATGAATCACCCTATTATATCAAGGAGAACATCTTCGATAATATCGAATTCTATCCTGAATATTTCAGTTTGCTCAGCGAGCGTGACGGATATAGCCACCTCTATTGGTACAGTATGGGAGGCAATCTGATCAAAAAGGTTACAAACGGCAAATACGAAGTAAAAGACTTCTTGGGATATGACGAAGAGGACGGATCTTTCTATTACACCAGCAATGAAGAAAGTCCTTTGCGTAAAGCAGTCTACAAGATAGATAAGAAAGGTAAAAAGACCAAGCTGTCTCAAAAAAGCGGAACCAATACCCCGCTCTTCAGCAAATCAATGAAGTACTACATGAATAAGTTTACGAGTCTTGATACCCCCATGTTGGTTACGTTGAACGACAATTCGGGTAAGACTCTAAAAACATTGGTTACGAATGACAAGTTGAAACAGACCCTGTCCGGATATGCTGTGCCGCAGAAAGAATTCTTTACTTTCCAGACTACGGATGGTGTAACCCTGAACGGATGGATGATGAAACCTGTTAATTTCTCCGCATCGAAGAAATACCCGGTCTTGATGTATCAATATAGCGGACCGGGCTCGCAACAAGTATTGGATACATGGGGAATCAGTTGGGAAACCTATATGGCGAGTCTCGGCTACATCGTAGTATGCGTGGATGGTCGGGGAACAGGAGGACGCGGAGAAGCCTTCGAGAAATGTACCTATCTGAAAATCGGAGTAAAAGAAGCCAGAGACCAAGTGGAGACCGCTCTCTATCTCGGTAAACAAGCATACGTGGATAAAGACCGGATCGGTATTTGGGGATGGAGCTACGGCGGATACATGACTCTAATGAGCATGAGCGAAGGTACTCCCGTTTTCAAGGCAGGCGTAGCCGTTGCCGCACCGACCGACTGGCGTTTTTATGACACTATTTATACCGAACGTTTCATGCGTACTCCCAAAGAGAATGCAGAAGGATACAAGGCCTCATCCGCTTTTACCCGTGCCGACAAACTGCATGGCAACTTGTTGCTCGTACACGGTATGGCAGATGACAACGTTCATTTCCAGAATTGTGCAGAGTATGCCGAGCAGCTGGTACAACTCGGAAAACAGTTTGATATGCAGATTTATACCAATCGCAATCACGGAATATACGGTGGAAATACCCGTCAGCACTTATACACCCGGTTGACTAACTTCTTCTTGAACAATTTGTAATGGCTGACAGAGTACGTAAGCCTGAATGGCTGAAAATTAATATCGGTGCCAACGAACGATACACCGAAACCAAACGAATAGTTGACTCCCACTGCCTGCACACAATCTGCAGCAGTGGGCGTTGCCCCAATATGGGAGAATGCTGGGGGAAAGGAACGGCTACTTTCATGATCGGCGGTGACATCTGCACCCGCAGTTGTAAGTTCTGCAACACACAGACCGGTCGGCCACATCCGCTGGATAGTAACGAACCTACTCATGTGGCAGAGTCCATCGCACTAATGAAACTCGACCATGCTGTCATCACTTCCGTAGACCGTGACGACCTCCCGGACTTGGGGGCCGAACATTGGGCACATACCATCCGCGAGATAAAGCGCCTGAATCCTCAGACTACCATCGAAGTGCTGATACCCGATTTTCAAGGAAAAACGGAACTGGTAGATCTCGTGATAGAGGCCCATCCCGACATTATTTCACACAATATGGAAACCGTACGCCGCATTAGTCCGCTAGTGCGCAGTGCAGCCAACTACGACACAAGTCTGCAAGTAATCGGCCGCATCTCTTCCAAAGGAGTGAAATCAAAAAGCGGCATTATGGTCGGTTTAGGAGAAACTCCAGAAGAAGTGGAAACATTGATGGATGACTTATTGACTGTCGGTTGCCAGATTCTTACTATCGGACAATACCTGCAACCCAGCCACCGTCATTATCCCGTTGCAGAATACGTAACTCCCCTTCAATTTGCAAAATACAAAACAATCGGTTTAGAAAAAGGATTTAACATTGTAGAGAGCGCTCCCCTTGTCCGTTCATCCTACCATGCAGAGAAACACATCCGTTAAGCAAACAAAACACAGGCACTATTTGTTTTATAAGCAGAACCGACAAATAAACATTAAGTAGAGATGGAGCATAAAGGAATACTTTCTTCTGCATTTAACATGTCACTGGGTTTTGTCCCCGTTATTATTTCCATTTTATTGTGTGAACTTATAACGCAAGACACGGCTATTTACATCGGTACAGGTATAGGTATCGTAGGTATATATCTTTCTCACCGACAAAAGGGGGTACTACTCCCTAACTTTATCCTATACATAGCAACCGGAGTACTGTCATTACTATCCCTAGCCGCACTCATTCCGGGAGATTATGTTCCGCCGGGTGCTCTACCGCTTACCCTGGAAGTGGGTATTCTCATTCCCATGTTAAGCCTTTATATGCATAAGAGAAGGTTTATCAACTATTTCTTAAGGCAGATAGGCGCTTGCAAAAAACGTTTATATGCCCAAGGAGCCGAAGCCGCCGTCGTATCGGCACGTATTGTCCTGATCTTCGGTATACTTCATTTTATCATTATCAGCATTACCGTTATTCTCCAGTCTCCGTTGAGCAAGACCAGCTTGTTTGTACTTTATAAGATACTGCCTCCTACAGTCTTTATAATGAGTATCTTGTTCAACCAGGTCGCCATCCGTTTCTTTAATCACCTGATGGCTCACACAGAGTACGTGCCTATTGTCAATACCAAAGGAGACGTGATTGGAAAGACTCCCGCGATAGAAGCCATCAATTATAAGAACACCTATATCAACCCGGTGATACGCATAGCTGTCTCCACACACGGAATGCTCTTTCTTTGTGACAGACCGTCCACAGCCATTCTGGATAAAAACAAAGTGGATATTCCAATGGAATGTTATCTCCGATATGGAGAATCCTTGGCAGAAGGTGTCAACCGTCTGATCAGCAATGCAATTCCCCAAGCAAAAGATATCAAGCCGGAATTCAATATCGTCTATCACTTTGAAAATGAAGTGACAAACCGCCTCATTTATCTATTCATCATCGATTTGGAGGACGATTCCGTTCTGTGTACTCCCCGCTTCAAGAACAGCAAGTTATGGAATTTCAAACAGATCGAAGAGAATCTGGGTAAAGGCTTCTTCAGTTGTTGTTTCGAAGATGAATACGAACACCTGAAAAACGTTATTTATATAAGAGAAAAATACAAGGAATCTTAGACAGATCGGGCACATGCCCCTTCCAGTCTTTCACCGTACGTGTTTGGATATACTCACCTTCGCAAGTAATATTGGCGGCAATGCACAACTTCGTTTGCGGACGGCAGTTTTGTAGAATGTCTTCCACCATTTTGTGATTCCGATAAGGCGTCTCGATAAACAGTTGTGTCTGATTCTCAGCATACACGCGCTGCTCCAATACCTTCAGTTTCTTGCCACGTTCTCCCGGCTCAATCGGCAGATAACCATGAAACGCGAAACTCTGACCGTTAAAGCCCGAACCCATCACCGAAAGAATAATGGAAGAAGGTCCGACCAGAGGCACCACCTTCAACTTTTTACGCTGTGCAATAGCTACCACATCCGCTCCCGGATCAGCAACAGCCGGACACCCCGCCTCTGAGATAACTCCCATAGAAGCACCACCTATCAGAGGTTTCAAGTAACCGGAAATATCTTCGGGCGAAGTATGTTTATTCAACGGATAAAACGTCAACGCATCAATATCAATCTCCTTATCTACCTTTTTCAGAAAACGACGGGCCGAACGGATATCTTCGACTATAAAATACCGGATACCGGAAATGATTTCCTTATTATAAGAAGGCAATACTTTCTCAATAGGCGTATCACCTAAAGTCACGGGCAGCAAATAAAGGGCAGTTTCCACTTTTAAATGAAGAATTAAGAATTAATCTATCTCAAGAAGCCAGATAGTCGGATTCACTCAGCATTGCATGATAGTCGGTAAACTCTAAAAGATCTTTCAGCTTCATATCTTTATGCTTTTTCATATACGAAGCAACAATCCTCGCACCGACCCATATTCCTATCAATGCCGGAGCCTGGCAACCCAACATCTCAACAGCCGGAGCCGGTTTCATATAATAACGGAATACCATCGGATCACGGGCATGAAGATGATCGTTGGAACAGATATAATCCCAGATAGCCTTTTCATTCTCCCTGCACCAGTCATTTTCCTCTTTCGAATACCCCATCGCCTCGCCTATATTATCATAATCCAGCAAGTTCTGCACAACGTAATTAATCTTTCCGGAGTGTATCATCAAGTCAATAAGGCACGTTCCCTCATGATAATCCATATCATAACGGCTCAGAAGATAAAACGAAAAACAATCCGGCACAATACGTTCCGGGCGCATGGAGCGGCACTGGTAATCGTAATAGAAACGCTTATACAAAGGATAATCTTCTCCCATATACTTATCCAGACTGATACCCAACAGAGAATCTACCAGAACGATAGACTCGTTGAACGCCGAGATTTGCGAGTAGACAAGCGGAACCTCCGTATCGGGAACCTCCTTCTTCAACTTCCGGAATCCCTTAGTAAGCCCCTCCTCTACTGCATCCAAATTGGGGAACTGAGTTTCCACATCATTCATCAGACGAACCAGCGTCGTATCTGAATAGAATTTTTGCAGGCGTTGCGAAATCGTATCATCTTTCACCGTGCCGATAGCCAGTACATCCTCAATCAGTATCTTTGTCGGCATACGGTAATCCATCGTCAACTTCTGCATAGCAGAAAAGCTGTTGGAGCGAACATATTCGCTCAACAGCTTATCATATCTCAGAACAGAAATCTCTCCTTCTTTCTGCTCCGTACCTTTTCCTGTGCTTATCCCACAGGAGGCGAGAAGCATACTTATTATAATAAGAAGAGAAATCCGTAATTTCATAATTTATTATCCGTAAATGATATTACCATTTTCGTCCTTGTACTCATCGAGCCCCTTCTCGTATGTAGCCATAGCACGGAGACTCATACCTACGCTGGAGAATCCACCGTCATGGAACAAATTCTGCATAGTCACCTTACGGGTGAGATCGGAAAACATCACGATACAATAATCGGCACATTCGTCAGCAGTCGCATTTCCCAGCGGAGACATACGGTTGGCAAAGTCGAACAGCTTATCCATACCTTTCACTCCCGAACCTGCAGTAGTGAATGTAGGCGACTGAGAGATCGTATTCACACGCACACTATGTTCGCGTCCGTAGATATAACCGAAACTGCGGGCGATAGATTCCAACAGCGCTTTTGCATCCGCCATATCGTTGTAGCCGTAGAAAGTACGCTGTGCAGCAACATAACTCAATGCAACGATTGAGCCGTAATCGGCAATAGCGTTCAGTTTCTTGGCCGACTGAATCATTTTGTGGAATGAAACGGCCGAAATATCCAATGTCTTATCCAACATTCCATAGTCAAGGTCATCGTAAGTACGTTTCTTGCGTACGTTGGGAGACATACCGATAGAGTGGAGCACAAAATCTATTTGTCCGCCCAGTATATCCATCGAGGTCTTGAATACATTCGACAAATCCTCCACACTGGTCGCATCTGCCGGAACGATCTGGCAATTCAGTTTTTCCGCCAAAGCATTGACTTCTCCCATACGGATAGCCATCGGAGTATTTGATAATGTAATAGTTGCACCTTCTTCTACAGCACGTTCAGCCACTTTCCAGGCAATAGACTGATCATTCAGCGCGCCGAAGATAATACCTCTTTTTCCTTTCAACAAGTTGTAACTCATATCTTTTAATAGTTAAATTTTGTGCAAAGATAGGATATTTCTGCATAAAAACACGAGAAGTGTGCAAATAATAGACACAAATGACAAAAAATACACGTATTCTATCAATTAGTCCACATTCCCTTGAACTTTCACTCCTATCTTTGCAATCGTTAATTACGAGTTCTTGCAGTGCTCGGCAGAATGCCAAGAAAAACAATAAAATGTATAACCCTATAGAAAATTAGATTACTAAATGAACACATTGACAAAAAGATTCCTCTGGATGGCTATATGTTGTTTGCCGTTTATTTCAGGATGCAAACAAAGTGAGTGTGCCGTAGAAGAGAACTTGATAAGTGATGCTCTTTACCGGAATTTACCTTTCGAAATGCCTAAAGTACAACAACCGGCTTTTCCTGCTTATGAAGTGAACATTGAAAAATTCGGAGCCAAAGGAGACGGTTTGTTCCTAAACACGAAAGCAATCAACGATGCTATCAAAGACGTAAACCAACATGGAGGGGGAAAAGTGATTATCCCGGAAGGTATCTGGCTGACAGGACCTATCGAACTGCTAAGTAACGTCAATCTTTATACGGAAAGAAACGCGCTGGTACTCTTCACCGGTGACTTTGAAGCATACCCCATTATCGCCACTTCTTTTGAAGGGTTGGAAACCCGCCGTTGCCAATCTCCTATCTCAGCCCGCAATGCGGAAAATATCGCTATCACAGGATACGGTACATTCGACGGAAACGGTGACTGCTGGCGGCCGGTCAAAAAAGGAAAGCTGACCGCATCACAGTGGAAAAAGCTGGTCAATTCAGGCGGTGTGCTCGACGAGAAACAGGAAATATGGTATCCTACACCCGGTTCACTGAAAGGAGCAATGGCTTGCAAAGATTTCAATGTGCCCGAAGGTATCAATACGGATGAGGAGTGGAATGAAATCCGTCCCTGGTTACGTCCTGTACTATTAAGCATTGTCAAAAGCAAAAAAATACTGCTCGAAGGGGTCACCTTCAAGAATTCACCGAGCTGGTGTCTGCATCCGCTGTCTTGCGAAGACTTTACAGTGAACAACATCATGGTCATCAATCCCTGGTATTCACAGAATGGTGATGCAATCGACCTGGAATCTTGTAAGAATGCACTAATTATCAACAGTGTGTTTGATGCGGGAGATGACGCAATCTGTATCAAGTCCGGCAAGGATGAAGACGGTCGCCGTCGAGGAGAACCTTGTCAGAATGTGATTGTGAAAAACAACACTGTATTGCACGGACACGGCGGATTCGTGGTAGGTAGCGAAATGTCCGGTGGCGTGAAGAATATCTATGTGGAAGATTGTACTTTTATGGGAACTGACGTAGGCCTGCGCTTCAAAAGTACACGTGGACGTGGCGGTGTGGTAGAAAACATCTACATTAATAACATCAACATGATCAATATACCGAACGAACCGCTGCTCTTCGACCTGTTTTACGGTGGAAAGGGAGCTGGTGAAGAATCGGAAGAAGACCTATTGAACCGCATGAAAACCGCTATTCCCCCGGTTACAGAAGAAACTCCCGCATTCCGCAACATCCACATTTCAAATATTGTATGCAGAGGTTCGGGAAGGGCTATGTTCTTCAACGGATTACCCGAAATGCCGATCAGCAATGTCACTGTTAAGGATGTCGTGATGACAGAAGCAACAGACGGAATTGTCATCAGCCAGGTAGACGGGGTGACCTTGGAAAATGTATATGTAGAATCTTCCAAAGGCAACAATATATTAAACGTTAAGAACGCCAAGAACCTGACAATAGACGGAAAGGCTTATGAGGAATCGGCGAAAGAGGAGAAGTTCACCACAGAGAACGCAGAGGACACAGAGGTACAAATCTGAATAAATGGATTTTATATTATTAAACCGAATCCTCTGTGACCTCAGTGTCCTCTGTGGTGCAAGTGCAAAAAAGAAAACCACAATATCATTATATAGAGTAAAAAGCTCAAATAGCAGACTATTTTATCTTCCAAAGATAGACAGTCTGCTATTTTTTTCAACTACTTTTGCAGAGAGAAATACGACGTATAACATCAACCTTAGAATCATGAAGAAGAATCTTATTATACTTGCTTTCCTTTTAGGAGGTTTCCACTTGTCTTCCCAAGCGCAGAAACAGGACAAAAACATTACGATAGAAGTGCATAACAATTGGAATCAGGCAAAAACAGACGCCCCGATTGTTATCAACCTGCATGAGTTACACGCAGATTTCAAAATCAAATCCGCCGTTGTCATGGAAGGGACGAACGAGGTTCCTTCCCAACTAGACGACTTGGACAAAGACCGCAAGATGGACGAACTGGCTTTCGTCGCCGACCTTCCCGCTCATGGCAGAAAAACATTCCAGGTCACTCTTTCTTCGGAGAAAAGCACGAAGACCTATCCGGAAAGGGTATATGCCGATATGTTTATCGCAGACCACCGGAAAGGGAAACATCAGCGGGTGCAGGCAATTACCGTTCCCGGTAGCAGTAATATATATAGTATGGTACGCCCTCACGGTCCGATTCTGGAATCAGAGCTGGTGGGATACCGACTTTACTTTAACGAAAAGCAGACACCGGACATCTATGGAAAATTCAATAAAGGCCTGGAAATCAAAGAATCTCAGTTCTATCCAACGGACGCACAATTAGCTAAAGGATTCGGTGATGACGTACTTCGCGTGTTCGACAGTTGCGGACCGGGTGCATTGAAAGGCTGGAACGGACAGAAAGCAACGCATATCACTCCGGTGGAAACACGGACGGAGCGTATCATATCCTACGGTCCGGTACGTGCAATTGCAGAAATAGAAGTAACCGGATGGAAATATCAAGACACGGAATTGGACATGACAACCCGCTACACACTATATGCCGGACATCGTGACCTTCACATCGAGGCTTTTTTTGACGAACCGCTCGATAAAGAAGTTTTCTGCACGGGTGTACAGGACATCGTAGGCGCTTCCAAGTCCTTCTCCGATCATAAGGGGTTAGTAGGAAGCTGGGGTACGGACTGGCCTGTCAACGATACGGTGAAATATGCCAAAGAGACTGTTGGGCTGGGTACCTGCATTCCGCAACGTTATGTGCAATCGGAGGAAAAAGATAAAGCGAACTTCCTCTATACGATTACCGCTCCGGGAAACAACTATTTCCAATATCATACCACTTTCACTTCGATGAAAGAAACATTCGGATATAAAACCCCGGAAGCTTGGTTTGCCTATCTCCGCAAATGGAAAGAAGAACTGGCACATCCGGTAACTGTAAAAATTAAAGGTATCCGTTAACAAAGCGATATCCACACCATATAAACAAGGTAGATACAAATACAACTAAACAAAATTTACGAGGTTTCTACCAATTTTTATGCGACTCTGCACAATTATTCCTCCTTGTGCAGAGTCTTTTTTCATACCTTTGTCACATCACATAAATCATATAAATCATTTATATAAAACTATTTAATCTATTTATATCATGAAACGACTGACACAGACTCTGGTTCTCTGCCTGCTCACTACCTTCCCAGTTCTGGCACAGAGCAACTACGTATCCGAAGTATGGGTTTCCGATCTTGGAAACGGGAAGTATAAGAACCCGGTACTCTATGCCGATTATTCCGATCCGGACGCTTGCCGTGTAGGCGACGATTTCTATATGACTTCATCCAGTTTCGGCTGTCTGCCCGGACTACAAATACTACATTCCAAAGATTTGGTAAACTGGACGTTCATCGGTGCAGCAGTACCCGACGCGCTTGCTCCTATCCAAACTCCCGAACGTCCCGAACACGGCAACCGTATATGGGCTCCTTCTATCCGCCATCACAATGGTGAGTTTTATATCTTCTGGGGAGATCCCGATCAAGGAGCTTTCATGGTGAAAGCCAAAGATCCGAAAGGTCCATGGAGCGAGCCCGTTCTGGTAAAAGCCGGAAAAGGAATCATCGACACTTGTCCGCTATGGGATGAAGACGGAAAAGTATATCTGGTACACGCATATGCGGGAAGCCGTGCCGGATTAAAAAGTGTCATCACTATCTGCGAACTGAATGCTGAAGCCACAAAGACCATCACTCCTTCACGTATCGTCTTCGACGGTCATGAGGCCCATCAAACTTGTGAAGGTCCTAAATTCTATAAAAGAAACGGCTATTATTATATTTTCCATCCGGCAGGCGGTGTGCCGACAGGATGGCAAGTGGTGCTACGCTCCAAAAACGTATACGGCCCTTACGAATGGAAAACTGTACTTGCACAAGGTAACTCTCCCGTCAACGGGCCTCATCAAGGCGCATGGGTAGATACGCCTACCGGTGAAGACTGGTTTCTCCACTTTCAAGACGTAGGTGCTTACGGACGTATCATGCACCTGCAACCTATGAAATGGATAAACGACTGGCCTGTGATCGGGGTAGACAAAGACGGTGACGGGTGTGGTGAACCGGTCCTGACTTACAAGAAGCCTAACGTGGGAAAGACTTATCCTATCTGCACTCCACAGGAAAGTGACGAGTTCGACGGCTACACACTGTCTCCGCAATGGCAATGGCATGCTAATATCAACGAGAAATGGGCCTACTACGCAGGTGACAAGAGTTACGTGAGATTATACTCTTACCCTGTTGTACAAGATTACAAAAATATGTGGGATGTAGCTAACCTATTATTACAAAAGACTCCTTCTGACAATTTCACAGCCACAATGAAACTGACCTTCACTCCCAATCAGAAAAACAAAGGTGAACGTACCGGATTGATTGTGATGGGCAGGGATTATGCCGGATTATTCCTAGAAAATACGGATAAGGGACTTACTCTGTCGCAAGTGGAATGCAAAAGAGCCGATAAAGGGAAACCGGAACAATCGAACGCTTCTGTCAGCCTCACTCAAAACACAGTTTATCTGAAAGTAAAATTCAAATGTGACGGAAAGAAAATCAAAGCCAGCGAAGGAGGACATGACCTTCTTGTCGTGTGTGACTTCAGCTACAGTCTTGATGGAAAGAAATATCAACCACTAGGCAATCCTTTTCAAGCAAGGGAAGGACAATGGATCGGTACCAAGATCGGAACATTCTGCACACGTCCGGCTATCGTGACTAATGATGGCGGATGGGTGGATGTGGATTGGTTCCGCATTGCCAAGAAGTAACATTCTTCAAAAGGAAGAACATAAGAAGAGCAGTCCTACAGACTGCTCTTCTTTACAATATCTGCCAGTTCCTTATCTGTAAGATTCTCACATTCAGATTTATCATAAATTGTCAGAAGGACAATATTTGTATCGGTTTCCGATATCAAAACAGTGAGAGTGATGACTCTAGCCCCTCCACTTTTACCTTTTCCTTTAGAAGAAATTGCCATACGCACTTTATGAAGTCCTCTACCTAAATCCACACCTTACTGTGGTTCCCGTCTCAACGACTCCAGTAAACCAGCAAAATCCTGCCGCATTGATTTATAATGCTTACTTAATCTTTTCAATTCTCTCTTAAATAAAGAAGTAGCTATAATATTACAGTTCATTGAGTAAATCTTCGGCTGAAAAACCTTTTGCCTTTCCTTCGCGTATCAGTCGGGCTTCCTCACACGCTTCCTTCAAATCATCCAATACCTCTGATTTCGTTCGGGGGATATAGGGCACACAGTCCTCCTTCACTGTATTTATATTGACGGAAGACTCACCGTGAAGTACCATCTTTACCTTATCAAGCAACTGACGGCTATCCGACATTAATATTTCTCGGGCCAATTCAGCTTTATAAGCTTCCAGTTCCATTGAATTGTCCATTGTTATCTCCTTTCTTCTTTCATTTAAGTAACTACAAAGATAACGAAAGTAACCGGAAATCGAGTCATTAATCCGTTTTTATTCCTACCTTTGCCATCCGAATATCATAAAATACAGGATTAACAATAACCCCAAACCACAATGAAGAAACTAGCAATATTCGATTTGGATGGTACATTGCTAAATACGATCGCCGATCTGGCACACAGTACCAACTATGCTCTAAATAAATTAGGATATCCCACGCATGAAATAGAAAAGTATAACTTCATGGTAGGAAACGGTATCAACAAACTCTTTGAACGTGCCCTGCCCGAAGGAGAAAAAACAGAGGAAAATGTACTCCGTGTCCGCAAAGAGTTTATTCCTTATTATGATATTCACAATGCGGATGATAGCCGTCCCTATCCGGGTGTTCCAGAGTTATTGACCGATCTGCAGTCCGCCGGCATTCAGATTGCCGTAGCTTCCAATAAATATCAGGCCGCTACGGAGAAACTGATAGCTCACTACTTTCCGAACATTCATTTCACTGCCGTGTTCGGTCAGCGGGAAGGAATCAGTGTAAAGCCCGACCCTACGGTTGTCTTCGATATATTAAAGTTGGCCAATGTAGAAAAAGACGAGGTTCTCTACATAGGAGACTCCGGAGTAGATATGCAAACGGCCGCCAATGCAGGAGTAACCGCTTGTGGGGTAATATGGGGCTTTCGTCCCAAAAGCGAATTGGAAGAATTCAAACCGGCATATATCGTAGATACTACAGAAAAGATTTTATCACTTTTTACCCTCATACCCTCATAAACAGCTGTATCGACTTATTCATCGACATTTCAGCAATGAGAGCAAGCCTGATAGTAAGTATGAGAGCAAAAGTTACTCTCATACTTACTATCAGGCATAGTTTTTTTATTGAATCCGATATGTCTCCCTAAAAAACTTGTTTCTTTGGGGTAAAAAGACCATCCTTGTAATAGTATTCATTTTGGATGAAATGACCGGAAAATAAGATAAAATGTCCGGAGTATTTCCATCGAAAGAATTCGTTTCCATGAAACAAGGAAACGAATTCAAGGTAAAAAAACACTTAGATCAAGGTATTTTATCGCGGAAATTTTTCCGTGAAAATTTGCTAAGGCCAAGAATATTAACTACTTTTGTAGCTGAAGAGTTATTTGAGGTTATGCAGAAAAACGCAAGCGAGCGATGGATTTTCGTCACCTAATCGTTACCTGCCTATTTTCTATGCTCCGCTTATCTTTTGAAACTCAAAAAATTAAAAAGAACTACGCTATTTTAATAAAAAAATCATCAAAAAGACATCATTGATATATAACCACAAAGGAAATAACAAGCGGAATACCTTCAAATCTCCTGTCATGTTTTGTCATGGATAGCCAGTTGTCATAGAAGAAGGGGCGGTGAAAAGAAAAAAGGCTTTCCTGAAGGGGGAGCGTAAAGCCACTCCCCTTTTGGAAAGCAGGATACAGCGGACATCCGATACCGTGAAAAAAGAAAAAACTGCCAGCACATTGTGAAGTGCACCCCAAAAGTTAGACACTAAACTCTTGAGGTGTTTATGGGAAATAAACTCTCTTTAGTCCAATGGGAATTGCCGGACGATCCACTGCTTTGTGGCAAGTCACACGAACATTCTCGTTAATATCACGCGCATTGCCGGAAATGTAAGGCATGTCAATGGAAGGGATGCCGCTCTTATTATATCCCATAGATGTCATGGGAAAAACAAAATAGCGAGGGCTCTGCGCTTCTATAAAAGGAAAATTCTCTTCATACTCTGCCCTGCTCAGTTCCAGCATATATTCAAAATATTCGCGGCTCATCTCTATTTGTTTGTCAAAAGGTAAAGTTTTGTCCAGTTTCCAAATAGCAGTACAATCCATAGGATATAAAGGATTACCTTCCTGATCGAGGACCACAAGATACATATGTCCGGGTATCTCGACAAATTCAATACTTATTCCTGCACTCAGACAAAGGCTTGCCATTGCGCAAGTTAGCGTGGTACAATATCCCTGGCCATTATTAAACACTTCGGCAAAAGTAGACAGGAGCGTTCCCTCAAAAGAATATACTACTCCATATTTATTCATCAACCAATAAAATGCAACCAATTGCTCCTTGACATAATCATTTCCCCACTGATAACCAAAAAATCCATCTTTTATGTCTGCGATATCACTCATTGCTTCCTGTTTCAGTCTACTTACCATAGGATTATTGGGTGAAACATAACCAAAGAAAAAAGGCTCAAAAGACAAATAGCATATTTCACCATCTTCTCTAATAGGATATTCACCCCAATCCAACGTTTTCAAATATGCAACATAATCCTTAGCATCTGGAGTATCCAGCTCCCAATAAACAGAGTATGGATCTTCTTGAAAGGGAGATACATTAAATTGTTTGGAATATTGACAAATTATATTTCCTTTCATTCTGATTTCCCATTCCATCGTAATAGGCATTGCTGACTTTATGGAAGAAAATTTTTCATATTTCCATTTGATAGGAAAAAACATTTCGATACGCTCGTCTCCGGTTGTCAGCATGGATACCGTTCTCTCTTCATTGAGGGCTGAAGCTTTCATTGTCACATGGATTTCTTGCCCGGCAGCCGGATTATCAAAGGCAAGTACCATATCTTCAAACCGGTCTCCCATTTTATAATATTTACTGATACTTGGAGCCAGATAAGTAAAAAGCGGTGAGATATAATCAGTTCCCCTGGTTGCGAACCAACTCTGCGACAATGCTTCTATATGCAAATTCCTCATTGGAATTTCCTCGTTATCAGCCTCTTCCATAACCTCGGTATAATAATTCTTCTCACAGGCTGTCAAGCAGACTGCCAAACACATCCCAGTCAATATCCGGGAAAATAAATTTGTTAATTTCATATATCTTATATAATAATACAAAGCAAGAAACTGTTTTAAAATAATTGGATGATAATATTAATCAGTCGGTCAGTTATAATAATTTTAAATTCGCAATCCCCAAAATCATGAGCTATAATTATCCGTTTGACTAAAAACAATGGCAAGTTTATTAAAAATACTGTAGATCTACAAAAAAATAATCAAAAGAGAGATCTGTCAATGAAATTTTAACAAATTTGAAAAAATCATTAAGGGTACTCCCAGATAACCTTGTGCCGAGTTTATCCCTGTGTCACTATTTTGCTATTTGTGTCATTGCCTTGTCTACGGGATATAATGTTAGGGATCTTACTCTTAATTTCTGCAACTTTGCAAACAACAAAGATTCACTGTCAATGTTGGCTGCTTCTGATATCATATTCAACGCTACAATATCAAAATCTGAGAACTTGAGAATAGCTCTTCTTCTTGGTATATTTTCGTTATTGATTAAATTGCCGGCTACCGGTTTGCATATGTTCAGGAATTTTGCCAATTTTGCACATTGGTTATATATATAATATTTGTTTGTTAAAAAAATTACCACTTTTAATCTGTTAAATTTTAGTAAAACAACAACTTATTATTCATTAATCTTTTAATTTAATTACGCTAACACATTATATATTAATCAAATTTTTTATTTATCAGTATGAACAGCAAATTTTTTATTTTAATTCTTTTATGTATGGTGTCGCTCTCTTTCAGCAGTTGCAATAAAGATAAAGACCAGAAGGTGAGCAACTCAGAACGCCTTATCGGTGAATGGATTTATCGTACAACACAGGAAAAGACAAACGGGGAGTGGAAAGATATGCCTACACAGGTAGGTGCTGAAGGCGCGCAGACATTCTATAAAGATGGAAAAGCACTCATCACAATGACGTTTAAAGGTGAGTACATGGAGCAGAAATTTGAATGGAATTTGAAAGATAACAATGATTATATCATCAATGGCACTGTGAGAGGACAAATCTTGTTTGAAAGTAACGATTGCTTCTATCTCTACTCGGATGAAACCCTCGATCCGGAAACAGGCGGGAATATTAAAGGAGAGTTTCGCGATATTTACGACCGTAAGAAATAGTCTATGAAACAGGTAGTTTGCAGTGCACTTTTACTTCTTGTTTGCTTTGTTTGCGGATGTGACAAGATACATACAGGAAGCAGGAAAGCAGCGGTCTTTGTTCCGGCTGCTCCCGATTATAATGAATCGAAAATGTGGTATGTCGAACGCAACGACCAAGGCGACGGCGTTGATGTGTTTTACATTCCTTCTACTTGGGAGTTTGACTGGAAAACATCTGACAGCCTTGTTTCTCACTATGCAGACCCATCTTTACCCGAACATCGTGTACACATGGAAACCGAAATGACCAAGATAGCTGAATACATGGCATTGGGAAACAACTTCTATTCTCCTCATTATAGGCATATTACCCTTGATTCATGGGCTACACTCAATGAAGATACCATTGCGCGCAGATATATGGATGTGTCTTTCAAAGATGTAAAAGCTGCTTTCCGCCATTTCCTCACAAACTATAACCAAGGTCGTCCGTTTATTCTGGCAGGATTCAGTCAGGGTGGAAAGTCGGTTGTAGAATTGATGAAGCACTTGTCTGAAGAGGAACGTAAGCGGATGATTGCCGCATACGTGTTGGGATATAAAGTTACTCCTGCAGATGTGGAGAAAGCGCCGTGGATCAAACCGGCAACAGACTCCATTGACACAGGAGTCACCATTTGTTATAATTCCGTTTCGGATGTCAAATACATAAAGCCCATAGTCAGTGCCCCCAATGTGATGTGTATCAATCCGGTCAATTGGTGTACAGATGCTACTCCGGCAGTGCTCAACGATACCATTACGGTGACTGTTGACCCTCATTACAAGGTACTTGTGCTACAAGGGTTTGATGGGTCTTACTTGCCTAACATCCTCAATGTATTGAATACGGGCGATTATCACGGTATAGAGCCATGGGTATATAGTGACTGCCTGAAAAAGAATATGTGCCAGCGAATTCGCAGTTTTCAACAGAAAAAATAGGCAGGTAACAGTTAAGTGGCAAAAATCCATCGCTCGCTTGCGTTTTTCTGCATAACCTCAAATAACTCTTCAGCTACAAAAATAGTTAATTTACTTGATCTTAGCAAGTTTTTATGAAAGATTTTCAAGGGAGATCTGGTCCGGTTTCGGGCTTGGTCTCCTTTTTTATTTCTATCCGTAAGATACCCTCTTTTTACTGTATTTACCTTTCCTCCGAATAGTTTATTTCCGGTAATAGGGTTTTACCCTCTCAACAAAATTCAAAAAATATATCATTGATACATAATGGTTTGCTAACAAAATATGGGGCTGGCGGTATCCGTCAGCCCTATGTTCACCCTCCGATTTTCCCAAACTTTGCAGGCGAAGAAAGACAAAAACAGTATCGAACTAAAAACAACCGACAAATGGAAGAAGGCAAGAATGAAATCATGGAGCTCAGGCAGATGATCGAAGGATGCTTCGAGCGTCAGAACAAGCTCATCGCCCGTCTGGAAATGGAGTTGGAAGCACTCAGTAATTTCAACGGCAAACAGATGCTGGACAGCCGTGACATGCGTCTCCAGCTAAAAGTCTGCGACCGGACACTGATACGCTGGCGCATGTCGGGAAAGCTGCCGTCCTTCAAGATTAGCGGCAAGGTGTACTTCTGGGCATTCGACGTGTACAAGTTCCTCCGGGAGGAATATGGCACGATCGTCCTGCCGGAAGCCCTCGAAGAAGAGGAACCAATAACAATTAATAATAAGAAGAATGGAAAATCAAAGTAAGTACATCATGATCGAGCGGAACAAGTTTGCCGCCCTTGTCAAGGCACACCGTAAATGCCTGCAGATACTGAGTATCCTGACCTATGCGCATACCGTCAAGGAAGTGCAGCTGACCTTCACGCTGGAGGAGATCTGCGAGCTTCTCCAGATGACCCGTGAGGAAGTGGAGACACAACGTCAGAAGGGGTATATCCGTTTCAGCGTGCAGAATGGTATAACCGTCTACGAGATCACGGACATCCTGCGGTTGAAGAACATGCTGGAGATGGGAAAGATCTACCGCAAGATCGACGGAATGGCGATAACCGTTCCGGTGAAAAAAGAGACCGGGAATGTAACGGATTCATTAACCGATTAATAGGATTCAATATGAGACAGTTGGTACATGCCTCGCTTTTCAGCGGGTTTGGTGCGGCGGATCTTGCCGCCGAATGAATGGGATGGCGTAACGCCTTCCATTGTGAGATAGATGAGTTTTGTAACCGAATTTTAAATTACTGGTTCAACCATGCAAAAAGTTATACGGATATTACAACTACGGATTTTCGGGGATGAAGGGGACGGATCGACATCCTCACGGGAGGTTTTCCATGCCAGCCCTTTTCCGTTGCCGGCCGGCGAAAGGGTGCGGAAGACAGCCGTTACCTCTGGCCTCACATGCTCCGTGCCATTCACGAGATCCGGCCCGGTTGGATTGTTGGTGAGAACGTTGGTGGCATCCTCCAGGTGGTACAGCCCGGCAAGGCGGCTCACGTGGGATGTCAGCCCTCTCTGTTCGGAGAGGATCAGCCTGTATACCGTAAGCGGGAGGAATACGTCGTCGAGACCATCTGCCGTGATCTTGAGCGTGAAGGATATACTGTCCAGCCGCTGCTTATTCCGGCTTGTGCCGTCGGTGCCCCGCACAGAAGGGACCGTGTATGGTTTGTTGCCCACGCCGATAGCCTCGGACTTCAAGGTAAGGGGACCCGGAAGCCAACAGAAGGGCCTGCCGGAGATCATCCGCGAGATGCTGCTGCCCACCCCGACAGCAACGGAGATACACCACTGGCAACGGGTGGAACGTTGGAAACGTCAGGGGCGCACCTCCATGCACGAGACGGAAGACGGGGAGAAGAATCCCAACGGCCTGACGGACTTCCTTGACTTCCACGGGCTGCTCCCGACCTTGGAGCACATTGGGAGGAAGGGGAAGAACCCGCGGCAGGGCGGCCTTCCCGATTCCTTTGCCCAAACTGGGAGGAGTTTCCAACTCAATCCCCTGTTTGTGGCCGAGATGATGGGGTTCCCCACGAGCTGGACGGTATTACCTTTTCTTCCTGGCGGCAGCAGTCCGTCAAGGGATACGGGAACGCCATCGTCCCCCAGGTAATCCATGAGATATTCAAAGCGATAGAATCAACCTATAAACAGTAAACGACATGCGCACGTTAGTCATAACAGAACATCCCGAGTTCGGCAAGGTCCGGACCGTGGAAGCCGGAGGCAGGGTCTGGTTTTGCGCCAGGGACGTGGCCTCGGCATTGGGATACGCCAATCCCAAGGATGCCGTCAACCGGCATTGCAGGCCGAAGGGGGTATGCGTCCACGACCTCCTGACGGCAGGCGGCCGACAGAAAGTGAAGTTCATCGACGAGGGGAACCTGTACCGCCTGATGGCCTGTAGCCGCCTGCCCTCGGCCGAGAGGTTCGAAAGCTGGATCTTCGACGAGCTGGTCCCCCGCACGCTCAAGGAGGGCGGCTATCTGCTGGGAAAAGAGGGGGAAACGGACGCGGAACTGCTCTCGCGGACCCTGCAACTGGCGGAGGCCAAGCTGAGAGAGCGTGACCGGTACATATCCGGACTGGAAAAGGAAAACGCGCTGAACGCCCTTAAATTGAGCCTGCAGGCCCCGAAAGTACGTTATTTCGACGAGGTGCTCCACTCTCCAAGCACTTACACGGTCACGCAGATCGCCAAGGAGTTGGGCATGAGCGGCAGGGAGCTGAACCGGAGTCTGAAGGCTCTCGGTATCCAGTTCCGCCAAGGCGGAACCTGGCTGCTTACCGCACGTTATCAGAAGGAAGGATACACACGGACCCATACGCACAGCTGGCAGAGCCGCTGCGGGGAAACCGGTACGGCCATGCATACGGTGTGGACCGAGAAGGGCCGTCTGTTCATCCACTGCCTCTTCAGCAGCCTGTCTCTCTTTTAACCTTTCGCCGCTGGCGGCAACAAAAAAAGGGCTGTTCCCCGTTATTTGGGAGAACAGCCCTTGAAATCTCCGTCCCGGACCTGGTTTATTTATCAAGGCATGTCTACCGAATGGCCCGCTCCCCTGATGGAGCTGTAATCCCCCCGGATCACTTTCCGCATTGACTTCAGGATATACTTGCACGTGCCACGTATATCGGAAAAGCCGAAGCCCAGCCAGCCGTCACTGAAATGCGCTTTTATACATTGGGTATTCCTGATTATTGCTGTCCGCTAAAACTTTTTGAGCCTAAAAATTAGGGCTGGATTCCTCGCTTGGAATTCAGCCCTTTTAGTTA